>Ga0172382_10002950_pt1 | contig 27486 bp, 32 predicted proteins | sample Leawel138RmetaG_FD_122245 | JGI IMG/M metagenome (GOLD analysis project Ga0172382, IMG submission 122245) | Leachate microbial communities from a municipal landfill in Southern Ontario, Canada - Leachate well 138R metaG | ecosystem: Engineered > Solid waste > Landfill > Unclassified | place...
AGACGACCCATTGAAACGATTGAAGCGGCTCTTGCTGCCAAAGAGCTAACAAAACAAGAACAGGTGGTGTAAGCTGCCTCACCGAAGAGTAACTGACTGTCCGGGAAGAGGTTGATTTTTACAATTAACGATCTCGGCTCCATTCAATCGATGAATGAGCTGTTAAAACCAAAGGGCATGGAAAAACGGATCAATCGAGGTATATTGATTACGGGCCTGTTCAATGCCCTATCCGGGTTTCTGGCTGTAATTGGACCGGTTAATTTTTCCCTGAGTCCGGGTGTCATTGCAACCAGCGGATGTGCATCCCGCACCGCCATGCTCCCCTCCGCGCTTCTCCTTCTCCTTCTTTCATTTTCGCCGATCCTGATCGGCGTCATTGCCAGTGTTCCTTCCGTCGTCATCGGCACGATCATGATCTATATCCTTGCCGCGCAAATCGCAGCGGGACTTGTGTTGGCCTTCGAATCCATTCAGGAATTCAACTTTCAGGACGGACTGATCATCGGCCTTCCTCTCATGCTGGGCACGATCATCGCGTTTCTTCCAGCAGAAATGCTTCATAACATTCCAAAGATTATCCGCCCTGTTTTGGGCAATGGTTTTGTCGTGGGAATTTTATCGGCTCTGGCCATGGAACATGTGACACACCGGAAATAGCGGACTCCGCAAAAGAGCTGCCCCCACCCGGATCAGACATTATAAATCCTTGACCAATTTATTCGCCGGCAGTTCTTTCAGGGTATCCTGAAAGGTTTCCAATATTCCTTTTATGGCAGACAAGGAGGGAGCATTGCAATGAGGTAGAGAATTGATGCCGACCGTTTCAATAGCATCGACAACATACTGAACGGTCAACTTATTTATATCACAGGCTGGCAGGAAACCCGCCTCATCTTCCTTTGGGCCCATCGCCTCTGCAATGATCCGGCTTTTTTTCAAGGTAAAGAGGATATCGTTGATCATGCGTATGGGAATGTCTAACCGGAGAACCAGTTGTGAGGTCGTCAGGGGTTTCTCCTCTTTGATAAAGTTTTGAATCAGGCAGTGGAGTACCGCCAGCGATAGAAGAAGTTTAAATCGGTGACTAGACTGCAGGGCGTCCGGCTCAAATTCATAGGTGTCCACATGTTGATGGGCAAATGCCAGTTCTGCGCCATAAAGGACAATAAACCAGCTCAACTGAAGCCAGATCAGAAAGAGGGGAATCGCGGCAAAGCTTCCGTAGATAGCGTTGTACTGGGCCGCCCCGATTTGAAAAGAGATATATCCCCACTGAACAATCTGAAAAATCGTGCCGGCGACAATACCCGCCAGCAATCCCGACGTAAAACGTACTTTGGTGTTCGGCATAAATATATAAATAAAAGTGAAAAGTCCCCAAATGAGACAACAGGGCAGTATTTCCAAAACAGATCGAATGAGGGGATTTAGTGCGCTGAGAACAGATATTTTCTGTATGGTGAATGTAATTTGGGTCGTAATAAATATCGTTACACCGCTGGACAGGATGATAATCACGGGACATATCAACATCAAAGAAAGGTAGTCACTGAATTTTCTGGCGAGGCTTCGTTTCTCCTTGACGCCCCAGATGTCATTTAGAGAATCTTCGATATGGCCCAAAACTTTTATGACAGCCCAAAAAAGGACGATAATTCCGATTCCTGCAATCAGACCGCCTTTCGTGTTTTCAAGCAGGGAATGGGAAAAAAGAATGATATTATTGAGAACTTCTTCTTGACCAGTGAGTTTGTTTCTTAACTGAGCTTCCAGTATTTTTTCGAATCCGAAGCCCTTGGCAATACCGAAAGCCATGGCAAAAACGGGCACGATGGAAATGAGTGAGTAAAAAGTGAGTGCCGATGCCCGCAACGAACACTTGTCTTCATCAAATCCCCGGATCGAAAGAATAATCACCCTGAGGAACGTGATGAAAAACGACTGGCACCGCGGCAGGAGGGCGCGACGTATCCTCCAGATATCCTCCTGGATAAAACGGATGATTTTATTGAATCGTACGCTTATGTTAGAAGACATGTCTTTTTTTTAGAATGAATCCGTTATTTATAGCCGATACCTTTTCTGACGGCATTCCCACAACACACCCGGATATCATGTTCCTCTATGTCCGATGGCAGAAATTTCCACCCCATTGGCACAATGTCCCGGTCTAAATTTCCTTGATATGCACTATCAAACAGAATCAGAAACGCTGCACCCCGCTATAGAAAAAATAGACAGCAAACCCCACAAGGAACGAAGCACAAAAGCCGATTAAGTATCGGTAGCCCCTATCGCTAAAAAAATGACGTCCCTTAGCCACACCGAAGGAAACCAGAGAATACCAGGCTAAATCGGCGAGAATATGACCTGAAAAAAAGGCGATAATACCCAGTATACCGAACCTGTATGAGCTCAGTATATACCCGAGGCCAATGGAGGCCCACCAGAGGATCCAATAGGGGTTTGCCAAAGTGAAGAGTATCCCGGCCAGAATCAAATTTTGAGATTTGGCCGGCCGTGCATCCATCTTCAAGCAAAGCTTTGGCAGACTCCTGAACATGGACAGCGCCATCCAGAACAGAATGACTCCCCCTGACAGGGTAATAACGATGAAAACGTCATCCCTTTTCAAAAAAGGAGCCATCCCCAACAGCAACACCGCAACGAGGGTAAGTTCAAGAATGCCGTGACCGAAAATCATCAGGGGGCCTGCAACGGCTCCCCTACGGGAGCTTTCCGCGACAGTCATGGTCAAAAGCGGGCCGGGCATCAAAGCACCCGATAAAGCGATGATAAACGAGGAACAAAAAATCGTAATCAAGATGAATATCATCCGTAATGTCCTTCATCTTTAAGGGTGTTCCATCGTTATTCGGAACAAATAATAAATTTTATTCATAACTTATTCCGGACAATGGCCATTCCGTATAAAATCAGAATCCACCGTTCATTTCGGGTATCTGCGAAAATGGTGTGCCGTATTTCCTCTGGCGGTCTTTCCCGGGAGGTGGAGGAAGTCAAGACGCTTCCTCGGGTTTCTGCTCATCATTGATTTTTTTTTCTTGGATGGTCCTAATTTCCTTCCTCAAATCTCGAATGGTCTTATTCTGGTGAGTAATGGTGCGGCTTAAACGAAATCGTTCCACGATCCCCATGCAGCCTACAAAAAGGATCCCGGTCAGGCAGGAAATGAAAATTAACATATAGGCAGGCCATTCAATGTGAAAAAAATCGTAATATTTCAGCTTGACGGAAACGGTATTTTCCAGGGAGAACGTCACGACCAAAAGAATGAGCAACATGACCAGAATGGTATATATGGTTTTCACACTAGTCCTCCTGATAATGTTCCCTGAAAAAAGGAATTAATTTTTCCCATGTTTTGATCAGATCATCGGGAATGACCCGAACCTCACCTATAATGGTCATGAAGTTCGTATCACCCGTCCAGCGGGGAACAACATGGATATGAACATGGTCATCGACTCCGGCTCCCGCAGCTTTTCCCAGATTTATACCGATATTGAACCCCTCCGGATGAAGGCAATCTGAAAGAGATTTGACTGAAACATCGATCAATTGGAACATTTCCAGTTTTTCTTCCGGCGTCAAGTCTTCCAGTTTGGAAACGTGCCGATAGGGAATGATCATCATATGACCGTTGATGTAAGGATAAAGGTTGAGCATGACATAGGCCGATTTGCCCTCCAGCAGAATCAAATCTTCCTGTCTGAGGGAATCTTTGCAGAAAACACAGCCATCCGGCTTGTTCGATTCAAGATATGTCATTCTCCAAGGTGCGTAAATTGCTTTCATGGTGTTTCCGTCGGCTGTAAGATCGCCTCTCCCGGAATTTTCAGAATGTTGATTTCAATGCCTTCTTTTATATCAATTATTCCCGCAGTATTAAAGGGTAAATATCGATTAGCCGTTGCAGACCCCGGATTAAAGAGAATCATGCCGTCATTTTTTATTATTGCCGGGTCATGGGTGTGGCCGTGAATGAGACAATCGATCCGGCCGAATATTTTTCTCACATTTTCCGCCAGGTTGGCCGACATGCCCCAACCCTTGATTTTATTAATATCATGGACCAGGGCAAAACGAAATGCGTTCAGTTCAAAAACCATTTTTTCCGGATAACGTTTACGCAACGCAAGGGGATCCATGTTGCCGCAGACCATTTTCACATCCTTCTCGCCGAACATGTCGAGCGCGCATGGTGAAACGACGTCACCGGCATGGATCACTAAATCCACGTCCTCGAACAACTTGTTAAAAAGGCCGGCGCAGCGCTCATCATATCCGTGCAGATGCGTGTCCGAAATAACGCCCACTTTCAAATGTTTATCCTCCCAAAGGAGCTCTGCGCTTACAACGGAATGATTAAAAAAGCAAGACGTCTATTTTGTTGGAAACCACTGAATCTATACCGAAGCGGCCTTGCCTCATTATGTTTGACATTCCATTCCCCTCCCGGTATTAAAGGTCTTTATGAGGTGTTGGCCGATGATCGAGTCCTCTCTGGAAAAAATAGCGGAAAAAATATTGAGTCTCGACGAAGCATCTCTCACTTCTCTATGGGACAAATATAAAACGAGGATTGATATGCTCGACCTATCGAGAGAATGGGAGAAGTCAGTGATCATTTTTTTCATCATCAATGCCGTCCGGGCCAAAAATCATCTGTTTAACGAGCATGTGATTCGTGAAAAAAATCAGGTAAAGATGAATCGAAAAAAGAAACGCCCCTCAAATGCGCCGAACCTGAGAATCATAAAATGAACGACCCCGAAAGCGCCAAGAGGAGAATTCAATATTTAATCAATACCATCCGTTATCACAATGAACGTTATTATCAGTTCGATTCACCGGAAATTTCCGACGCCGAATATGATCTTTTAATGCGGGAACTGGACCAGTTGGAACGGCAATATCCGTCCCTTTTGGCACCCGATTCGCCCACCCAAAGGGTCGGTGCGGCGCCTCTTCCCAGATTTTCCTCTGTGCGGCACCTGACCCCCATGCTCAGCCTGGGAAACGCTTTCGAAGAGGCGGAAATCCTGCAATTCGATGAAAGGATCAGGCGCACAGCCCACCTGCCGGATCATTTTCTATATGTCGTGGAACCAAAAGTGGATGGCCTCGCCGTAAATCTGATCTATGAAAACGGTATGCTCAAACAGGCAGCCACGCGCGGTGATGGTGAAACAGGTGAAGACGTCACCCGGAACATCAAAACCATACGGACTCTTCCCCTTATGCTGTCCGAGTTGCCGGGTTACCCTCTGCCACCGGTAATTGAAATCCGCGGCGAGGTGTGCATGGAACGAACGGCCTTCCAAAAACTCAACAACCGGCGCATCGCGGAAGGCGCCCCCCCGTTCGCCAATCCTCGTAACGCTGCAGCCGGTTCGTTAAGACAGCTGGATTCACGGATTACCGCCAGACGACCATTGATCATCTACATTTACGGAATCGGTCATCTTCGTGGTATCTCACTCACCAGCCACGAAAAATCCCTTCAGTTGCTTTCGGACTGGGGTTTCCCTGTTAACCCTCTGGTGGAATCCAAAGAGGATATCGCCGCATGCATCGATTATTATCACCACCTGATGGGTGAACGTGACAACCTCCCCTATGAAATCGATGGAATTGTGATCAAGGTGGATTCTTACACAATACAGGCACAATTAGGCTTTGTATCACGAAGCCCCCGCTGGGCAATTGCCTGCAAGTTCCCTTCGCGACAGGCAACCACAACAATCGAAGATATCATCGTTCAAGTCGGAAGAACCGGTGTCTTGACGCCTGTCGCTATCTTGAAAGCGGTTCCCCTGGGTGGGGTCATCGTCAGCCGCGCAACGTTGCACAATTTGAATGAAATCAGAAGAAAGGATATTTTGATCGGAGACACGGTCGCTGTACAGCGTGCTGGAGACGTGATTCCTGAAATTGCCCATGTTCTGCCCGAAAAAAGAACGGGCGCGGAAAAATCCTTTCAGATGCCTGCCCAATGTCCTGAATGCGGATCGGAAGTGGTCCAACTGGAGGGTGAGGCCGCACACCGGTGCATAGGTCTGGCCTGCCCGGCACAAATTAAGGAAAAAATCAAACATTTTGCTTCCCGAGGGGGAATGGATATTGAAGGTCTTGGAGATAAACTGGTTTCGCAAATGATGGTTAACCAGTTGATACATGATCCGTCCGATCTTTATTATTTGAAAAAAACCGATCTCCTTAAGCTGGAGCGTCTCGGCGATAAATCCGTGGACAATTTTCTCGCTGCCCTCGAAAAATCAAAGAATGCAACCCTGGACAGGCTTATTTTCGCATTAGGCATTCGTCATGTGGGCGACCATATCTCTCGGGTTCTGGCCCGGGAATTCAAATCCCTGGAGAATCTTGCCCATGCCAAAAAGGAAGACCTCCTTTTGATTCGTGATATAGGACCGGAAGTGGCGGCCAGTATCATCCGCTTTTTCCGTGAGTCACAAAACCTTGCCGTCCTCGCCAAACTGAAATCTGCCGGTCTTCAACCAAGTGTTCCCAACACCGACTCATCATCGGCCGTCTCCGGAAAATCTTTCGTTTTTACCGGTTCCTTAAAATCTCTGACGAGAGACGAAGCCAAGCGACTTCTCGCAGCGAAAGGAGGGATCATCCATTCCTCTGTTTCGAAGAAGACGGATTTTGTTGTTGCCGGGGAAGAAGCCGGTTCCAAACTGGACAAGGCACGCACCTACAATTTGACCATTTTAACTGAAGACCAATTTCTGGCTCTGATCGGTTGATACGATGTCATCGAATCAAATGAGAATGCGTGTGGTTGTTTCAGGCTTGGTTCAAGGGGTCTTCTTTCGGCATTACACAAAGGAACACGCTCTCCGGTACAATCTAACCGGATGGGTCAAAAACCGGCCCGACGGCAAAGTCGAAGCCGTCTTTGAAGGGAAGAAAGAGAATTTATCACGGATGGCGAATTGGTGTTATCAAGGTTCCCCATCATCACAGGTGATCGGGGTCGATATTGAACATGAGGAACCGACGGGAGAATTTTCCCGTTTCCAGATCATTTACGATTAATATTAATGTGAGTTCTCATCGCTTCTCATCCGCTCTAACTGTATTGCTTTAAGGTTTCTGCAAACCCTTCCATTGCCCCCGTAATGGTCGCATCATCGACACAAAAAGCGATCCGGATGTATCCGGGACCACCGAATCCACGCCCCGGCACCACCAGTATCCTTCTCCTCAGAAGCTCCCGGACAAATTCCAGATCGTCCTCTATGGGTGACTTGGTAAACAAATAAAAAGTCGCGTCCGGCTTCTTGATATCATAGCCGCATGAAACAAGGCCATCACACAAAAGATCTCGTTTTCTTTTATACTGCACGACATCAACATGGATACCCTGCATGCGCGTGATCACTCGCTGCATAATTGCCGGAGCATTGACAAAACCAAGTACCCGGTTGTAAAGCATGAGGCCGTCCATCAGTTCCTTGTAATCCGCGATGTCGGGATTAATGGCCAGATAGCCGATTCTTTCCCCGGGAATGGACAGGGTTTTGGAATAAGAGGACGCACAGATGCTGTGCCGATAAGCCCCCAACAAGCTGGGAACCTGAATATCGTCGAAAACAATTTCCCTGTAAGGCTCATCGCCGATCAAATAAATAACATGGCCGAATTCCCTGTTTTTTTCCTCAAGAAGATCCGCCAGGGCCTGAAGCGATTCGGCATCATATACCTTTCCCGTAGGATTGTTGGGAGAGTTCAGAAGCACCGCCTTGGTTTTCGGGGTGATGGCCTTTTCGATGGCATCAAGGTCAAGCCCAAAATCCGGTCGGGCCGGAACCAGGACCATTTTTCCATTGGCGTTATCGATATAAAACCGGTACTCCATGAAAAAAGGCGAAGGCACAATAACCTCATCGCCCGGATCCAGAATCACTTTCAGGGTTACATTCAACGCGCCAGCCGCCCCACAGGTCATGATGATCTGCTCTTTGGAGATTTTTATCCCCTGATCCTTGCTCAGATATTCCGCCACGGCCTCCCGTGTATCTTCATAGCCGGCATTGGACATATAACCATGAATACCCGGTGTACCTTCTGTAACAGTTTTTTGAAGAATCTGTATAAATTCATCCGGCGGGGGCACGTTGGGATTTCCCAAAGTAAAATCAAAAACATTTTCCGCGCCGAATCGTTTTTTCAAAAGGACGCCTTCTTCGAACATCTTCCTGATCCAGGAAGCCTGTGTGACGTAATCATGAATTTTCCGTGCAACGGCCATATTTCCCTCCAATTCCATTGACCTTATGTTGCGTCGGAAACTACTGTATTCCAATTCGGGAGGTCAAGTTTTATTTGGCAAGAAAGTATCCGAACATTTTTTATCGGGTCCATAAGCGCATTCGATCCAAGTTTGACACAATGGCAAATTGGAGTTATAAATGGACGATCGAACCAATATCATACATCAAAAGCGAGGTGTGCAGATGAAAAACCATAAATACGGCATATCCATTCTCTCTTTTGTTTTATTTCTTTTTGTCCTCTCCTGTTCGACTGTACCCATAACCGGTCGATCTCAGCTAAACCTTATTCCCCACGAATCAATGTTGTCCATGAGTTATCAGCAGTATGACGAGTTTTTGAAAGAAAACAAACTCAGTACCAACACAGTTGAAGTGAACCGCGTCAAAAGGGTCGGTCAAAACATAGAAACAGCCGTGAATCGATATTTTGCCCAGAGAAACATGGCTTACCAGCTAAGAGATTACAAATGGGAATATAATCTGGTCGAATCCAAGGATATTAATGCCTGGTGTATGCCCGGAGGTAAAGTGGTCGTGTATACGGGTATTCTGCCCATCACTCAGGATGACACGGGTCTCGCCGTCGTAATGGGCCACGAGATCGCCCATGCCGTGGCACAGCACGGAAATGAAAGGATGTCACAACAGCTTGCCGTACAGCTTGGCGGCATGGCCCTGGCAACAGCCGTGGCAACGAAGCCGGCACTTACCCAGCAGCTCTGGATGACCGCGTTTGGCCTCGGTTCATCCGTGGGCATTATTTTACCCTATAGCCGACTTCAGGAAAACGAGGCTGACAGGCTTGGATTGACTTTCATGGCCATGGCTGGCTATGATCCGAGAAAAGCAGTGGATTTCTGGGAAAGGATGTCTCAAGTAAAATCCGGGCAGGCGCCACCCGAGTTTTTGAGTACGCACCCCTCTGACCAAACCCGCATCCAAAATATCAAGTCCATTATTCCGGATGTCATGCCCTACTACACGGGAAATTGATTTGGTTTCACGACCCGGTGTTTCTGACACCGGGATGGTGGGACTCGTTATTCCGGGCAGCCCGGCCATACAGAAATGTATTGTATGGCCGATAAAACCTTCCGTCCTGCCCCAAGCCAAGGTCAACCGGTCGATTCAATCGGAATAAATTTCCAGCTTTTTTCCGCGAAGCATCCATTCGTCGGTTCGCATTCCAATAAATAATTCGTTTCCATTTCATATGCTTTTAATACTGTGTTTCTTTACCTGGCTTCACCTATACCCAGATATCCAGGTAAGGTTTTATCTCGGCTTCGTTCAGCATTTGAGCCTGAGAATAAGCCAGGCGGGCTTCATAGAAGGGGCCGGGCAGAAGACCCCTGTCTCCGGCATGAATCACATAAATTCTGGAATAATTTAAAGGCTTAAGCGTAGGCAGCCCGTCCGTTTTCTTTAGCGGGGCTATTTTCTTGCCGTCACCGGCAAAAAGGTTCATCCGTTCTTCCGATGAAGCGCATTCGCCCCGATTACCGGAACCATCCGACAAATCTGCCTGTGATATCCGGGGTTCGATCAACTGAATGACTGAATCACCTGGATACGAAAGTGCAAGATATTCCATCTTATCCTTGCGCCTTGGAGATTGTTTTGCCTATCTGGGGTCTAAGTAAAGAACCGGACCGCCTATACGAAGTCCCTCCCGTAATCCGGACCACTCATCCATGACGACCGAAACATCTCTTTATCAAAAGAGGTCATCACAACAGGGGAAATGGTATTGCAAAAAGGGATAGACCATCATCAATGAACTAAGATAGCCTTGGTTTCTTTCAAGTTGTGGACCGATCTTTTGTTTTCTCTGAAATATCTTTTTTAGATCTCTCTACCCGTCTCGGAATTGGGCTGAATGTTCTCATCATGCACATTACAGGCCAATGAATGAATCGGCTTTCCTGCAAGGATGTTATGTGGGTTTGGCTATGATATTGAATGTGAAAAGTGCGCAGGGCGGGGTTTTCCCGATTTTAACAACCCGTTCGGGATTAGGACGGCCTGGCTTTCAAGAGGGGCCGGCAATCTAAGGCTACATATTATTTTTATTTTCAGACCCCAAAAGGGCGGTTCGAGAGATGCCGTCTCTCTCGTCGGAATCCATCACTGTTTTGATGGTGGTTTGTCCCGACGGGGTTGGGATCTCGCATATACCTGTGGCTGACAAGTGCGTGTTCATTTTGTCCCGAACTGAACAGAAGGCGGGGAACTCTTTGCGGGGCACCGGCCATCCCTTGGGAAATTTGAGAGTCAGGGGATTCACGCTTTTGTCGCCGATTCGAACCTCATAATGAAGATGTGGTCCTGTTGCAATACCGGTCGATCCGACGTTGCCGATTATTTGTCCCTGTTCAAGCCTCTTGCCCTTCTTTACGTCTTTGGCAATCCGGGACAGATGGCCGTAACGGGTATGCCATCCGTTCGGATGCCTCACGACCACCATTTTACCGTATCCCCCGCACCAGCCTGCTTGAACGACCGTTCCGTCTCCGACAGTACAAACCGGGGTACCGGTCGCCGCGGCATAATCGACACCGTGATGTGGTCTCCAGATTTTCAGAACGGGATGAAATCTTCCCTTGGAATAATGAGAACTGATCCTCCGAAAATTTAACGGCGCTTTTAAAAAAGCTTTCTTCCGTGCATTTCCATCTTCGTCATAGTAAGCGATTTTTCCGTCATGCTCGAAGCGATATGCCTTGAACAGCTCGCCATTATTCGTGAATTCAGCGGCGACGATGTTCCCGTATTTCCGGAAGCGGCCGTTATAAAAGTATCCTTCCGTAATGACCTTGAACGTATCCCCCTTACGCAGATCAGTTGTAAAATCGATATCCCAGGCAAAGATATCGGAAAGATTGAGGGCCAGAAGAAGGTGTTCCCTATCCTCGCCGACAGAAGAAACCAGGTTGTCTGCAATCGCACCCGACAGGGTCATCAGCTTTTTATCATAGGCCAGTTCGCCCCTTTCCGCATGAAAGCCGCCTGTAGAGACCCTCTTGATCTGCAGATACGAGTCCCGGTTGATCCAATAGACAAACGAATTTACCCGGCTTTCAGAATCCAAAGTCAGCCTGTAAGGCTGGCCGGCGTGGATGGCTCTCAGGGGGTGAACGTCTGCCGCCACGTCACGCATGGCAAACAATTCGCTGATATCGAGGCCGTGTTTTTCAAAGATCGCCAACATCGTTTCGCCTTTCATTACCAAATCCTGAACGACCTGGAACTGTGACCGGGGCGGCTCCGGTTTCAATTCCTCTTGCTCCTGCATCCAGTGTGTGCTTTTCATCCCCAGTCCCACCAATACAAGAACCACAATTGAAAACAGCAATCCCCGCTTTCTATTCAAAACCCTTCCTCCCTTAAATAAACCGTGTCGAAATGAAGATGCCTCCAGCACCCCCTGTATCCGGTATCCCCCGTGTCCGGAAAACAACAAAAAACCCCGCCATTTTTCCATGGCAGGGTCTGTATACGAATTGGTTGTTACGGATTACGCGCGATTTCATAACGAACCTTTCCTCTGGTCTCCATTGGGGATTCAAGGATTGGTCGAAACTTGCCACCGATCCCGGTCAAAGTCAAGAAATAATCATCCTAAAAAAGTGTTTTCCTCCTAACAAACTGTTATTACACGTATTATCTAATAAAAAGACGATCGAACATCGGGAAAAGGTGCTCCATGGACCGGCGGAAATTGACAATCCGTGGAATCACTCCGGCTACGGGGACACCCGCAATCTTTTCGATAATCATCCGGTTGTCTTCGACCATACGGGACTCCGTTGGCCGTTCCAGGGGATCTACAAAAACAATGCCTTGGGATTCAATGCCACGATTTTTTAGGGCTTCAACGGTCAACAGGGTATGATTGATCGTTCCAAGTCCTGCCCGTGCTGCAATTACCGGTTTTGCCCCCGATTTCGCCACCAGATCGATCATCATCACCTTCTCTGTCAGGGGAACCATAAGCCCACCCGCCCCTTCGATCACCAGAGGTGAATATCCTTGTCCCCTTCGGCTGATCTCCCGAATCAGAAAATCGGGATCGATCTCCTCCCCTTCACTGCGGGCGGCAAAGTATGGGGCCTTCGGTTCTCTGAAACAGGAAATTACGGCATCGGCACAATCCCTTCCTTTCAGTTCGTCGATATAACGATAAATAAACCGGGCATCGCTGTCCGTATCATAAGGATTGCGACACCCGGTCTGGACGAGCTTCAGGTAACATGGTGTATGGTTTCGCGCATACATATAGTGCATCAAGGCAAGAGATAAAACGGTCTTTCCGACACCTGTGTCGGTCCCGACAATAAAAAGATTATGCATGATTCTTTACCTCTTTATGAAGTGTTTTCTGCAATGACCCGACAAATAATTTCACATCTTTTTCATTGTGTAACGCCGTCATGCCGATCCTTAAAATTGCACGATTGAGGGCAACAGTCGGATAACGGGCCGGAAAAACAAGAATGCCATGTTCTTTAAGCCCCAGGGCTACACGCACAGCCAAATCTTCATCACCAATTTCGACCCCCAGGATGTGCGCGTCGCCAAAAGCACGGAAACCGGCTTGAAGCAGGCGGCTCTTCATGTTTTGACTTACCGCCGCCAGGTGTTCTCGTTCCCGTTCCGCCCGCTCGATGATCTTTAATATGTCGATTACCGTTCCGGCATGGGAAGGGGGCAAGGTGGTCGTAAACATCAGGGGGGCGGAAAAATTGAGGAGATATTCTTTGTATATATCGAGGAGGAGGACAAATGCACCAAACAGACCGAAGGCTTTGCCGAACGTTCCCACGGCGATGTCGGCAACGCCGTGAGCGATGCCCCTCCCCCCGGGTCCGATGGCCCCGAAAGAATGGGCTTCATCGACGATGGATAAAAAACCATACTCTCTCTTGAGACGCGCCAGTTTCGTCACATCCAACAGGTCTCCATCCATACTGAAAAGGGATTCAGTCACCACCGCTGTACGGGATGCGTCGTTTTTTTTTAACTTTTTCTCCAAATGATCGAGATTTCCATGTCGGAAGCCGATGACGTCGGCGCCACTCAAGGCCATCCCACTGACACTGCTGGCGTGGATGTGTTGATCAACCATGACCGGATCACCTGCCTCGAAAAGAGCGGACAAAAGGCCCAGGTTCGCCTGAAAACCGCTGGGGAAAAAGAGGGCGGTTTCATATCCAAAATAATCGGCACAGGCGGCCTCGGCTTCACGGATCAACGTATAATTTCCGGTCACAAGGCGGGAGGAAGAGGAGGAGGTTCCGAATCTCTTGACATTTTGGACAAGGATATCTTTAAAAACCGGGGAATCGGCAAATCCCAAGTAGTCGTTGGAAGCAAAACTTAAGTAGAGAGTTCCATCCAGACAAACATGTTTGCCCCTCCGTTTTGATATGACCGGAGGATCCCGATAGAGCCCCGTTCTTTTCTGGAGGGTCAGGCGATCCCGGATACGTTGGTTAAACATGAAAAAAGCCCCTTATAATGCGTCCTAAGCCTTGCGCCATCAAATTTTTCATCATATTCCACGGTGGAGAACCAAAATTCTCCATCCATGACCATCCTTCCTCCCTTTCGGGCACATAACCGGTAAACGAAACTTCGGTCACTCTCTCCGGTCAAATCACCGGCCAGGTCAAACGATCCGGCAGCCGGCAGAGGGTCCCAGAAAATACATTCACCCACCTTGATCAAAAATGCCTGTCTGCGAAATTCATCACGCCAGCGGACATGGAAGGCCCCGAGCTGGGCGGAGGCCTCGATGAGGGTAAAGGCCCCCCGTCCATCAAAAGTGGCGGTCCCGCATATTTTGTCGGTATACACACGGCTGATCCGGCTCAGTAAAAGAATGGAGCGAAGGCCCGAGTTGACTTCCGTTATTCTGGACATTTACTAACCCCTGATTGCGTCACGCCCTTTCGTTGACGCCGATTAAGCGTCCGGCGAAACAACATGCTGTAATTTCTTAATTTTGTTCGAGAGTTTCCTCATGCGGACGAACGGTGATTCCTTTTGTCACAAGTCGACATAAACCACGTTTTCAGTAGCCCGATCTTTCGACCACAAGTGCCGCATTCTGTCCACCGAATCCGAAATTCTCAATGAGGAAAGCATCGGCCTGCGTACGTCGACCTGTTCGGACAAAATCGATCTCTTCCGCGCAGGGATGATCCAAATTCCGGATTTTCGGAAGATGTCCGGCCTCCTGGGCTGCCAGGGCAATACCCAGTTCGACGGCACCGCAGGCCGTCGAAAGGTGTCCGATCCAGGATTTGAGGGCAATGACGGCGGGTGAATTCCCCGGAAAGAGATCACGAATGATTTTCGCTTCGGCCCGATCATTCAGTACCGTGCCTGTACCGTGGGCAGCAATGAAACCAATTCTCTCCGATTGAACACGCGCCTCTTCCATAGCCCTCCGGACGGCGTCCCCCGCTTTTTTCCCGTCAGGAGCCGGAGCGGTCATTCGGTACCCGTCAATCGAACATCCGTATCCGGAAATTTCTCCCCGAATCAACGCCCCGCGATTGATCGCATGTTCGTGTTCTTCGAGGATAAAAAAAGCGGCCCCTTCTCCGGAGACAAATCCCCGTCTCGCCTCGTCGAAGGGACGGCTGGCCTCTTCCGCTTTCCCTGCCCCCAGGTGAAGGGCGCCTGCCGTTTTATAGGCCAGAATACCCCCCGGGTAGGTTCTGGAGTCACCCCCTCCAGCCAGGGCACAATCCAAATAACCATCCCGGATCCTCCGGTAGGCTTCCCCGATAGCAACAAGCGATGCCGCGCAGGCCGTGCCGACCGTCAGGTTTTCACCCCGGATACCACAGAATTTGGCAATAACGGAAGCCGCCGTGTTGGGGAGAAAGCGGAGAATCCACAGGGCATCATGTTTGCCACCATCCATGCGTCCATCGGTCATGTTGGGAAATTCCCTGCCGATATCGAGATGCGGTCCCGCACCGACGAAAAGGCCGGCATCGGCAAGCGCTTCCCCTCCAGGACCGGACGCGCGAACCGCTTCAATGGCCGCCGCCAGAGCGAAGGCGGCTCCCCGGGTGAGGTACCGGCGCTCTTTGAAGGTTCCTGTGTAGCGACGCAGGTCAAAATCGGGTACGGGAGACACGACCACTTCCGGATCAAAATCAGGCCTTTCGAAGACAACACGCTCTGACAAAAGCGATGATCGAATTTCTTCAGGGGATTTTCCCAAAGCGGAAATGATTCCGATACCCGTGATGACAACACGTCTTTTCATCTATCTACAACTGTAAATCTCGTCGATTGTTTTTCTTCTAATGGGCTTGGCATTTTCGTCGGGATAGCCGGAAGTGATGAAACAGAGCAATTCCATATCTTCCAGGTCGAGCATTTTCTCGACCTCCTCGAGGAAAATGAGCGGAGCCGACATGATGCAGGAACCGAGGCCGATTTCCTCCCCCTTCAGGAGATAGCTCATCACCGACAGGCCTGCCGTCATATGCAGGTTCATAACCCGGATGTCCGCGAGCCTTGAACCAAAAAGGTTTTCCGGTCCGACCAGAAGCTCTTTGGCCCTTAGCGTAACAACCGCCATCAGCACGGGAGCATCGAACATGAAGGCCATATAGCGATTGTAGAATTTAATGCGGTTTTTCATCCATTTGGGACGGCCCGCCTCGACGGCAATTTGCATAAGTCGCTCCTGAACCGCAGTCATGCCATGTCTGATCTGTTCTCTCAGTTGAGATGACCTGATGCGGATGAAACGAATGGGTTGTGTATTGGACGGCGATGGCGCCACCAGGGCGGCCTGTACCATTTTTTCGATCATACCGTCAGGCGGCATATCGGCTTTATACCTCCGGATACTGCGACGGCGGGTCACCAGTTCGTCAAAGGCAGTCAAACTGTCCCGTTCCATGTCTCAGCCCTTCCTCTGGAAGGCGATATAACTGATCAGATCCTTGATTTTAATAGCCGGCCCCGCCTCCAGATCGCCCAGCATTTCGGCGATACGTTCAATGGTCAGAAAGGGAAAGCATTCCAGAAGGTATGCCGCAGGTTCCTTCATCAATCGTTCCGCTTCCACCAGGAAAAAACGAAAATTCCGTAAATAAATATCATCGTCCTTCACGGAAATACGAAAATGGTGATTGATGGCCACCGAGAGCTCAAGCAGATCAATAGACTCGGCGCCCAGTTCCCGGACGAGATAGGTTTCCTCCGTAATCGCTTCACCCTCGACATCCATGATGTCCATGATGATGTCACGCAATGCAGTCAATGTATCCATATGTAAAACCGCCTTATGTAGCCCCGAAAAAAACCTGGATGGATAACGGGTCAGTGGAAACCATACGGACACATCAGCCCGATCTGCCCGCTAAAAAGGATCCCTCCTTGTTAATAGACACCATGAGAACACGCTTCAGTTCGTTCGGACCAAACAAAAAATCTATGACACGACCTGTTACACCATTCATTTCCTCGCCCCGGTCCCGGTCCGCTTGCATAAAATGCATATACCGTATGCCGTCACCCTTGACAGTCCGATCCAATACGGTTTTGTCATACCTTTTTCCCGGCTGATAACCCTCCATCCATTGTCAGCGTTGTTGCGTTGATCCCTGCCGCACCCGGGGACAGGAGAAACAGAATCGCCTCTGCAACCTCTTCCTTATCAAGGGCTCGTCGGAGGGGAATCTGGTCGGTAGTTTGTGGATTCGCATCCAGAAAGATACGCCCACGGCCTGCCCGTACATAACCCAGGCGCAGAATCGCAGCGGTTATCCCTTTACTCGCCAACTCCAAACCGCAATTCCGATACATGGCCTCGGAAGCAAGTTTTGCCGCGGCATAGAAACCCTGTCCCGGCGCAGGCCTTTCGACGGCAGACGAGGAAAGGAAAATGAGCCTTCCCTCTTTCATGCGAATCATCCCTCTAGCGATCCGCTTCAAGAGAGCAGCCCGGGCCGCGACATTCTCAAAAAAATACGCCCCTATTCGATCCTCGTCGCCTCCCGCAATGAGAGACTCATAATCCCCCTGGGCAAAGTCCACCAGAAAAGCGAAAATCTCCGTATCTTGGTTAAATGCCGTCTGGCACGCCGATGAATCGTTCAAGTCGAACCGGACCGTCTCGTAAAGGTCCGGAAAGTCGGAAAGAGAGGAATCGATTTTCGTTTTTCCTCCCGAATCACGCCAGGTTAAAATCGGCATGATTTTTTTCTTGATTAACTTCGGAGCCAAACACAAGGCCAGGTCACATGTCCCGCCCAGGAGAAGGGCACGCTTTTCGCCTTTATTTTTGATCATGTTCTCAGTTTCCCCCTGACCATGATCTGTTCGTTTCTAAACAGCGTACACTCCCAATAATCGCCAAGACAAACGATCCGGTATTGGTACACACCTGGAAAAAGAAACGAACGGAAACGGAAATTTTCGATTCTCTTCACAGACCCCGATATTTTCAGGAATGCATCGATGACAAGACTTCCCGGAACAACCGGGTAACCGGGAAAATGATCGGTATAGATCCCGTCATCCGGATCGAAATGGAACGCCCCTTCTTGACAAATTGGTGTTTCCACGTTTCAGTTCCGCTCCGTCACCATCCGGATCGATTCATAAGTGACCCGACAAAGCAGCTCCAGTTCTCTAGTCGACATGGAAAGATGAGGCATCAGTACGATGACATCTCCCAGGGGGCGGATCATAACCCCCCGTTTTCTTGCCTCCATGATCACCTCATGCCCCGTCCTGTTTTCGGCGGCCAGAGCCTGACGGGTTTCTTTATTAGCCACCAGTTCTATGCCTACCATCATGCCTTTTTGACGAATATCCCCAACGTGGGCAAGCTCCTTGAATTTATTAAGTTTATCTGAAAGGAAGGAGATTTTCGGCTGCAGATTTTCGATAATACGCTCCTTTTCAAACAATTCCAGACTGGCAATGGCAACTGCGCAGCCGAGGGGATTGCCCGTGTAGGTATGACCGTGGTAGAAGGTCTTGTTGTCCGCGAATTCACCGAGGAACCCCTCGAATACCTCTTCCCGCGTCACTGTGGCGGCCAAGGGAAGGTATCCGCCCGAAATGCCTTTCGCCAAACAGAGAATGTCGGGGGTTACGCCTTCATGCTCGCAGGCGAACATTTTGCCTGTCCGGCCGAAACCGACAGCTACTTCATCGGCGATCATGAAAACACCGTAATGGCTACACAATTCCCGGACCCCCCGGAGGAAACCTTCAGGCTGCATGAGCATGCCCGCCGCCCCCTGTACAAGGGGTTCCACTACCAAGGCGGCAATTTCCTCATGATGCCGGTCCAGCATTTTCTCAACGCCAATAAGGCAATCCAGTTTACACCCCGGATAATCTCGCCCGTATGGGCATCGGTAACAATATGGAGAAGGCACCTTGTAGGTTCCAAAGAGAAGGTTACGGTACATGTCATGGAACAAATCGATGCCCCCCAGGCTGACCGATCCTATCGTATCGCCATGATAGGCATTCACGAAGGAAAGAAATTTGGTCTTTCGTGGATTCCCTTGGGCCGATTGTCGGTGATACTGGAAGGCCATCTTAAGGGCAATTTCAACAGCAGTGGACCCGCTGTCGGAATAAAAAACCCGAGTCAAACCCCGAGGCACCACATTCAGGAGTTTTTGGGCAAAACGGACTGCCGGAACGTTGGTAATTCCAAGCAGGGTGGAATGGGCAACCAAATCGATTTGAGCTTTGAGAGCTTCGTCCAGTTCAGCCTTGCCGTGGCCGTGTACATTCGTCCAGAGTGACGATATCCCGTCCAAATAGGCATTGCCTTCAACATCATACAGGTATGAACCCTTCCCCTTTTCGATAATGACGGGTTTCTCCCGGCGGTAAATCTGCATCTGCGTAAAAGGGTGCCAGACGCATGCCAAGTCGGCTTGTTCAAGTTCCCGAATTTCTTCTTTCGTGTCCACCATCAAACAACCCCCTTCCCTACAACCCGGCTTCTTGAAACCGGTTCGCAGCATTGTTCAATATCGATTCACCCCGTAAAGGAAGGAAACCCAGCTACTGATACAACACGTCTCCCGCCACAATTCGCTGGAAATCGCCGGTAGGGGAACGCAACACCAGAAAACCATCCGAATCGATATCGACCGCTTCGCCTTCGCAGACGCCGTCCGGGTTTATGATTTTCACCTGCCGGCCGATGACTCCGGACAATTCCTTCCACCGATTCCGGATTGTTTCAAACTGTCGATCCTGAAACAGATCATAGTAATGTTCGAGCCGCTTCAGAAAGACCTGAAGAATTTGGATACGGGAAAAGACTTTACCCGTCAGGATCCGGAGCGATGACGCAATTTCGCGGATTTCATCCTCCATGGCATCGGGTTCCGTATTTACGTTCAATCCAACCCCGACAATGACGTAGTCGACCCGTTCCATTTCCAGACTCATCTCCGTAAGAATGCCCGATATCTTTTTCCCTTCGATCAGAATATCGTTGGGCCATTTGATTTTAAATGGCAGATCGACCATCTCAAAGAGTGTTTCCGTCATCGAGACGGCAGCGACAAGGGTCAACAGAGGTGCCTCGTGAGGCTGGACCCGAGGCCGCAGGACGATGGACATATAAATTCCGCTGCCCGGAGGCGAAAACCAGGTCCTGCCCCGTCGCCCCCGCCCCTGAGTTTGAGTTTCTGCAACCACGATGGTTCCTTCTGGCGCCCCTTTGTGAGCCAACGCCCGGGCACGAATATTCGTGGAATCCGTTTCGCTATAGTAATTGATCCCCCGGCGCCCAAAAACCCGTGTTTGAAGACCGTCCATGATTTCCGCAGGCAGGAGCCGATCAGGCATTTCCTGCAACAGATACCCCCGTCCGGTCGATGAGGTAATCCCGTAGCCCTCTTCCTGCAGGGTTTTAATATGCTTCCAGATGGCGGTCCGCGATATGGAGAGTGCCGTAGCAAGACGTTCCCCCGATACCCAGACCCCGGCCGATTCTTTCAGATGTTTCAACAAGGCTTCTTTGGTCGACATGCCGCGCTCATAGCATCTCTTTCTCATGATTGTCAACTGATATTGTATTTTAGGTTGACGATCGACAAAATGTCTGCTAAGGAAGCGACCAAAAATCGACGTTATCGATTTCGAAGGGTGAATCATGTTCAATCAGCAAATCCTCCATCTGGCAAAAAAAATCATAGGAGACCACTATCTGCCGTCTTATGAAGAATCCTGCGCACTGGCACGGTTGCCGGAAACGGAAACGTTCGATCTCCTTGCCTGCGCCGGGAAAATTACCCAACATTTCAAGGAAGATCACGTCACCCTGTGCGCCATCCTGAACGCTAAATCGGGTTTTTGCACAGAAGATTGCGCTTTCTGCGCTCAGTCTGCACATCATCGCACGGGTATCTCCACATACGATCTGAAAACGGAAGCATTCATGGTGGCCGATGCGAGGGAGCGTCAGATCGCCGGCGCCACCCGTTTTTCCATGGTAACGAGCGGCCTGACGCTGACGGACGAAGAGATAAAGACGATTTGCCGATCCGCGGAACGGATATCCCGCGATACAGCCGTTACCGTCTGCGCCTCCGTGGGGACTATTACTTCAGAGCGCGCACAAGCATTAAAGGCCAGCGGCGTTTCCGTCTATCACCACAACTTGGAAACGGCTCGCAGCTTTTTTCACGAAATCTGCTCAACTCATGCTTATGAAGATGATATAAACACTCTGAAACGGGCAAAAAAAGCGGGTTTACGGATCTGCTCCGGTGGCATCCTAGGTTTGGGAGAAACTTGGGAACAAAGGGTAGAATTGGCCTGCACCCTGCGTGATCTTGATGTAGATGGCATTCCGCTGAACTTCCTTAATCCGATCGCCGGAACTCGAATGGAAAATCGTCCCGTCTTGTCACCCATGGATGCACTCAAAAGCATCGCTCTCTTCCGGTTTGTTAATCCGGACCGCGATATTTTTATTTGCGGCGGGAGGGAGTTGATCCTGAAAGATTTTCAATCTTGGATTTTTCTTGCTGGAGCGAACGGTTTCATGGTCGGCAATTATCTGACCACCCAGGGAAGGAACACCGGAATGGACATGGAAATCGTGCGTGCCCTAAATCTGAAACCATCTTTATCTGAAACGTGACTGAAGCCTGACCAAATTCACGGCCACACAACACCGAAGAGCCGTCCCCCTTCCGGCATCCCTTTGGGAGTGGAATCAAGAGAAACAGCGAATTAAAGAGCAAAGAGCGAAGCACCCGCCGGACATAATCGACCCTTCCATTTTACATTGGTCGGAATCACTATTTCCTTTCTATAATTCACCTCTGGAAAGGATTCGTGCCACGGCTTTCCTGGTCCGATCAATGATTTTTTCATAATTGAGAATGTTGCGCTGGATGTAATAATTTTTCTCGACATCCTGAATGAGGGCCGCTTCCTCCTCAAAAAAGGCCATAAGCTTTTTCGTTGCGGAAAACTGTTTGATAAACATCTCGCTCCAGTTGTTTTCCATGATCACCCGATAATTGCTCCCTGCCGCCGATTCCCTGGTGGCTTCAAAGTCGACAACAATCAGGATTTTTGTGATTTTTTCCGGCTGAAGGAAATTTTGAAAATCGACTGCAGTGATATTATACGATCCGAAAACTTCCCTGATTTTTTTAGCGAGATTGATGATTTCCTGGATGGTAACGGAAGTCGGGTTTGGAACCATCCTGATGTTTACAGCTTCAAAAAGATCATTCCAGACAAGATAGGCAACACAGTAAACGACATCGACATGTTCTACCAGGGTCATTGCCGAATCGTTGGCAGGTGCCACGCGCCACTTCCGGGACTCAAAGCGAAACGTCAGATCAGGTACGTTCACCGCGTCAACGGGTTTGTGCATAATCGGCAATTTTCCCTCCTTTCTGGCGAGACTCGAAGCCAGTTTTCGGCCGATGATGGTCAAATCCTGCGGTGCGATCAGTCCCGAAACGTTTTTTGTCATGCTGGAAATGTCCTTGTACATCTCCAGCAGCAATGTCAGGATCTTTACGCCGAATTCCTGATGGGTCTGAAAGCTCCAAGCCTGGAAACGATTCAGCTCATAGAGAATCTGACGGTCCAGCTTGTATTTTTTAAATAATTCCGACGACAGCCTTTCCTTGATGGTCATTTTTTTTGACATCAATTTGATTTCGTATCGTAAATAAAAACACTTCTTCAAAAAATCAAAGTCAGGGTGGTGGTGCTTTTCGTAATGGGCCAACACCGCATCCAATGTAAACATACTGGGGTCAATGAACGACTTGTCCCTACCGGTACCCAGAATCAGATCCCGAAAACGATGGCAGAACAGCGCCTCCGGCGGCAATTCCATCTGAACCACAAGGAGCAACATTTTAATTATGGATTTCAGCGGATGTGTCAGAGCCTTATTGAACTGCCAGAGCGCCGCTCCAAAATATTCACTTCGTTCAATAGGAAGCAGATCCCCTAAATCCACACAATCGTCCTGACCAAAATTGGGGTGCATGTATTCCCGCAAGGCTTCTTCGTAAGACTGAGGTTTTTCAGGATTGAAATAGACCCACCAGAAGGGGATTTTCCCGCAAATCACGACAGCAGTGCGATAGAATTCTTCTTTCAGCACATTTTTCTGGGTGCTGCCACAACCTTCATCACTTACGTTACCAAAATTTCCTCTTTGAATATTCGTGATATCACTGATGAAAAAATATACCGGCATTTTAAGGGTGGCATCAAGCCAATCTTTAATCAGATACACTTTCTGGGAAAGCTGATCGAATTGGATATCGCTAAAACCCGCCCGATCAATACAAACCCAGAGATCGCAATCGGAATGTGGGGTCTGGCTGATTGTGGCGATGCTGCCAATGGTATAGACCCCCAGGATATCGCAATACTCTGTAGCGTATTTAAGCAGGGACCCTTGATCGTAACATTTGAACTGCTTTTTGAAAGCAGGTTCCCGCTTTTTGATTTCTTTGTTTTTCTCGATATCGAAAACTCGAAAGGGCTTATCCAGATCAGGGATATAGCCGGGAAAATCGGGATGATTTATACTGAGAAGCCAAGGCACGAGCAGAAGGATGGTTTCGCTCTCCTTTGGAGCCAGATGCTGAAAAATGTTCTTTCGAAATTGGTTGTAGGCGAGAAAGACCTTTTTGTTCTGAATCAGTGTTTTGGACAAGGGCATGAAAAACTCCCAAGAGGTGAAAGATATTTGCTACCTTATAACGGCATCCTCTCAAAGTCAATGAATCCGCGACCCGATGAAAACCCTGACCCCATCATCGCCTTGCTTTCCCAGCTGATCACGGAACAAAGAAAAGGACATGACCTGCCCGCACGACAACCCATGTCAGAATCAAAATGGTCATGATTACCATGAAAAAGGCGAGAAACCGGTGAACGCTTCTTTCCATCCTTCTTTCTTCAAATCCGACCAGATAACCCGCTAAAACACCGGCCAGAAGCCCCCCACCGTGCGCCCAGTTGTTGATTCCGGGAAACAACAGCCCAAACAAAACGAGCCCCATTGTCCAGGCCATGGCTTGCCGGTATATCATGTCTCCGAAAAAACCACCCCGGCTTTTGCCGTAATAGAGAATGGCGCCGATGAGCCCACAGATATTCGCCGAAGCACCGATGGTCAAATTAATATGCGCAAAATAGGACAACAGGAAACCGGCAACTCCGGAGAAAACATAAATAATGACGAATCGATACAGGCCGTAGATGGAAAGGACAAAGGGTGCAAGTTGCATCAGGGCGAACATGTTGAAAAAAATATGGAGCAGTCCCCCGTGAAGATAAGATGCCGACACAAGTGTCCACCAGCTTCCATAGCCATCAATGGGCCACGTTCCTGTTGCGCCCATGACCAAGAAACTGCGGGTTGAAGGGGATAACATGGTAAAGGGGTTGAAACTCACCCCCTGGGACGACGGATTGATCAGGAGAGAGAGGACGTACAGCACCACATTTACGGAAATGAGTACCTTTATCGGATCGGCGCCGAAAAAAAGATATAGATTGCTCCGCAGAATTTTCCCCACCCCCGGTTTTCGCAATCCACAATATGGACATTCTGGCTCATCTGCGCTGATGAATTTACGGCAACGGGGACATAGAATTCCGCCTCTTCCCACTGGATTGGGCCCTCCTTCAGAATTGCAGAAATCGCATCATGACCGGAATGGCCGCAAAGGTGCCTAAAGACGTCGTGAGATTAACGAAGGCGATGAGGAGGAGTATCCGGGTGATCTTGTTTCGGAAAAAACCACGGAAACTGGTGATGTCCTCCGTCAGGCTCAAAAAATCTTTGACCTGGGGCTTACGAATGGCCGCTTCCGTCAGACCGGCCACCCAGCCCGTGGCGATAAGAGGATGTAAAGTCGCTACCGGCGCCGAAACAGCTGACGCGATGATCGTCAGAGGATGGGAAAGCATGATCAGAGCACCCACGGCGGCACATGTCGCGGTGATGATCGACCAAGACATGATCATGTTGATGCTGGACTGGCTCCCGGAAAAAAAAAAGCCGGCAAGAAACAGGGAAATGATGGCCAGTGAAAAAATCCACCCGGCGGCCCGGCTGAAAACCCCCGTATCGGGGATGCTGTTTAATTGATCTAAATCAATATGCTGTCCTAAATGTCTCAAAATTCCAGGAATATGTCCAGCACCAACAACCGCAACAATTCTCGGCCCAGGCGCTTCACCGATCATCCGGGCCAGATACAGATCTCTTTCATCGATCAGGGTCCCCTTTAGGGCGGGTAATCTTTCCCCCAGCGACTTTAGGGCTATTTCCAGAACATCCTGATTTTTGAGCTTCTCGATATCTTCCTCTGTAATGTCATCGGCGATGAACAAAGAGAGGATCATCTCGGGAAGCACTCTGATCTTGCTCCAGAAACTCATATTTCGCCAAGCACGCAGGAGCGTGACACGAATCGACCGGTCCGCCAAAACCAGACTGGAACCCATTTCCTCTGCAAGCCGCACCGCCCGGCGCATTTCCTCGCCAGGCTGAATTTGGAATTTTTTGGCCATCCTGCGCTGAAAGGAAGCCATGAGCAACTGGGCCAAAAGCAGGGAAGTCCTTTTGTCCCTGATGACTTTCATGATATCCATCTCATGCCAGCGATCCTCTTGTCGAATTGCCTCAAGCCGATCCTGACACAGTTCCACACAAACTGTGTCGGGCCTTTCCTCGCGAATTGTATTTTCGACGAGTACGGCGCTCTCGCGGGATACATGTGCTGTTCCCACCAAAATAATTTCTTTGCCATGGTGAGACAATTTTGTAATATTTCTGTCGTCCAAGCAACGTCCTTTCACAACGCTTTTCGGTCTCTCGGCAAAGCGGGATTCAAAACGCGAAAGCTCAAAGTATCCCGGCGCAATCTTCCGCTTGCGTGCAGCGGTTAGTTATCAAGATTCCATGGCTTTGTAAAGGGAAATGCCTTCGCCGTCAAAGCGCTCCGAAGCATACCGTCGGGGAAACCTTTCCTCTCTCTCATCCCAGGATCCGTATCCAGAAACTTGCATCCCTGGGGCCTTAACGCATGCCCTCACCTTACAGCTTATAGTAAAGCCAGCGATTGCTGAAACACCAGGATTTTTCCATAATTCTTGACAGTCCCTTGAAGATATACTAGATACCGCGGAAATACGTCCAGAGTATTCAAATGTGAAGCATTGTCGGGACCGACAAAATGTGCGAAGTCGTTTTCTACGCTGAGCAGAGGTCCTGTCCTTCCCGGGAAATATTATGTAATAATCGAATAGGAGAGATTTCATGCTGGAAAAACTGGGGAATTACGAATGGGTAGAATCCAGGAAGGATTCTTTCGGCACGTATTACTTCGATCAGAACTTTCTGATTCTTGATCAGAAAAGAGTCAGCGTCTCCATCAAAACCGTATTTACGGAAAAAGGAAAAAAGGAGCGGCTCAACTTCATGAACATTTCACCCCTCGAATTAACCCGTCTGGCGGATCTGCTCGACTACGAAATCAACATTTTCATCTTGGAATGCGATCAACACATGTTCACACATCCCGAATTCGCCGGATACGACAAAGATGGGAACATCCTCTACCACATGTCTAATAATTTTTATCCGATAGAGCGTGGCAGTATTCTCGAAGACATTTTAGACAAAGTCCAAGGGGAGCGTGATAAAACAAAAAAAGACAAGCAGCACTTGAATTGAGTCGACCGGTTATTCATTCAATGCATGAATGTCATCAACAACGCTAAAACGCCGATAAAGGGGGAGCATTATGAATTATCTCATCGTTTACAGCCACTACAACCCCAACAGCTTCAATCATGTCCTGCTGGACATTCTGACGGATACGTTGGCCGAAAGGCATCAGGTTGAACTACGTGATCTTTATGCCCTTCATTTCAATCCAGCATTAACCGAAAACGATATGCAGTCCCTGGAAAAGGGAACGCCTCCCGAGGATATCCGGGTTGAGCAGGACTTCATCCGCTGGGCCGATGTGATCATCTTTGTCTATCCCATATGGTGGTCAGGTATGCCGGCCATTCTGAAGGGCTACATCGACCGTGTCTTTTCATTCGGCTTCGCCTATACTGTTGATGAATCTGGCTCCAGGGGGCTTTTGGTCGGTAAAAAAGTCTATCTCGTCAATACAACTGGGGCAGACGAGCAAACCAACATTGAGTCCGGGGTATTCCAGAGCATGCACAATTTAACGGATATCGGCATTTTTCAATTTTGCGGCATGGAACTGATCGGACATAATTATTTTACAGCCGTACCGTACGTCACGGACGATGAACGGCGGGTCATGATTTCAAAGTTCAGAAGTGCCGTAGAGCGTCTGTTCAGACAGTAATCGAACCGTGACGCTGGGAACCCAGATCATGAAGGAGGAACAAGGTGACCCCCCCAGGGGGATTGACATCTATCCCTTTCAGGAGCCATACATCGAATATCTGGAAGTGGAGCTGGGAGTAGTCGTATCTGAAAAACATCATAACCATTTAATATTAATTGACAATGATCATTTTTTATGCGATGTAATTTGCAAGATTTTAACCCTTAACCCCTATTTTTCTTGCAAATTACACAGATGAA
>Ga0172382_10002951_pt1 | contig 27485 bp, 23 predicted proteins | sample Leawel138RmetaG_FD_122245 | JGI IMG/M metagenome (GOLD analysis project Ga0172382, IMG submission 122245) | Leachate microbial communities from a municipal landfill in Southern Ontario, Canada - Leachate well 138R metaG | ecosystem: Engineered > Solid waste > Landfill > Unclassified | place...
AAGTAAAAAAGCGTATTACACTAATATGTTGTTGACTAATTTTTTATAAGTCATGGTCTTGTCATAACTTATATGGTTTGTAATTTTTCAGTATTTAATACTTCTTGTTTTTTCATTCTATAATTTTTAATTGTTCGTAATTTAAAAATTCTGTTTTACCATCTTCAAACTGTACCTTGTATTTTCCATAAAGCCAATAATCAGGCATTTTTGCAATTATAATTCCTGTCTTTCCGTTGTATTTTACTTTGTCGTTTATTCTCATGTTGGAAAACTAAATCCGGGTGCTACGTTTGAAAGTGTGTTATCGTATGCACAACACCCGGCGGTTGTTAAAGCTGCCCATTCTGCGTTTGTAAAATAGTTGGCGGGGTCGGCTCCGTGCCAAGGGATAATTGAGCCATCACGGTATAGGGTTTCGGCAAGGTTGCAGGCAAGCCAAACCTGACTTCCTATCTTTACTGCTAAGTAAGTTTTACCATCGTTACCTATATAATTATCAACATAAGTCCCATCTAATAACGCAAGTTCTTCTGAGGTTGCTGGTCTTACAAGGCGAATAGAGTTTCCATTACATTTAAAAGTAATAGCAACATAAAAATAGTCCGTTGTTGCTTCTACATAAAATAATATATTATAAGTATCAACACCATCTTCACAGATAAAATGTGCTGTTTGTTTTATCTGTTCAAAGCCAATATTAGTTCTAAATCCACTCCCACGTGCATTAAATCCAAGTTCATTAGTATGTGCAATTGGAGGGGAACAATACCAATGATAATCTTCTCCGCAACCTACCTCTTTATATTTCTCACTTCCTGTTGGATAATATCCTTCCTCATCATCATATATTGCTCCCGTATAACTTCCAAGAATCATTGCTTCTGCTAATGTTGGCACATGCCATCCTTCAGCAGCAATATTCCTTACATCAGTAGCAGCATACCAATTATAAAGGTATCCATACTCCACACAACTTTCCAGAACTGTAGTAGTAGTAGTGGTAGTAGAAATAGGTTCATACGTTGTAGTTGTTGTCGTAGTTGGTGGAACAGTGGTTGTTGTAGTTGTTGTTGGAGCTACTGTTGTGGTAGTAGTGGTAGTGACATCTTCACAAACTACATCAACAAGATAGGCATCTATCGGACAAACTGTTGTTGTGGTAGTAGTGATTGTACCCCATTCTATATCAATCACTTCAAACTCTACAGGCTCGCAAGTAGTTGTAGTGGTGGTAGTTGGTGGAACAGTGGTTGATGTTGTACTTGTTGTAGGACATACTTCTGTAACATCACCTTCCAAGTTACAATCGTATGCAGTAGTAGTGGTGGTAGTAGTTGTAGGTTCTACAGTTGTAGATGTGGTTGTGGTGGTTACTTCACAAGTATATACTTCAGTGATGATACAATCCTCTACATGGAATACATATCCGTAGAACATACTCTCATCAGTAAAATACCATCCATCAGGTACACATTCACAATCATTTGTACCATTGTAAAGGAATAAATGAGCACCAATATAAATATCTGTGGTTTCAGCATAAATATTAGTACGTGTAACAGATGGGTTATCTTCAAGCCAATGCATTGTATCACATGCTACATATTTATCTACAGTTGAATCAAATGGTATTCCTTCACTTATAAACCCTGTTATGAGAGAATATGTATTCAAATCATTTGGTCTTATACATTCTGTAGTAGTAGTTGTTGTAGATACATAACAAACCTCTTCGATTGTGCCTTCCAAGTCACAAGCTGTTGATAATGTTGTGGTAGTAGTGGTGGATATGATAGTGGTAGATGTTGTGGTGGTAGTTGGTAAACAGCAACAACCGCCTTCGATCAGACAATCTAACTCATATCCCTCTGCAACACAATACCCATATATTGTACAATCTATCAGAGATGGTATTTCAGAAGCTATAAAATCGAAATCACCACAACAGTTATTTAGTCCTGAATAGAAAAAATTATTCTCAGCTATATAAAAATTTGGTAAATATGAATGAAAAGATACCCAACTCTTTGTATTGAAGTTGAAAGAAAGAGTCCACGATTTATCTTTAAAATATGCAGGGTCTCCCAGTTGTATAGGTATCTTTATCTTTGCCATTAATCAATATCTAATTCGTAATAATAACTACCTGTCTCACTATCATATTTTACATTCTCATTTATAGGTTCATAGTCAAGTTTTGTAATAATAAATCTGTTAAACTTGCTATCATACACAGCATGTAATCCTGCACCATTGAAATGATTGTCTGTATCAGCTTCAGGAAAATGATCCAATATTTTGAAAGGCAGATGGTCTTTAAAGAATCTGTTCATTCCTGAACCAAATCCTGATAAGGTTGTAGCTGATGTACCTTGTATGAGAAATATATCACCTCTCTTGGCATCAACTGTTACCTGACCTTCGGGTACTTTCAATAACATTTTGTTTTGACTTCCTACATACCCTAAATCCGTATCTGCAAAATCTATTGGAGGAGCACCTTTGAATAGCTGTTGATTACCAAGATATGCTGCTTGTGGATTACTTGTATCTAATGTGAGAAGGTTATTGTACAACAATGTTTTATTTTCAAACCTTGCAAGGATTGCTCTATTCTGTATACCATCAAGAGATACAAGATCTCCATAGTTCTGAGGAAAGTCAAAATAAGAGATTGCTCTGTATATTCTCCAGTTATTTATACGATTATCACTGTCTGTACTTTGTAAATCTGAATATACAGCTCTGAATGGGTAATTCGTAAAACATAAATCTTCTTCCCAATCAGCAGGTAGATGTGAAAAATAATTCTCTTTATTTTGTTTGGAATATGTATTATTGTAATAATAGGTATTGTCATTAGCAATTGATACATTTCTTTCCTGTAACCAATCATCAGGAATACTTGAACTTACATGAGGCCAGAAATCTCCTTCTTTATTATTAAATGCCTGACGTAAATCTACATTATACGAACTTTCACAATAGAAATTAGGAATACCATAAGCAAACAGATAAAAATATCCATCATAATAAGTTCTCTCACTATCCTCTTCATTTATAGTATCTTCAAATACATAAGTTGTCGTTGTACTGGTAACTGATGTATATTCTATTTCATTGGGACAGTCAAAATTATGAGCCTTGTATGAAATAAAATTTACAAGAGTACTTATTGTATTATCTGTACTTTCTTCTGGAATTACATAGTTACTGAGAACCGACCTTGCTGAATGCCAGTATTTAGGATATCCTATATTACCGATTTCATCATAGAATATATCACTATCATCAGCAGCACCGACCCTATTATCAATAAAGAATGGAAGTTTTGTTTTAAATGCGAATCTGTTGATATACGTATCTCCTCCAAAAATAACATCTCTCTCACTTTTTCCAAAAATATGCTCAAATCCTGTACTAACTGTTTCATATGAATAAATTTGTCCCCATTGGTTTATAAAATCTTTTTTTAATGAAGCGTAATAGGAAACCACTTCAATATCTTTGTCTGCTCCGGGATTATTACAACTTCCAGCTTCAGATATAGTAAATCTTGATCTCTCTGTCAACATGCTTGTATCTCCCAATAGCATGTTAGGGCTTCTATCAGGAAAAGGAAGTTGTTCTTTATTCTCATCTGTCTTTAAATATACACTACTTTCTCTCTGCCAGTTATTGATTTCCAAATCATCATCAACTGATACAACAGATGGAACTATATATCGTGCTATATCCAGATTACGCTGTTTAACCCCCATATCATTAGGAACAGCTTGTGAATAGTCATAACTTGCAATAGAATTAAATGAATATGCATAATTTCTACGAGTAATACCATTTATGTATATAGCAAGGTACGCCTGATATGCAGCAAACATAGCTTGGACATTGAAGTCAGTTGTTATGTTTGCAATGGCAGCAGAACTATCTAAAGCACGTTGTTGTGCTTCCTTACTTATTAATCTATACTTAGCATTATCTCTCACCTCTGTAAAGTGAGCTTTTCCCTTACCGAATACTACACTTTCAAGTTTTAGGATGTCTCCCAAGAAAGGTTTTCCAAACGATGTTTCAGGAGAATTAAATACTTGTCTTCGTGTATCTATAGGAGAAGGTAAAGGTTCAGGATTTACACAATTTGAGTTTTCTATAGAAGAACTTTTATATTCAATAAGAACAACTGTATTAGCAAAACAAGGAAACCCTCTTTCACCACAACCTTCAATACACTCAGGAACAGTACCTCTAACCACATTCACATCAAAATCACCAGCTCCTATTCCAAGAGTACCACCTTCAACCCATTTTTCTATAATACCATCTGTTATATGCTCATACCTAACTCTCCACCCATTACATAACATATTACCATTGTCAGGATAGTAAGCTATTCTATAAGTATCATAGTTCATATACGTTACTGTACCATTTCCTTTTGTTATAGTAGGTTTGCCTATTGCACATATTCGTTCTTCTGTGAGTTCTTTATATATTTTTGTCTTTACCTTGTTAGTGTTACAGTCAATGTAACTGACCTCTGCGATATCTTCCTTGATATTGGAATCATATACTAATCCTGTAATCTTAACTATGAATTGATCACATTCGTCATTATATGCATTGTTAGTAGAATTGATAAATACATCTGGATTTAAGTCATTATAAGGATAGTTTGGAAAATAATATTTTCTCTCATCTCTTTCATATTTATTGACATTTCTGAGAATACCTTTCGCTACAATAGATTTATTTGTGCTTCTGTCTCCTCTTAATATCCTAAACCCAACTATTTCATCCTTTTGTTCTCTTGTAAGATTTGATGATTCTATAAGTGCTCTTACCTGATTAGGGTTTATTTTAACACCAATGGGAAACACAGCATCATTTCCCATTACCATAGAACTCTTGCTGACAAATACCTTAGACTCAAATATAGGACTAACCAGCACATCAGGAAATTTATGATGCCTTATCTTCTGTCCTGCAAGTTCTCCCCATACATTTGAGTTACATGGATATTCTTCTGTAGATTCCCAATAAGCAAATTCACCATATTGATAAGGTCCTTTATAATCAACACTTGAACTATATCCATCGACAAAACCTACTACCTTTGCTGTATTATATATCTTCCAATAAGGACTATATCCTACATCTCCAGCCGTATATGAAGGAACACCTATAAAATCATTATCTGTATTCGGTACATCAGGATAAGATTTTTCTTCAGTAGAAAGCTCTCTTCCGGGAATATGAAACCCATCGGTTTCTTTTCCATTATTTAGAAGAAATTGTATTTCAAAAGCATAGACTTCATCTCTTAGATATGATTTGAAGTTTGTAGCATTAATCTCATTAGCATAATTTTCTGTAGCTGGTATTCTCCAAGTCTCCCATTGGAGTTTTATTTTATTAGCTATCTGTTGATAATTAATCCTGTCTATAGAAGTTAGATTGTCCCATATAAGAATGTCCTGAGCAGTAGTAAGATCTTGTGCTATTTCGTAATATGGAAACTTCTCAAAAATATCAGATATTGATAGTCTAATATTTGTAACATTCTGCCCTGTATATGTAATCTGTTTGCTGTCATTCTCTATGGGATATGTCCCTATAAGTTCTACAGATGATACATTATTAACTGTTTTTATAACAGCAAGATTGAAATGAGTATATAATCCTGTTGTATCAAGATTTGTAATATCTACGACTATTGATTTACCTACAGGATAGTTGAAGTTTACAGTAGTGATATTTGTATCAGCAATAGGTACAGGGTTAGTGACAGAATAATAGGAAGTGTAAGGATTACCTAAAGCATCTCCATATTGTACAGTAAACTGATATGCCCCTGCTGTCAAATCTCCTGTACTTAGAACATCAGTAACAGACAATATAGGTATATCAAAATTAGGTTGTATATTAAGTTGGTTACAATCTATTTCACTGCTGTATATAGGATCGCATACAGGTGTGCCACTTCTTATAATTCGTGGTATATCTTCAATATCAAGATAACGTCTTGGGTTATACCCATCAGTCCAATATATTTCCGTAGAACAATTTGTTATACGATGTACCACTTTATGAATAGGATGGTTGACATTGAAATTTAAACATGGAGCATCTACAAGAATATGATATTCACAATCATTATTGTCCATATAACCAATCTGGCTATCTTCTGTTTTAGGATTGGTTATGAAGAATATATGCTTATTCTTCTCATTAATGTAATGATGACCAATAAGAACAAAGTTTTCAGGAAAATCAACGCAAAACTCATTACCAAGCTCATTTTGATAATTAACACTGTTGTCATCAAAATTTTCAATAGCAGCGTTAAGAGCATAAGATAACTTTCCTTTAGTAATACCGTCACCAGTATTATCCATATCTAATCCCACCTTTGCAAGATTATATTCTACTTTCGTATTACTTTTATTTTCCTTTTCAGCCATTGTTATCTATTACGCCTCCATGTTCTTTTTCTTCTATCATTTCCCGGAAGTTCATACATATCCAATCTTCTTAATCCTTTCTTTATAGCTCTTTGCTTTTCCCATATTGTTTGGCTTCTTATCTCAGTGAGAGCCATTACATAAGCCTCATCAGCAAGCTGTTTATAGTATTGAAGCTTTCTTTCTATTTGATTAATACTTTCATCAGTAACAACATTCATTAGCTGCTCAAACATTTTATACTTGATGAAACTTTCTATAAACTCCTTGACCCTGTAATTATCAGGAACCATCTGATTTCCTGTTTCATCATAATCTGTAGCATAAAATACCATGTCTACCACTCCTTTTCTAAAGGTGGTGACAAACTTATTATCACGGATATCGAAAGAGTCATAAGTTGATGAATAGGGTATTCCAGCCTTACCCATATTGTTCTGTGAAAACGTAGTCCAGTTTTGCATATAATTAACATCACAATCCTGTCTTACAGATATATTTCCCGGTTTAAGAAGGTATTTTCTCTGATATGTGAATGTTATAGAGTTATTGGTTTTATAAACAGCCTGTACAAGATTAGGTATACATTCAGGACACCCATCTACACATTCAGGATTAAGACATGAGCTATCACCTATAGTAATAGGACTCACTAATATTGTACTTGATGAAGCTGCCTGAGAATAGAATGAACTTGGGTACTGATATGAGTTACCATCTATTTCTCCACAAAGCCACGCTTCCCTTACAGCATAAAAATTATCGGGAAGCCTACTTGTAAAGTCTTCAATATGTAAAATTGTTTCAGTGATGGAATATGAGGATTTACCGAGTTTCTCAAGACACTTATTCAAATAAGTAGGAAACATCAGGTCATCAATCACTCCTGCATCCATATAACTTTTAAGCTCTTCCCTAATCGTAGAATATATACCTTCGGGTGAAATAAAGTTGTATTTATAATAATAACTCATTTTTTCTAATTTATAAGTCCTTCCATTCCATATATAGATGTTGATATTTATTATCAATCTTTAAATAATGAGCAAGAAGACGTGCTGTAGCTCTGGATGCCCTGAAGTACCACAGATTAACAAATTTTAATGTAGATGTTTTCTTAAACCACATCCAGCCAAAATAATATCCCTCTGTATGATGATTGAAATTATAAATACGTTTCCCTTTTTCTCTCGTTTTCTTCCAATCTATAGGAAGCACTATCTTTAGCTCACCATTTATTTCTTTGAATTTAGCACTCTTCTTTTTATGTACTGAAAACTCTCCAAAACCAAATGGTAGTTTTACTTTCTCTCCTGTCTCAAGAATATAATCCCTAACAGATTCATTAAAGGAATATATTATATTTTTCCATTCATCGTAGGTTAACTTTATAGTTGGATTCTTCGTACAGAAATCTTTATATGTACTCTTAGCTGCACTTCTCCAATCTACCTTAGTCCTCATGCTTATTTAGTTTTATTCACATTTACAGCTTGTTCATCCAAACCTTCACTTGAATTATCATTTTTAAGTGAAAAATAGGTTTCTAATAAGCTTTTTGATGTAAGCTCTATCACTTGTTTTTCAAGATAACCCGGAAGTTCAAACTTCTTATCAAGAGGATTCTTACATAACTCTTCCAAAGGTGGATCTGACTCTCCACACTCGGATTCAGGATATAGTATTTCGTTTGGTACATCCCCTTCAAACATTGCAGATATTCTTACTTTTTGAACCAGTGGGTTACTTACATATAAGTAATTATTTATTATCCAATAATATTCTTCTTTCTTTGTAAAAGGAAGCTTTAATAAATTTATATATCTGTTAATTGTAATTTCCTTCAGTTTCTTACCCTTCCCTCCCATAGCATTAATAGAATATACGCCTTGTATGAGATACTGGTAATTTCCCTCAGCTATGTCAGGTAGCTTATGTTTACTCCTTGCTACTTCACAATTATCAACATAACCACCACATTCTGAAATAGGTACATTTTTCATCTCCAAACATGGGATGGTTGTAAATATAGTGTCTGTATTCCAGAGTTTTCTAAGATTAGTTTCTCTTTTTATAAGCAAATGCGTGTTAGCTTTTATTTCAGCAGCAATCACTCTGTCATTAATAACAGCATCTGCTGATAGGAGTCTGTGTTTTGATCTTACGCTGGAAACTAAATATCTAAGTGTCGCCATTATATTGTATTAAACATTATTGTAAAGATATAAATATATTCAATAGCTCTGATAATTGATATAATTAAAATATTAACTTGTTTGATTATAGTAAAACTCCCGGAAGATACAAGACCTTCCGAGAGCACTACCAGTCTTGTCAAACCAACAAACCCAAGACTTATTTATTACTGTATCTAAGTTTATGTTGGACATGCTTCAGTTACACCATTCGGATAGACAATAATGGAAGGAGTTGTTACAGGTACAGTTACACCTACCCCTGTCCCTATTGCTGTAACGTTTGTTATACTTGTCCCAACACTTCCGGCAGTTAATTCATCTCCATCTACAGAAGCTGATAAACCAAGTCTTAACTGATTATCTGTTACTGTAAGATTATAATTTGTACTTCCTGTTTTATTAAATGTACCAAGTGCTGTAAACAAACTATCCCGATCAACATTTCCAGCACCTATAATATTACCAGTAGTTATTCCTTCTGACAGAGCATAACTGGATATTTGCTGTGCAGCATCTGTTGATTGATTACCAAGCTCATAATTAATTGTAAGAGCTATTGATTCTCCAGCTACAAGAGCAGGATCAAGAATAAGATTCCAATGACCTGTTTTTGTAGGACTGTCTATTGATTCATCAAAATAACAATCTGTATGTTCCCAACTTAGAGTTATCATCCTCGTAGTTGTGGTAGTTGTGGTAGGAGGAATAGTAGTTGTTGTTGTGGTTGGTTCTGCTGTGGTTGTTGTAGATGTTGTACACATCACCACTGGAAAAATAACATCTTCACAAACACCACCCTCACTTCTTATAAGGATATTCTGAGTGTCATCATGCACTGTATATGTAGCTCCTGCTAACAATACAGATTTTGCTACACCTGAAGCAAATGCAGAACCATAATTATCATCCTCATCATCAATAAGGGTGAAAGTTGGTCCTGTGTTTGTACCTGCATAAGTTAGTTTTATATATACTTCCATCTCTTATAATTATTAATTAGGAATATGCATAATGTAATAACAAGCAAGATAAGGTGGTCTGTTTTCATGTGAACCACCTAATCCAGCATGAGTTACAGTTGTAGATGCTGTTATTCCTGTAGTTTGTAAATTATTACTACCATCTGTGTTTTTTGTATAAAAATGTCTTAAATGAGGATCTTCTGTTTTTTGAAACCCTTTATTACCGGGAACAATACTGGAGTGTATAACATAACCACCATTGTTTATATAATCCTCAGAACCAAATAGATGTCTATGTCCGGGGTCACTTAATGTAACTGTAACATTATGTGTATGTGCAGGCATTTGTGCTGTTGATAATGTCACTGCATTAACTCCACCTGTATCACCAGCATTATATGTTACAGTTCCACCATAAGAACCACCTCCCATTTTCGTAACACCAACAGGGAATACACCTCTCTTATCAGGAGTACCATTTTTTCCATTACATAAATATACTTGCTCCCAATCTCCTACTCCTGTACCATCTATAGTAAAATTTGACATATCTCCGTAATACTCGACAGCTACATAAGGAACCATCTTTGTATATGGTTTTGTAGAAGTTATGTTAGTCGATATATAATTTGCTATATATGTGTCAATATCAGCAATTTTAACATAAGCTGTAAGAGCAGTTTGTAAAGCATCAACAGCAGAAGAAACTGTACACAATTCTGTAATCACTGCCTGTAATACATCATGTGTTCCAGAAGAAGCTGTCACTCCTGAAAGACAACTTCCTATTGTATAATTAGCTTCTATAGTTGATACATCTGAAGAAAGTATGCCAATCTGTTCCTGAAGATTACATGCTGATGATATAAGAGCAGATATCACATGGATAAGTGTGATATCCCCACTTGTAGGTAGATAATCATTTACGATATCACATATAGGGTCAGGAAGAGTTGGTACAATACCACTACCATTTAGTACTGTTGCTAAATAGTCTGTAAGTTTTTCCTCTATCTCTGACAAAGGCATACCATTCTCTATTCCCAAGAATAATATATCATTCCCTGTATACTTTACACACTTATCTGATACAATTTGTGTGCAACCATCAAAACAACCTGTGCAATCGCTCATTACTTATATTTTAAAAGTTTTACCCTACTTGCCACCATATTTATTGTATAATCACTTGCATAAGTACTGTTCACATATTTATATTGCAGAATTCGCCTGTAATGTAAAAGATCAATAATAGCTCCAGCCGGAATTGATTTATTAAGCATAAGAGTGATATTGCGATACATATTCCCAGCAAGTTTTGCCAGTTTGCAATCTATCTCATCAATCAGAGACAATATGTCTGCACACTCTGTACAATCTGTTAATCTTGGTGTAAGCATTTCTCTTTATTATTTTGGTGCAGATGCAAGTGCTTGCGCAGCTTTTGCTCTACATGCTGGGCACATTCCGTCTTTTATCTGGCAAGCTGGAAATGTTCCTCCACATACTTTGCATACAATTGGTTTACATGCCATAGCTATTGAAAATTAATAATGTAATTATTTGTGGAATATCCACAATCACTGTTAATAATATAATCAAGCATTCTGTTAGCTTGTTCATATAACTTTTGTGACTGAACAGTAGCACAATCATTGGCAGCAGCTATTGCTCCCTGAATAAAAAAATATACAGTGTTGAGATCTACCTTTGATTGTGTTTTAATAGCCTTATCGCATTCCATCATATCAAGCTTCATAAATGCTTTATCAAACTTTTCCTGAAGTTTATCTACCCTCATTATAGTTTTCTCTACAAAATTATCATAAGCAGGATTTACAGTATATTTTAAATGATATATACCATCTGGAATAGGTAATTCTTCTCCTTCTATAGTAATACCAAAATCAGTAGAGTTGAATATATTGGTTTCCTGTACTGAAAAAGCACCACTGTATGTACCAAATGTAGGTACTTCTATTTCTATCCAAGGTGTATCAACAACAGGTGGATCTGTAGGATATGTTGAAATATCAACTACAGCCATATTATAAGTAGTATATGTAGGAATTACTACAATATCGAGCTTTAAGTCTGCCATTTTTTAAAAAAAAGTGTCAGAGGATTTGGAGAATCCTCTTCCTCTGACACAGGTTCATTTACTTGGTCAATATTATATACTACGTTTCAGAGGTAGTTGTAGTTGTAGTTGCAGGTGCATCAGTTGTAGTACTCGTAGTAGTAATACAAGTGTTATCAGCAGTTACAGTACCAAGAGAAGCTTCCAGAACAGTCTCCAATTCCTCACCAAAAGAACTACCTGAAGGAACAGCAATAATTACCATACTATCTCTTGGGACATAATCACCCCAATTGTAGAGACTTCTGTCAAATTCATTGAATTTGATATAATAGGTATCATATACTTGTCCGTCAGTTACATAACTTTCAAAGTTCTGGTTATATCCAGCCCACCTGTAAAGGTGTTTCAGATAACCAGCCTGATAGCTGTAATAGTCTTTTTCAAGCTGTTTGATTTCTTCAGAAGTTCCTGTAGCATAATTTGAAGTTTGAACAACTGTAGATGTAGCAACGATATTGCAAGCATCACTTACGATGAAATCTGCTGAAGTATCGGGACCTTCATATACAAATGTACGGAACCACATTCTATCATATTCATGAGGGAAAGCAGCAACGTCACAAGGTTGACCATAAGCTGTAAGAGGTTTACCTTCAATTTGTAATACAGCACTATCACCACTTCCCACTTTAGAGAAAGTGAAATAAGTGTTTAAATCCCAATTATCAGGATTGATACCTTCTGCAAGATTTCCAATAGGGTTTGCCCAATCAATCACACCACTTGTAACATTGTATCCTGTCAATTTTTCCATGATAAGGTCAATCAATGCATCAACATCAACTGTATCACAAGGATCTGCACCACAATCACAACACGGAGCATTAACAGTTACACTACGGGTAAGACCGTTAAAATATAAAGTATCCAGATAACTTGAATGAGCACGAAGAGTTAATGTGAGAATTTCCCCACACTTAACGTTCCATCCACTAATCTGACTAATTTGATTAACAGGAGTTCCACAACCAGTAACCTTATACCATTCGGTAACATTAGAATTACATGGAGTTGCATCTGCACAACCTTTAATCTTATCAGAACGTTTACTACCCTGTAGATAATTATTTGCTCTACCTTGGGCAATATAAAAATAAGGAGCTGCTGCAATGTTTCCAGCATTTGCAACAGCATAGGTGTTCAAAAAAACACCAACTTGACCTGCTGTAAGGTCTTGTGTACTTCCTGTGCTTGGCAAAGCAGTTTGCGAAACAGGAGCCACGAAGAGCGTAGTCAACGAAAAATCTGCCATTTTGTTTAATTTTAATTAATTACTCATTTACTTGTGTTCTATAACGTGCGGTATTACTCGCAGATATATTCTCAGTATAATCAGCAAGAGCAGCAACAGTAAGATTAAGAAGCTCATCTTCAAGAAATGAAGCAAGTTCACAATTCCTGTCAACTGAATTCTCGCCTTCAAAATTAACATACCCTGCCTTATCAATATAAGCAGGGTATCTTAAATACATAATATATAGTTTTTTTGGAGAAAATGTACCGTCTGTAAATATACTAATTTTATTTGAAGAAATCTCATTAAATGTCTCCTGATATTCAAAAGATGGTTTATAATGTTCATTATTCAATAAAATCGGAACATCTCCATGTTTGGTCAGTTCTGGATTTACCCAAATTATCCTGTCTTTACATTTTCCCTTATCTGCTATAATATAGCTGGATATGTAGAATAGATATGTTGGGTTTAATTTGGTTATATCCCCTGACCATTTATTTAAGTTTTTATCTGTCTCAGATAAACTTAGTGGATGATCTTTATAATCTTCAACGAGATTCTGTAAATCTTCATATCGTTTTCTAAAACCATCAAATCCAATACCTACAGGTATTGACATTCCACTAACTTTATTCTTTATCAGCAATATCTGAGCTTCATTCAAAGCTAATATCTTATCCTCAAGCGGAATCTGTTGATGCTCGTTAGTGGATAGTTTATTTAGTTTTTGATCTATCTTATATAACAAGCTATCTACAGGTATCATAATGCTGCAAGTTTTTTTGTTTTTATCTTTGCTTCAAGCGTAAGAAGATCATCCTGATTATCATCATCAATGAGATGCTTAACCAAATCATCTTCATCTTTTGCTACTTCATATTCACCTTCATAAATTTTACCGTTTGGTCTAACTCTGTAGACAGAATAAGAAATAGCTTGTTTAATTAAATCCCTTATATGGAGCAAATCTTCTTTCATGTCTGCGAACCTTTCAAATACTTCTACAGTGGAAAGTCCCTGATATTTACCAGCCTTAAAGTCAACTTCCTTCAAAACATTATCCACCATATTATATACAACCTCGTCTTTGGTATTATCTGTTACAGGAAGCCCAAGCAATCTTGCCACTTTCTTTTTCTTTTCAATGGTCATACTGTCAAATTTCACAATAGCTCTGTTGATTGATTGTTTTTTCTTGAAAATAATTTGATTTTCAATATCATCATCAGCAACATAAAATTGTGTTTCAGCAGGATATTCACCTCTTTCCCAAGCCTGATAACTTGAAGCTATGGTAGGATGAACCCTTAACCATGAAAAAGTAAGCTCTTGCATAGGATCTGAAAAATCAAATAGATTATCACCATCCGAAAGTTTATAAGGCTGTACATGAGTTTGGTCATCTGTAGCCTTTGCTAAAGCATAGTTCCAAAATGGAGAACGAGGTCCCAAATCAATACCACCTAAAGCATCCTGCAACTTGTCTCTGAGTTTTGTAACTCTTTCAATTTCAAGTTTCTTTTCAAGCGGGTCTTGTATCCTTTTGATATATGAAGCATCTGGATCTAAACCTGTTCTATACTTTCTATCCAGTTCCTTGTACGGATATTTAAAAACACCTGTTCCGGGAATTCTTGTCATCCCTTTTTGCGCCAGCCCACCTTGCATGGTCTGAATACCTGAATTGTTGTAATCTTTTTTGATCACAGAGATCTTACCTAATTTGCCCATAATGTAGTTATTTTTGTTGGTTTAGGAAGGGGATATACCCCTTCCTGTTGTTATAAATATAATTAGTATTGTGGAATTTCTTCAATCAATACTGTACGTGAAAGGTCTTCAATGAATACATCACATCTGTCTTTCATCCAGAGCTGATATCCGGGGAATTTATTAGCTGAACTCATTCCCTGAGATTTTGCAAACCCTAAGTGGTGAGAAGTACCATCAATATACCCCCAAGTCATTGAAGGTCTGCTTTCCATTCTCACTTCACGGATATTATCAACCATAGAACCATCACTCTCAGGAGAAACATTGAATACAAAGAATACTGGAGTAGACTTTTTATTCTGACCAAAATCAACATTAGTCTGAGGAAGGTCAAGTTCTTTCAGGTGAACAAGTTCCACCCTACCTGTTTCACGGGTAATCATTGAATCAAATGCCCAGTTGTAAGTAAGGTTTTGTCCACTTCCCTGAATGTAACGATCCCCTGAATCAGCTACCAGTGTCAATCCGCTATTCAAAGCATCCTGTTTAATAGCTGTCTGGAATACATCAAATCCTGCTTCATTGGTGTACATCTTCACCTTACGGTTTTTAACATCAACCCTACGATAGAATAAATCACCAAATACTGAACGAATTAAGTTTCCAGAAAATTCTCCCCTGTTATACTGAACAAGGTTTCCATTATTACGCATCCTGTGATAAACACCAGCAGAAGTACGTTTAAGTTCCTGTTTACTACCATTACTTCTTACAGTTCCGGGTTTTGCCCAAATCATACGATTTACTTTCATTTCCAGCATAGACTTACGCATCCAGAACTCAATAAAGGGTTCCCACCTAATATCATTACGAGTAATAGGCATCTGGTTCCTACGTTGTGGAGCATATACCAGAATATCAAGAGGTTGTCCAGCTTTATCACGCAACATTTTTGCATCAGCCCAATCAGTGATTTGGTGTTCAAAACCATATCCTGAACTCAAGCTTTCAAACATATTGATTTTTTCTCCCAAACGAGGAAGACCTAACAAATCCTGATCAAATTCACCAATAGATGCATCAATCAGTTCAAGTTCCATCCCAACTCTAAGAAAGTTGGAATTTACAAAGTCAACAATAGGATTATCGCTAACTAATGTAAATGTATACAAATATCCCCTGTTCCAAGGTTGAGGATCTTTGATGACATAGAAACGAGGCCCATACTGACGAGAGCCAACAGAAATGATAGAATTTTTTGAGAATTCATTAGTATCCAGAACAAGCGTAAATTCCTGACCATCAATACCCGGCTTAGTAAGCTCTGATGTGGATGTTGGAATCTCAATAATTTTTGGGAACTTGTAAGGTACATGAATGTCCCATTGCCAAGAGTCACTGTTATTTTTAATGTAATAAGGAGTGCTCTTATTGATCATGTCAAGGAAGTCGTTACTATACAAAGAACTCTGCGTATACAAGCTAATTACTTTCTTGTCATAATCAGCAGGCTCAGTTGTATGAAACGATTCCAAGTGGTTAGAGTCTGTGAGTTTACCTACAGCTCTTTTGTCCATTGAGGAAACCCTTGCATAGGTGAATCCTGTTAAACCCGGAATTGTTTGAATTGCCATTTTACTTAAATTTTAAATTATAAAAACCATTTATTTATCTTATTCGTCTCCTGACGATTATCACTTTTTTTAGTTTTGGTCACTTGCCTTGCTACTTCCCCAAAGAGCTCATTGGTCTTTTTAGTTACCCCACTCTTTTGAATGGTAGACAAAGTTGGATCTTTTTCTAAAATTTTAAGTAAAAGTCCGAATTTCACTTTCAAAGCATGATTTTCAGGTCTCTTTAGTTCCAAGATAGTACGATCAAAATCGGTGAGTGTTTCACCAGAAGCTGTTTTGTACTTATCTACCAATAGGAAGTCATGTAGTTCATTTGCCAGTCTTGGATTGATAGGAATACCATCAAACTCTTTTTCTTTCAGTTTTTCCTGAAGAATAGACTGAACGTTCTGTATGTACTGGTTTTTAATTGCTGTTTTTCTCTGTTGCTCCTGTAGCGCATTTTCCTCCATTTCTTTCAACTTAGCTGCCTGCTTCTTTACAATCACCTTATTATATTTAGTAGCAACAACTTCTAAGTCTCCATAATTTTTCAACCTCTCTACTTCTGTATCAATATCTTCAGGTTCAAAACCCTGATCGCTAAGTGCTGTCCTTACAACTTTTTCCTGATTACTTTCAACAGACAAATCTAAATTACTAAAATCTGTGATATCATTATAAGCACTAAAATACTGTTTAGGATCCACACCCTTTACAAAAATAGCATCGAAAGCCTGTTGATAATCCTCTCCAAATTGACCGATGAAGTTATTCACAATACTCATCGCCCCTTTTTTCTTCTCATTATTAAACCTCTCAAGAAATTCTTCAGGAGTACTAATTTCAACATCATCGTCATCCTCATCAGCAGTGAAAACACCAAGTTTGAATAAGTCCTTCGATAAAGCTTTAAACTTAGATGAATCATCATCATCACCTCCTTCTTCATCTTCTTTTTCAGGTAAGGGAGATTTTTCAGGAATAGGTTCTTCTTCATCATCTTCTTCCTCACTTCCAAGAAAACTCGAAATTAATTCCTGACCACTTGGTTCATCTTCTTCACTTGGAGGTGGAATTTCCTTACCTCTAGGTTTTTCCACTTTCTTCTCTTTCTCAGGCTCAACTTCTTCAACAATTTTCTCAAGTTTATCTGGATCACCTGTTGATGTTTCAGGACTTAAAAGATCTCTGAGAAGTTCAGCACTTCCAGCTCCCATTTCCATAGTATCTTCGATACCAAAAGATGAGGGAGATGGATTTAATTCTTTACCAGTTTCCATACGTAGTTGTTTTTAATTGTTGATTTGTTAAGTAAAAGTATAATATTTTTAATTATAAAAGTTAGAAATTCAACAGTTTGCTACAAATTTTTTAGATATTATAGCTTTACGTCTTCTTTTTCGCCCTATTCTTAGCATTTATTTTAGCAATTTGTAAATCATTTGCCTGATTAGCCTTATCAACTTTAAGTCTTTCCTTCTCGATTTCCAACTTTTTATTCATCTGTTCGTTCTTGAAATTAATCTCAGCCATTTTCATCTGATATTCCCTATTAGCTTTACTTTCTTCACTCGCAAGCTTACTTATCTCAAAAGCATCAGGTACATTGTTCTTATTAACATCTTCACTTTCCACCTGACCAAACCCTGTTGCTCTTATAATTGCTATCTCTTTGTCATTAATCCTATCAAGCTCTTTATTGTAATTTTCATTAGCTCTTTCTATTTCTTTTTCCTGACGAGCTTCTTCTATTTGTATCTGAACAGCTTCTCTTGCCTGATCAATTTTTTCCTGTTCAAGCCTCTGTGCTTCTTCCTGCATCCGTAACTGTCTATCCCTTAGTTCTTTAAACGTTTTCTTCATCTCTCTCATAGACTTAGTAGAATAAAGCTCAACCACATCATATAATGTACCACCATTCTGTAATGTAGCCTGAGCAAGTTGCCTAAGTTCATTAAACATTTGTGTATCTTCAGGACGGTTGGTTGGGAACACTTTTAAATCCCTGAATTTGATATCAGAAGAATTAACCTGCATAAAGGCAGATTCTCCTTCTGAAGTAATATAAGAAATTGTTGACAAAGGTTTTTGACTTTCTACAAAAACAGAAGCATCTATAATAGCCTGATATAATTGTCTCATTACATATTCGTGAGCAACAAACAGTGGTTCTGTTTGTGTGTAACTTTGTTGAAGAGCTGCATTTGTGCCTGTTGCTGTTTCTGTAGACGATACGTTACCAAGCCTTTGTTTGGACATTCCTATAAGTTCCCAACATTCATTCTTCATTGCTACAGCAAGATTATACCTGCTCTGTATTTCGTTTGTTCTTGTAAGGTCTATATTTTTTGCTACTGATGTATTCGATACAGGAGCTTTTGTATTTTCAGGACTATCGTCATCAAACGTAATACCTCTTTCCCTTGCTTCCATTTCCCACATATCCAAAGCATCCTGCTCATCCCCATCCTTCACTCTTGGTATACGTCTGATATTTACGTTGGCAACATTACCTATTTCTTTCTTCAACAATGTGAAGAGTTGATTCATACATACATTATATATAACCTGAAATGGTTTCATCATATCGACAACACTTCTGGCTTCTGTATTTTTCTGTTCATATACTGTGCCGATGATAGGACAATAATCAAGAAGTTTGAATGGTGCTACGTGATATATATCAGGTCCTATATTAATACCTCTGTACCACTGATTTATCCATCCCCATTCCAATGATATCTCTGTAGGTATGGTTCCACTCTTGTAATTTTCATCAACAATCATTGTCTGTTCATTCTCCATCTCATCAAGATAGGTGAGTCTTCCTATTCTTTTCTTACTTATCCAATATGCTCTGACAACAACATATTTATATCCGAAAGCTGATACATTTGATGTGAGTCCAAGAAAATCTGTTAATCCGTCATTATTCTCTTTCATCTCACTTTCAATAATCATTCTTTCCTGCATTATAAGAGGATCGTATGTATCATACTTAATAGAATCAATACCCGGAGCTACGTTTGGATTTCCTAAATTAGACTCTCTGACATTCATTAATCCATAGTCTTCGAGAGAACTTCTTAAATGATCTATTTCATCCTTGGTTAATTCAGGGAAGTTTTCAATTATCTCTGAAAATTCCATCACTTCAACAGTGCCTGCTGCATATGCACCTCTGGCTCTACCTGAAGGATCTGATATATATTTCTTGTCAGGGGTTGTTAAATACCATACGTTTTTAGGGTTGAGTTCCCTAATATCATATCCTAATTTTGAATTGTCTTCATCAATAAGATAATACTCTCTGGATGAAATAGCTAAGTCTCTAAATGTTTCTTCTGATTTCTCTTTTAGATTGAAATCTGCTTTAATAGCTGTCAATACCCTGTTCCCCCACTTTTCAGCTACAGATGTATATGAATCCAACTGATCCTTCATTTCTTCAAAGGTCATTTCCTGTAATTCATCATCTGATATTTCCACACCTTCAGCAGCAGCCCTTTCCCTTATTCTCTTTTTCGCTCCTAAAAGAACAAACTGATGAAGAAGGTCTGTCCTAAACTGAAGTTCCTCATTCTGACTATCCGCATCAAAAGCCTTTACTCTGAAAGTGTCAGGTCTCTTGCCCATTTCACCAACAAGTTCATTAATAGGGGTGGTAATAATGGAATAGTGTTTTACATATTTGGGAAGTTCCAAATCAGCTTCTAATATCTCAGTGAAACTTTTTACATCAGGTTCTTCGTAAAAATCCTCACTTCTGAGAATACCTTTCATTAAATCATAGTTCTTAACAAATGTATCCCTGTTCTTGATATACTCAGCATAAGCCTTTGTACGAAAATAATCCATAGTGGATTTTATCCAGCTATCGTTCTGTTTTTGCTTCTCAGTTTTAAACTGATCAGGAAAAATATTAAGATACTCATATTTAATATTTGCATCTTTATTATACCTTATTATTGCCATTATCTAATTTTTTAAATTTTACAAGAGTAGGATAAGACGAGGATAAAGGTAGTGATTTTACAATAACTACAGTTTTTCTTAGATGAGGATTTCCATTCTCGTCAGAAACCATTGTTGTTATTTCCACCATATCTCCTATATTACACATTTGGGAATAGTTTTTGTTTCCTTCTGCTAAATGAACTTGCAGGTTGATTAAATAACGAAATTTTGGTTTTTCTTGTATAAAGAGCTTCAATACGGGCATCTGTTTCCTGAATCCTACCCATAATAGGGTCCATCTTAGATGCTTGAGCTATAGCAAGTTCGGCTGCCACAACACGGTCATAGTTCCCCTTTTCATCATAAGCGATAGTTTCTTCCAATAAGAGAGGATCTAATATTTTATATACTCCCAACACCTCTCTTATTACATTCCCTTCTTCATCTGTCTCTTTATATACAACATCTTCCATATATTTCTTATATGTTGTATGTAAGAAATCCCTCACCTTCTGAGCAGCTCTTGGAAGTCCATAATCTCTCTTTATTGTTGTATTGGGTGTAATTTCCTTTAACCATTCAGGTTGTTTTTCAAGATAATGAGCATCACCTTTACTCTTCATATATTCAATGAATGAAATATCATCATTCTCACAAAGGGTACGTGCATTATAATATTTTATAAGAAGCCTTGCCTGTTCATTCCACGTATCCTTCTTATCAGGTCTTGCTACGTATGAAGCAACAAACATATCCTGAAATCCTTCTCCTACGATACTATGCATCCTTTTGTATATATAAACAGCACCTAATGAACTACTGTATTTAGCCTGTCCCTGTCTGTAAGGGTCGCAATTATGAGTTGTTATATTTTTGCACATAAAAGTGTTAGTTTCACATTCAAAATTATATACCCATCCGCTGTATATAGATGTTTCTATTTCTTTTACTTTAAAATAAATATACTTTTTACAACTACTTATAAAAGCTCCCTTTTTAGGGGAATTCACAGTAATTGGTAAATTATACATGTTAATTTTAAGAAGTTTGTGGCTATCGTCATTCTTAAAATTTTTTCTGAATCTTATAGTTTCGTTATGACCTACTCTAAGATGATATGTTTTTTTTGTAACTGATGTTCTGTTTGATATCTTTCTTCTTCCTTTCTCTCTTAATAATGTATTACTTGAAATATAACCTAATGAAAATAATATATCCTGTACATCTTCTATTAATTCTAAATTAATACTAACAAATTCAATAGAATAATAATTCCTTTTCTTGTCATGATATATACAACCATCTGAATCCAAATACCCAAGAATCAGTTGATATTTTAAATGCTCAGGTATTCTTTTTGCCCAATCAGGTATGTGTTTCCCATAGGACATTTTCCCAAAATGAAGAGTGATAAACCTATTCAGTTGCTGACAAGAGAACGACAATTCACAACTGTTCCCTCTAATCCTCTTACTAACACTCCTGTTAAATAATCTTTGAACAATCTCAGTAAATTTTACTATATGTAAGTGCTCTCTGTTATTAAAAGCAACCGTTATTTTATAATTTCTGCTTTCACACCACCCATCTCCGAGGAATAAACCAATAAACCACCAAAAATCAACATTATATAATGGAGAATTAAAGGTTCTATCTATTCTATAATTTGTACTATCCCATAATATATTAATATCAAAATTATTTTCATTAATATAAATATTAGGAACTTTAATCCATTGACCTACTTGAACATCTTTAACTTCTTTAAATTCAAATTTAAACCTGTCTTCAATAACAGGTTCGGCATTATTACCATAAGCATCACTAACATAAATAGGGTGTTCTTTAGTAAATGAAGTTCTCCTGTAACTATTTGACAGTTTTACAGTGAATATATCCTCATCTTTCTTCAGATATCTTTGCAAATTTATAATATCTACATTATTTCCATCTTTACTTATCAGCTTATCATCAAGTGTAACATTTTCTACATTTTTCAACCCTCTATCTGTAACAACTTTCTCTCCTGGCAATAAGCATCCCGCTGTGTATAACCCATAAGGAGGGTTTTCTACAGGAAATTCATAAATAACAACAGGAGCATCCTTACTGTCTCCTGTTTGTAAAGGGAAATGGGAAATAGGTTTCATATCGGTGAATTCATGTGTCACCTTTCCATTCTCATCAGGAATCAATATTACAGGAGTTCCTGTATATTCCTGTTGTGCCAGCCTGTTCTTCTGTCTTTTGATAAGTTCTCTGTCGAATATGTTTTCTGAGGATGTAAGGAAACATTCCTCTACATTCAGGGGATAATACATAACCTGCTTGAGATATAGAGTGCGATTGGGATTCTTCTTCGCTGCTTCTCTTTCTTTCTGTATTATCTCTTCAGCTTTCTGTTTATCTGAAACATGTATTTCTATCTTCCTAAGCTCTCTGCCACCATCTTTAATTTTTACACCTTTTTCGTTTTTCAACCAATCATAAAGGTTTGTTACATATTTACAATCCTGCCTGTAAAGCCCTGAAAGAAACAGTCCTGTTTTCCTTCCTGTAACTTCATCAAAAATTTCTTCAAAATTATTCGATTCAGGATTATAAAAGAAATCTTCAGCATCTTTTCCATTATCGAAGCTACCGCCTGTATTATGTGTAACTATACCATTTGCAAGATATGTATGTGTATCAGATGTAGTTAAATTATATACAGGTTTTATTCCTGTTGGTCTAATTTCTTTTATTTTTTCAAATCTTAAACCTTCATAATTAGAATCTGTTTTTGAACTTCTTTTATCAAATATCTCTTTCAGTTTTAATAACTTCTTTTGTTTTCTGTTTATCTTTAAATGTATTTTTTCAATAAATCTTAAAACCGACTGTCTGTCTGATATTCCTAATTCATAATAACCTTTCTTACCTTTTATCTTTCTGTCCCGTTTATCAGGTTTTCTAAAACATTTATTAGAATGTATTCCTAAACGTATTAATAAAATCTTTACAGAATCTATTAATTTTTCAGACGAGCTTGATAGAAATATATAATTATTTTTCCCACCATCACTCACTACACAACCATCTGTATCAAACAATCCTGCTAATAGATCACACACATCAGGTTCTCTATATAGATGTATATCTTTAGGTAGATCTTTACTTCCTTTTGATTGTCCGTATATTCCTATATCTTTTAATTGTTGCATACCTCCTTTAAAGCAAGCTTCTCTGTATAATCTCCCTTTCTTGGTATTATAGGATTTAAAAATAGTGTAATCTTTTCCTATCTCGTCTATATAATCCCATATCTCCTGATCTTCGTTATAGAATCTAATACCCCTATCTCCAGAATAATTCCCATCTCCTATAATAGCTCCTATGAAATAAGGATTTTCCATAACCTTTTCTCCAGATAGAGGAATTACATCAGGAAGAGATAATAAATTTCCTTTTGAAAGATTTGCTGCTTCTATGAATTCGAGCTTCCTTCTCCTTTTTCCATTAACAGTTTCTATTTTATTTCTATGTTTTATTAAAATGGGATGGTCATAAGAACACTCTATTCTTGATCCTTTATTTGTAATTATCTCATAACATTCTTTTTCTTGAGGAGGGTTAATATGCAGGATATCCTCTGGAGAAACTTCTTGTCTTTCTTTATCAAACCCAAGAATACCATCTTCTTGCTGTAAATCTTTTACATCGACTAAATTCCCTTCTCTTGTAAACACTTTATTTCCTTCTGTCAGACAACCCACGAGAATAGGCACTGTTCTCCATCCGTTCCTACCCTTAATAGCTGGTTCCCCTGCCTTAAATGCAGCAGCAAATGGATATTTCCCCACCTCATCCATTATAAACGTTTTTGCTGTTGTACCAGCAGCTACCTCTGTCACATTTCCATCTCTGGCATTACGGATAACAATATAGCTCCATATCTCATCCTCTCCTTCAGGAGTTTTATACCCAAGCCTAATCTGATTAAGTCTCCATGTTTTATCAAGACGTGGAATGGCAATACCTTTCCATAAATGACGAAGCCCAAAGTCCACTTTGTCTTTGAGCAACGAAAGGTCATTATCATTTCCACATATAATAACATTTTGTGTATTTGAAAAGAGAGTGGAGTTCATTCCAAAATAAGAGGCTTCCATCTCTGAGTTATGTGTAATTGTGAAACCATCAGTAAGAAATAAATGTGATTTGTTATCTACTTCTATACATGTAGTCTCAGCATCAAACATGTATTCAATATTAATTATTGAGCAAAATTTTTCATATTTTGGTTTACATCTTTGATTTACTAATTTTCTCTCCAACTTAAATACAGGGATGCTTGTAAATAGTATATATCTGTATACTAATTTGCACAAAACTTTATCACCTTTTTTATTTCTATAAGTTCCCTGTTTTGTTGATTTTTTTACAACTATACCAAGACTTCTACATAGAAATTCAAACGTATTGGCAAGAGGTTCATCTGTAGTTGAGAATTCTATACTCCCTGTTATATCACACGAACCATCAATATCCATTAAACCTTTTAGAAGTTCTATCCTCTGTTCTACAGAAGATTTTAGATATATATCAGGAATTTTTTTTGCTTTATATAAACCTAATTCCTTTAATTTTAAGTCAAAAGTATTTAAGTTATTCCATTTATTACTTTTTCTTCTATCTCCACCATTAATAATATATGTTTTATCCCCATCTCTCGTAACACTCAGGTTGTTATTCTTAGCATAAATATGGATATAGTCTTCTATTTCCTTATCTACTGTTGTAATTTTTGAATAGTGATTACTACCATCACCTAACCAAAGTCCCAAAAGATATGGCTCTATGGGGAGTTGTTTTTCTTCATATTTAACAGGTTTTGATGTAGGTATGGAATATCTGAAAGTGTATGAATTTTTCCTATCTTTCCAACTATCTCTGTACATGAGATAATCTTTAATCATTTCTCTTGTGGTTTTCTTTACAAGTTTCCTTCTGCTGTTATCTCTAACAAACCAATTATGGTCTAATCCACACATTAACTCCCTTCCGTCAATAAGTGTTATTTTATACACAGGTTTTATACCTTGTGGATATTTAGCTTTAATTGTTGTAAGTTCCCCACTATCATCATATATTCTATCCCCTACATTACAGCTACCTATTTCAATTTCACCTGTTGCTGTATACAATAGAGAAGAATTAAGTAAATCCTTACCTCCCTGACGAGCACCCACTTCTATATACCCCTTTCTGGACAATCTGCATTGTTCCAAAAACTCAGCTCTTATCCATTCATTATCTCTAAGATCAGGAAGACAAGGCTTACGTATATCATTTCCCCACTTATCAACATCATCCACCCTAATCCACCAATGATTCAAATGCCAATAAAGCCATCCTGAAAAATAGACACCATTAACTGTAACTCCCCCTGTACATTTATCCACTTCCCAATCTATGAGCTGTTTAAACTCTTCAGTACCTTCAGGGGGAAGCTTTTTCATATTCCTAAAAAATTCCGATGTCTTAATTTCCATTTTCCTATATTTTATCGCATTCTATGGGGAACACCAGAACTACCTCTGGCCTCTTTTTTAGCTTCTTCCTTCTCTCTTAATTTATCAACCACTTCCAAAAGCTGTAAGTATTCCTTCATCGTATCCCTGATACTCTTGACTTGTGATTCTATTGTAGCACTCACAGCAGATACCGTCCCTTTAGGTGTAGACCTTTCAACCATCCTGTCTGTAAGCCCATTAATAGGATTGTTGTCAATATATTCTTTCCATTCATTCAATCTTTGCTCGGCCCAATCGAGTTCCGTATTAATATATATTTCCTTTTTAGCCATTTGTTCCATCAATTAATTCATCCATCAATTCATCCGTTAATTCCATATTCCTCATGTATTCATCCCTCACTTCTACAGACATCACATCCTGAAGGGTGTTCCTGTAGCCTACAATATCCACATATTCCACCCCACTATCATAAATGGACTTTAATGTCTCAATAAACTCCATCAAATTAACCTTATCAATCTTAACCGCTTTCATTCATCATTTCATCTTCTTGTTGTTCTGTAACTACAGCCTTCCACTTAGGAACAGGAAGCGGACATTCACAAGACAAACATTTTGTTTTGGCTGACAGCGTACATCCACATTCTATACAATGTATATCCGGTCTGAATGTTTTGTGAAACTTTGAATTGTATTCACACTTGTCACAAATAACCCTCCTCTGCCTGCTAACCTTTTTAATTATTTCTTTCAAATGAGAAGAAGGAAACAAATTATTCTTCCATCCCTCATACACTTGACCGATATTAATCTTCATCCTGCAACTTCCTTTCCAGTAATTTTATATCCCCTATAAGAGTACCTAATTTAAGTTGTATATTATACCTTCTTCTATCAACCGTATTTTTGTCATTAATAATATCCTCAAACTTTTGTTTCATATTTTCATATGTTTTAAGCTTATTCAGAGCCTTATTCCTGTTAAAATAAAATCTACCAAAGCCTGACAGTTCAATGCTATTACAACTATTCATCTTTTCTCTTGCTGTTTCAAACTGATGAGAAATCACCCTGTCAATAATCTTCTCATCAATCACTGTATCAACAGCCACTCTTCTAATCAGCCACTTCTTAATAGGAATTGTAACAGGTTTACCCATTTTCTCTCTTTTCATTACTTAAAATCACCTGCAATATTACATCCTTTTCAAAATCAAGAGCAACAATAGGGTTCAGCTTCACCTTCCCTTCATCCTTTATCATCACCCCCAGTTTCTTCATCCTTGACACCATATTATTAACTGTCGCATTACTGGAATCATATCTCTCACAAAAATCCTTACGGACATTAGCAAATGACACACTCCCTCTTATTGCTGTATATGCAATCAATTGAATTTCCCTTTCTGTGAGGGATAAGTTATTCAGCACTGAAAGTATTCCATAATACTTCTGAGCAAGGGTGTATTTGTCTTCAAACCCCTTCCTCAATTTCTGATATGTAATTTTATTCTCCATAATACCGTTGGTTTGTACAAATATAAGCACAAATTTAATATCTAACCAAATTAATTAGAAATATCCTCTGTAAAATTTTATTTTTTTTTTTTCAAACCCTTTATGGGGATGAGAGGGTTGGGTACTCCATGATCACATCCCCCGGACAATTTGGG
>Ga0172382_10002952_pt1 | contig 27469 bp, 24 predicted proteins | sample Leawel138RmetaG_FD_122245 | JGI IMG/M metagenome (GOLD analysis project Ga0172382, IMG submission 122245) | Leachate microbial communities from a municipal landfill in Southern Ontario, Canada - Leachate well 138R metaG | ecosystem: Engineered > Solid waste > Landfill > Unclassified | place...
CGGTTGCATTGCACGACTTCAACCTGCCCGGCACGGTCTGACAGATAATCCAGAGACTGCTTTAACAATTCGAGTTTTTCCTGCTGCCCCAATACCCGCACCGGAATTTGCTCACCATAGCCGGTCGCCGTGCAAACGGCTTTTTGGGCTAGCGACTGGGGATTGACCGGTGCCGTGAAGTTAATCACAAAGGCCTGATCTTCGTCGACCTGATCACCGTAGGGCACGACATAATCCACCCGGGGACCGCCCGTATTGAACGTGTATTGGGGTTTTGACTGCACGGCCTTGCCTTGCTGGTCACGAAAAGCGGTATTGGGAGTCATGGTGCAGGTCACACCAGAAGGTACCCTGCCTTCAAAATCATAAGACCAGTTGGAAACGTCGCTCCATTTTCCATGGCCTGTCAGGGTGGGGTGATCGCATTTAACCAACAGGGGATCGGGGCTGTCCGCACGTCCAAGACGAATCACCGGCTCACTGAAACGAGCCTTGATGCTGCTGACTTCATTAATACGCCCGGTGGGTATCAGTGACGCTATTTCTGCCGCCTGTCCCACAGAAGCCGTACTGGCCAGCAAGACAAAACCCAAGGACACAAAATGCCTTTTATACATTTCCCCTACCCCTATTTTTTTAAAGGGCATCGGCTGATGCCATAATTTTTACGTTCTATTCTGAACCGTTATTATGGCATCAGTTTGAAATGTAATAAAGTTTTACTTACCGGGTAAAAATTTATTGGGTAAAGCGTTGTTGCAGGATATCAACGGCAGGCAATGTCTTGCCTTCCAGGAATTCCAGGAAAGCACCACCACCGGTAGAGATATAGCCAACTTTGTCGGCAATGCCAAACTTGGCAATCGCAGCCAGGGTGTCACCACCGCCGGCAATTGAAAACCCTTCCGAGTCGGCAATCGCTTCGGCAATTTTTTTCGTGCCATTGGCAAACGCGTCGAACTCGAACACGCCCACGGGACCGTTCCAGACAATGGTTCCGGCATTTTTCAGGATCTCGGCCAGGGTATTGGCGGTTTGCCCGCCAATATCAAAAATCATGTCGTCATCGGCCACGTCGGTAGCCGCCTTTTCAGTAGCGGGTGTCTCGGCAGAAAAAGACTTGCCACAAACCACATCAACCGGAATGGGGACACCGGCACCACGCTTGGCCATGATATCAATTACGGTTTTGGCCTGGTCTATTTGATCAGGTTCGGCCAGGGATTTGCCAATATTCAGGCCACTGGCCAACATGAAGGTATTGGCAATACCGCCGCCTACCACCAGCTGGTCGACACGTTCGGCCAAAGCTTGCAAGATGGACAGTTTGCTGGATACCTTGGAACCACCCACAATCGCCACCATTGGACGCTTGGGGTTTTGTAGCACACGTCCCAGGGCTGACAGTTCGGCTTCAAGAAGCGGACCGGCACAAACTACCGGCGCAAACCGGGCCATGCCGTGCGTGGTGGCTTCGGCACGGTGAGCCGTACCGAATGCATCATTAACGTAAACATCACAAAGCGCGGCCATTTTACGGGACAGGGCTTCGTCATTCTTTTTCTCGCCCACATTAACGCGGCAATTCTCCAGCAATACAACCTGTCCGGGAGCCACTTCAAAGCCACCATCAACCCAGTCCTGAAGCAGTTCTACAGGCTGACCCAGCAATTCGGACAAACGGGCAGCCACCGGTGCCAGGCTGTCTTTATCGGTCAGGGTGCCTTCAGTGGGACGCCCCAGATGGGAAGTCACCAAGACGGCAGCACCGGCTTCCAGTGCCATTTTAATGGCCGGCACCGAAGCACGGACACGGGTGTCTTCGGTAATAATGCCTTGATCATTCAGGGGTACATTTAAATCGGAACGGATAAACACACGTTTACCGTTGAGTTGATCCGCCTTGGCCAGTGCGGAAAGCGTTTGAACGTTTACCATTATTTTTGCAGGTCCTTAATTTATGATTATCGACTGCATGGAGCAGGCCTTTTCATACAGACCGCGCATCCATTCATTGTGATTTGACAAAATTGATTGTGATAAGGAAAAACGGCATCGTGAAGAACCGGATGCCGTTTTTCGTGAATTGCTGAATGAACTGATTATTTGGCGTTCATTAAGGCAACAGTGGTATCAAGCATACGATTGGAGAAGCCCCACTCGTTGTCATACCAGGAAGCAACCTTAACCAGTTTGCCAGAAACTTTGGTCAAGGTGGCATCGAATGAGCTGGAAGCCGGGTTATGGTTGAAGTCGATGGAAACCAGCGGTGCTTCGTTGTAATCCAGAATACCTTTCAACGCACCTTCGGAGGCGGTTTTCAGGATGGCATTGACTTCCTCAACGGTTGTTTCACGGCTGGCGATGAAAGACAGGTCTACCATGGAAACGTTGATGGTGGGAACGCGAATGGCGTAGCCATCGAGTTTGCCATTCAGTTCAGGCAATACCAGGCCAACCGCAGCGGCAGCACCGGTTTTGGTCGGGATCATGCTCATGGTGGCAGAACGTGCACGACGCAAGTCTTCGTGGTAGACGTCGGTTAAGACCTGGTCATTGGTGTACGCATGAACCGTTGTCATCAAACCGGTTTCAAGACCCAGGGCAGCATGCAATGGCTGAACCAGCGGAGCCAGGCAGTTGGTGGTGCAAGATGCGTTTGAAATAACAGTATCGGTCGCTTTCAGGACCTGGTGGTTAACACCGTATACAATTGTTGCATCAACATCTTTGCCGCCAGGTGCGGAAATGATCACTTTTTTGGCACCACCTTGCAGGTGGGCACTGGCTTTTTCTTTGCTGGTGAAAAAACCGGTACATTCCAGTACCACGTCAACATTCAGCTCGCCCCATGGCAATTCTGCCGGATTACGGTTTGCCAACACACGGATTTTGTCACCGTTAACCACCATGTAATCGCCATCAACCGTTACCGTGCCAGGGAACTTGCCGTGGGCGGTATCATACTGGGTTAAATGGGCGTTGGTTTTAGGGTCGCCCAAATCATTGATAGCGACGATTTCAATATCATGTGATTTGCCACTTTCGTAGTGGGCACGTAATACGTTGCGGCCGATACGACCGTATCCATTGATTGCAACACGAATGGTCATTACATTCTCTCCTGGTTTATAAAACTTGCTTGACTGCATCGGCCACTTTTTCGGAAGTCAGGCCAAAATGTTTGAATAAAACGCCAGCGGGTGCCGATTCACCGTAGGTATCAATACCCACCACAGCGCCATCACGTCCGGTATATTTATACCAAATAGAAGATACCCCTGCCTCGACGGCGACACAAGGCAACGCTTTTGGTAAAACAGAATCTTTCCATTCTTTTGACTGGCGGTCAAATACATTGGTGCTTGGCATGGAAACCACACGCACCGGAATATTTTCACCGGCCAGGGCTTCCTGGGCTTTTAGGGCAATTTCAATTTCAGAGCCTGTGGCAATAATAATGGCTTTTGCCTGATCGGCATCGCGCAAGACATAACCCCCCTTTTCAATATTGGCCAGCACTTCGGGGCTGCGCTCAACAAAAGGCAAGTTTTGACGCGACAACAGCAAGGCACTGGGACCGCCATTTTTTACACGGGTACCCACACTGGCAGGACGGCTTACCGAGGCCTTCCAGGCAATGGCAGTTTCAATGGTATCGCAAGGACGCCAGACATCCAGGTTGGGGATCAGGCGCAGGCTGGCGGCATGTTCAACTGACTGGTGAGTTGGACCATCTTCTCCCAGACCGATGGAGTCATGCGTGAACACATGCACTACACGTTGTTTCATGAGCGCGGCCATGCGAATCGCATTGCGGGAATAATCGGAGAACGTAAGGAAAGTGCCACCAAATGGCAGGTAACCGCCATGCAGGGCAATACCGTTCATGATACCGGCCATGCCGAATTCACGTACACCATAGTTGATGTGACGGCCAAACTGCAGGCCATTGCCCGTGGCACGAACCGGTGCCACCCCTTTCCAGTCGGTGAAGTTGGAGCCGGTCAAGTCGGCGGAGCCACCCAGGAATTCGGGCAGGATTTCAGCCAGGGCAGCAATCGCAAACTGGGAAGCCTTACGTGAAGCAACGGTTTCGGCTTTATTAACGGTCTCTTGCAAGTAAGCATTGAATTGATCGGCAAAACCGGCAGGCAGTTCGCCATTCATGCGGCGGGCCAGTTCTTTGGCTTGCTCGGGAAATGCTTGTGTGTACTGGTCAAAGCGGGTTTGCCATTCATCTTGCAACTGAATGCCACGCTCTACCTGGCTCCAGCCCTGGTAAATTTCGCTGGAAATTTCAAAGGCGGGCAGATCCCAGCCAATCGCGGTACGGGTTGCCTCGATCTCGGCGGCCCCCAGTGGTGAACCATGCACTTTTTCAGAGCCGGCCATATTGGGCGCACCTTTACCGATAACCGTTTTGCAGCAGATAAGGGTAGGGCCGGTGTTTGCGCCCAGCGCAGATTCTTTGGCCTGTGCAATGGCACGATCAACGGCGTCTACATCGTGGCCGTCCACATCGCGAATCACATTCCAGCCATAAGCTTCAAAGCGTTTGGGGGTGTCATCGGCAAACCAGTTTTGTACCTGGCCATCGATGGAAATGCCATTGTCATCGTACAGGACGATCAAACGGGAAAGCTTTAGCGTGCCAGCCAATGAAGCCACTTCGTGGGAAATACCTTCCATAAGACAACCATCACCCACAAAAGTATAGGTGAAGTGATCAATAACAGACAAGCCGGGCTTGTTGAATTCCTCTGCCAGCAGACGCTCTGCAAGGGCAAAACCAACGGCATTGGCAATACCCTGCCCCAGCGGACCAGTAGTGGTTTCAACACCAGCGGTAATACCCACTTCGGGGTGCCCCGGGGTTTGGGAATGCAGCTGGCGGAAGTTTTTCAGTTCCTCGATGGAAAGATCGTAGCCGGTAAGGTGCAGCAAGGCATATAAAAGCATGGAACCATGACCATTGGACAGCACGAAGCGGTCACGATCAAACCAGGCCGGGTTTTGCGGATTATGACGCAAATGCCGTGTCCATAAAGCCTGTGCAATTTCTGCCATACCCATGGGGGCACCGGGATGACCGGAATTTGCCTTTTGAACGGCATCCATGGCAAGCGCACGGATTGCATTTGAAAGAAGTGACGGATTATTGCTTGTGGCAGTATTCTTCATGTGTGTCCTATCTTGCGATATATATACTATCTTGCGAACAAATTTTTTCAATAACCTGTAATTTTAGCACTCTAAACCTTGCACTTTGCCGACGGCCTGTATAAAGTAAAATTTATCCATGCAATTGCCTGGCCTGCAGGGAAAAATTTACGCACAGACCCGTCATCTGTCCCTGTTAATCAGGATTAACCTCTTTACTCATACTGTTTATTTTCAATGGCTACTCCCCGGTTTTATTGTCCCATCCCACTGCCCCTTAACCAAACCATCGCCCTGCCCGACAATGTCGCCCACCATGCCTCGCGGGCCCTGCGCCTGCGAGAAGGTGACGAAATCGTCCTGTTTGACGGGAAACAGGGTCAATACCACGCTGAACTGTTATTCACGAACGGCAAGGCAATGGCCAATATCAAGCACTTCAATGCGCAAGAACATGAACTCAAGGGCAAAATCACCCTGGTCCAGGGCCTGCCTTCAGGCGATAAAATGGACTGGATTATCGAAAAAGCCAGCGAACTGGGCGTACAGCATCTGATACCTGTCCAGGCCGAACGCAGTGTGCTGAACCTAACCGGCAACCGACTCGAGAAGCGGCAGGATCATTGGGAGAAAGTGGCCATTTCAGCCGGAGAACAATGCGGAAGGAACCGGATATTGCAAATAGAGCCTCTGCAAACACTGGCCAAGTTTGTAGCCAACCATGCCCATCTGAATCACAAGCTGCTGTGTCACCCTGAAGGAGGCACAGATCTTGCCTCTTATTTAAAGGCACAGACCGATCTCAAGGAAATTTGCCTGATTGTGGGTCCCGAAGGGGGGTGGTCAGACAGGGAGCTGAATTTACTCACAAAAAATGGCGCTAGCCAAATTACTTATGGAACAAGGGTTCTGCGTACAGAAACAGCAGGCCTCGCACTTACAGCAGCCTGCTCGGCATTAATGGACTGGATTTGAGCGCAGCAGGTCAGGCCAAACCAGAGCGGTCGTTTCCTACACGTTTTGTTGGTTTTTATTTAACCTGGCTTTCGCCATAAGGCGCGGGTGCCACACCAGGCTCAGGATCGGAATGCTTACCCACATGCTCTATTGAATACACAAAAACCCGTTCCTTGTCGGTCGCAAACTCAAGGGTATCATTCAGGATTCCCTGAATATCCTGGGTATCGTCAGACAGGGATGGATCACCCGAGTGCAGGTTATTAATCCAGAGCACCATGCCTTTTTTCTGGTCTAGCAGGGTTTCTCCCAGACAGTCCAGCAAGGCATCCATGTTATTACCAAAGAAAACCGGGTAATCCACGGCTTTGGCCAACGCCCTTAAAATGGCGGAACGATTCCTGGCCTTATCACAATTGGCGGCAAAAAATGTCAGGCCCATTTTTTCAGCCAAGGCAGCAACTTCTTCCTGCTTCTGGGCGTTAGGCTTGATTTCTCCGCCTGAGGACAGGATCGTCGTTAAAGCTTGTTCTGATTTCTTACTCATGATACGCCCTCATTAAAAAACAACTTAATTTCATCTATTCGCTGCATCGTATCCACATAAGCAAGATTTATCAACTCTGTTGTAAAATCCGCCTCAAATAATAAATGGGAAGCAACGATACTCCCGGTATGAACACCACCTTTGGAAGAGACGCCCAAGACGCGCAAAAACGCACGCACAGTCTGCGGCATGCAATTTAAATGCATCATGGCGATTTCGTCAATAGATTTGCTTGGACTTAGCGTAAGAACATTAATAGTTTTTAAGGCTGGACTGAAATTACTCTCTTTGGGAACAACTTTTAACAAAGCGTTGATGCGGTGAATCCGCTCCAGATCAATAGAAAGACCATCCACAAAAATATCCGAAAGGGCATGCCCGCCCAGCTGGGCCAGGGTTGGATAATTCTCTGAGCAGTGGTCTAAAGAAACCTCTTCCTGAGTGTTGTGGTCGGTCGTGCTGATGACCACCACCTTTTCCGCCCCAAGGTGAATCGCAGGACTAATCGGCGCCAATTGCCGCATGGAACCATCACCACACCACTCGGTATGTGCCTGGACAGGAAGACATTGTGCAGGAAAAACAAACGGGATAGCGCTGGATGCCATTAAATGACTCAAATTGATGTCACAGGACACCGATTTTCGCCTGACACCCTGCCATTCCTGCATGGTGTGCTTGGACTGGTAAAACGTTAAATGGGTACCTGTGGTGTAGCTGGTTGCCGTAATAGCCAGCGCCGTCAGATCATGATTGGCAAGGTTATGCCTGAGGTTCTCAAAGTGCATAAACTGACCCAGCAAATGTGCCAATGGCCGGTTATTCAGCAAAGACCTGGGGCTTTGTGCCCTCATAAACGGGCTGGCCCAACCAAACATGAGCAATGATAGCCAGCGGGTTGCGTTACCAAAAACCCCCACCGGATCAGAGCGGTATACCTGGCTGGTTTTGATATTACTCCAGATATGACGCAGGCGCCTGACTGAAGCATGTGGAAAAGCGGCCCGGCAGGCATATCCTGTTGCATTGATTGCCCCGGCGGAGGAGCCGCAAATAATCCCGAACGGATTACGGAAGTTGGGGCTGCGGTTAGGATCGAGGATATCAAGCAGGGCCCAAAGTACCCCTACCTGATAAGCAGCCTTGGCTCCGCCACCGGTAAACACCAATCCAACCGGTGTTTCCCGGTGTGAACCGATATGATCAGAGGCCGGTGAATTTTTTTCTGGGTGTATTGGCATCTACAACCGTCAATGCCGTCATATTGACAATGCGACGCACTGTCGAACTGGCGGTAAGAATGTGAACGGGTGCATTGACCCCCAGCAAGAACGGTCCCACCGCCACGTTACCTCCGGCACATGTTTTAAGCAGGTTATAGGCAATATTGCCAGCATCCACATTGGGGCAAATCAACAGGTTGGCACTGCCCGACAAGGTGCTTGATGGCAGAATACGCTTGCGGACATCTTCATCAAGCGCCGCATCCGCGTGCATTTCACCGTCAATTTCCAGCCCTGGTTCCTGCTCACGGATAATCTCAAGGGCTTCACGCATCTTGGATCCGGACATCGGGTTATCGGTACCGAAGTTGGAACTGGATAACAAAGCAACCTTGGGCTCAAGCTGCAAATGACGCATTTCTTCAGCGGCCATCCGGGTAATTTCAGCAATTTCCGCTGCAGTAGGATCGGCATTCACATGGGTATCCGCCACGGCAACCGTCCGCTCGGACATAAGCAGGATATTCATGGCACCGTAAGTCGTGATACCTGGCACCTTGCCGATGACCTGATCAACCAGGCGCAAGTGATTGGCATAGGTACCCACCGTACCGCAAATCATGCCATCGGCATCACCCAGTTTAACCATCATGGCACCAATCAGGGTTAGGCGACGACGCATTTCAACACGGGCAAATTCCTGGGTTACCCCTTTGCGATTCATCATTTCCCAGTAGCTCATCCAGTACTGTTTGAAACGGGGATCATGCTCGGAGTTGGTGACATCAACATCTTCGCCAAGACGGATTCGCAGGCCAAATTGGCGAATACGATTTTCAAGAACGGCGGGACGGCCAACCAGGATGGGACGGCAAATTTTTTCATCAACCAGAACCTGTACCGCCCGCAAAACACGCTCATCCTCACCTTCGGTAAACACGATACGGGATTTACCGCCGTCGCGAACATATGAGCGAGCCAGCGAGAACATGGGTTTCATGAAAGAGCCGGAATGATAAACAAACTGCTGCAACTGCTCCGCGTAGGCCTCGAGATCTTCAATAGGACGGGTGGCGACACCATCTTCCATGGCCGCCTTGGCCACGGCAGGGGCAATCCTGACAATCAGGCGGGGATCAAAAGGTTTGGGAATAAGGTATCCCGGGCCAAAATCAAGCTGATTGCCACCATAAGCGGCTGCCACAATATCGTTGGGCTCTTCTTGGGCCAGTTTGCAAATAGCATGCACCACCGCTTTTTCCATGCCACGGGTAATCGTGGTTGCGCCAACATCAAGAGCACCTCTGAAAATATAGGGGAAGCAAAGCACGTTATTAACCTGGTTAGGGTAATCGGAACGGCCTGTAGCCATCACGACGTCATCACGAACGGCATGCGCGTCTTCGGGCAGGATTTCGGGGCTAGGATTGGCCAAGGCCAGAATCAGCGGATTACGCTTCATTTTCACTAACATTTCGGGTTTAAGCACGCCACCGGCGGACAAACCCAGAAACGCATCGGCGTCTTCCATGATTTCGGCCAGTTTACGCAATGGGGTCTCTTGGGCAAAGCGCTCCTTGGCAGGATCCATCAATTCCTTGCGTCCCTTGTAAACCACACCCTCAATATCGGAGACCCAGATATTTTCAATCGGCAACCCCATATCAACCAGCAAATCAAGGCACGCAAGTGCAGCCGCCCCGGCTCCGGACGCCACCAGTTTAATAGTTTTGATATCCTTGCCAACCACCTTCAGGCCATTTAAAAAGGCCGAGACAACGGTAATGGCGGTGCCATGCTGGTCATCATGAAAAACCGGGATTTTCATGCGCTCACGCAGTTTTTTCTCTACCAGAAAGCATTCGGGCGCCTTGATATCTTCAAGGTTGATGCCACCAAAAGTGGGCTCAAGACCAGCAATGATCTCAACCAGTTTCTCGGGGTCGTTCTCGTTAATTTCAATATCAAAAACATCAATACCGGCAAACTTCTTGAACAAGACCGCCTTGCCTTCCATAACTGGCTTGGAGGCCAAGGGGCCGATATTACCCAGACCCAGCACGGCAGTCCCGTTGGTAATAACACCAACCAGGTTACCACGGGCAGTATATTGAATGGCATTGACAGGATTGCTGACGATTTCATCGCACGCCGCCGCCACGCCTGGTGAATACGCCAGCGCCAGATCGCGCTGGTTTGACAATTGCTTGGTGGGCGTTACGGAAATCTTGCCAGGACGGCCTTTTTTATGATATTCCAAAGCAGCAGCGCGTAAACTTTCATCCATTTTTGAATCCTGTACTGACTAGTGTATGAGTATTGAGCTCTCTATAATACGAAAAATACGACTGAATTGCACGATGAATCACTTAATTTGTGCGCCTATTCCAAAAAGATGGCTTGCCAGCCTTTTTCCGCCCACCTTTCAAAGACATTCATCCAGATACAAAAACACACCGGATGGGTCAAACAATCCCTTGATTCTTCCTTCTACATGGGTAATCGAGTGAACCAACCGTTCCCGCTCTTGCTGACTTAACATAACCTTGCCTGACGTCACTGCCGGGGCTTCTGGCATTTTGCGGATAACCATTTCCTGGGACCAGACCAGTGTTGCCCGATGCCCCAAAAACAATCGGGCCAGATTAATATCCGCATGAAGGGCCTTGAGGGCATCCAGCCTGTACGAAAACGGCCAGCAAGCCAGGCCCAGGCTCCACTCGACATCGTCTTCACGCAAAAGCTCAAACAGGTTGGGAATAATTCTTTGCAAGGATGGAATAGAAAGCGGAGATTCATCATTAACGCCAAAGCCACCCAGAACAGCAGTTTTGCCATCGGCAAACATGACATGAATCCGCTCCAGGCCCGATGTATGGGTATAACCGGGCCGGGCATCATGATACTCAGGGCTTGCCAGCCAGTGTGAAAGCGTCACATCGGCCGGCACCTGCTCGAATTGCCGGTAACCCAGCGCCAACATTTGCCCGGCAGTCGCTGCCGGCTGGACCAAACAGGCGCTGTCTCCCAATGGCTCCACCAGCGACAGGGACGGGTCCAACCTGACACTCAGACTGGATCGGCCAATGACGTTATCCCGCACGGAAATGCCTTCCAGCACCATTGCCGTATCATATTCCGCACACAGCGCCTGTAAATGCAGTGCATCAGCAAGCCGGCCGATGGTTACCGAAGCGGCGCCATAACCTTCAAGCACACCCTCATCGTGGATTTGCCCCTTGACAGAGCGGGCCACCCGTTGACAGAAATTTTGCCATGGGCTCTGCCTAACCGCTTTTTTGCCAAAACTCAAAAATGAACGACGGTTCATGGTCATAATGCATTGCCACCTGAAAACAATTAAACAGACTTGCACATTTTAAGTGCTTTACCGCGGATGTGAATGACGGAATGCCATTCACAAACTACAATTCATTATTATATTCAGCCGAATTACCTTTTTTCGGCTTGTGTCTGCTGTTTTATTTTTTTGCTGCCGAGCTTACAATGTCACGTATTGCCAACCGAATTGAAGAAGCCCTGACTTTTCAGGCTATGGAAGTTACCAAAACAGCCCAAAAACTAAAAGAACAGGGGCGGGATATTATCAGTCTAGGCATCGGTGAGCCCGATTTCACCGCCCCCAGCATTGTTGTTGAAACTCTTAATCATGCGGCAGAGGCCGGTTTAAGCGGTTACAGCCCGGCACTGGGTATTATGCCGTTACGGGCGGAAATTGCCAACTTTTACCAAAACAAGTTTGGTGCCTGCGTCAATCCCGAGCAGGTTATTATCACCTCGGGCGCTTCAGGTGCCTTATCCCTGGCCTGCTTAAGCACACTGAACCCTGGCGATGAAATCCTGATGCCAGACCCAGCCTATCCCGCCAATAACAATTTTATTATTTGCGCCGGTGCAAAACCCCGTTTAATTCCCTGCAACGCAGAAGATCGATTCCAACTTTCAGCCGAAAAAATCATTGCCCACTGGAACAGCAACACCCGTGGTGTCCTGATTGCCTCTCCGGGCAACCCAACCGGTACCTCCATCGACAGGGAAGAACTGGAAAAAATTATCAAGGCGGTTAAAGCGCGCAACGGCCTGGTGATCATGGATGAGATTTACCTTGGCCTGAGCTATGATCGCGCCCCGGTTTCAGCCTTGACCATCGACCCTGACATCATTGTCATTAACAGTTTTTCAAAATATTTTCATATGACCGGCTGGCGTCTGGGCTGGATGATCGTCCCCCAAGACATTGTGCCCGCCGTGGAAAAACTGGCCAGCAGCCTGTGCATTTGCCCTCCTACACTTGCCCAGCATGCTGCCATTACCTGCTTTACCGATGAGGCCATGGCTATTTACGAAAAACGCAGGCTCGCCTTTAAAGAACGCAGGGATTACCTGTTACCCGAGCTTGAACGACTGAAACTGAAAGTACCGGTGGTACCCGATGGCGCCTTCTACATTTATGCCGATATCAGCTATTACGCCGATGATAGCAACGTGTTTGCCCAGGACCTGCTGAATGAAACCGGTGTAGTGGTTATACCCGGACTTGATTTCGGACCGGAACATGCCAGCCGCATGATTCGGATTTCTTATGCAACCGGCCTGGACCGGCTGAAAGAGGCGATTGCCCGCATAGCACCGTTCTTGCAAAAACAGGCCGCCAGAAAATCAATAGAACTGCCCCAGGTTCTTGCTTAAAGGGATCCCCGACTCAAGCGCAATCCGTTTGCGCTCGGCCTGGACTCTTGCGGCATACCCGCTACCCCCATTGGGACCGGTTGCCCCAACGTAACAGGCCAACCCCCCATCTACCGAGCCCCTGCGTTTAATACAGTCACGCAGGATCCGGGTACCTACCCGGACATTGGCCACCGGGTTCAGGGCGGACAGCTTGCCACCATAAAACTCATCAAACTTTTCAGCATGCACCCTGGTCAGCACTTGCATCAACCCCTGTGCACCCACATGACTCTCGGCAAAAGGGTTATAACGTGACTCAACCGCAATAACCCCCAGCACCAACAATGGGTCAAGGTCTTTTTCACGGGCTGTTTCATAAACGCTAAGAATCAGCGAACCGGTCACATTACGGGCCACCTTGAATTTGCGGGCAATATAGTCCCTTAACAACTGTGCCTGCTCTGCCGACACACCAGGCAGGCTGAACTGCGGCTGATCAATTGTCAGATTGGCAAAAAAGCCCTTTTCAGTTGCGGCCTCTTCCCCGCTCACCACCGCCGCAGAAACCTCTTTTCTGGACCGCTCATATTGATCATTCACCGCAAACAGACTAAGAAAATCCTGTTCGGACACTATGGAATTATCGGGTTCAAGTACCTCCAGTACGGCCAGCCGTACCTGCTGGAACCGGTCTTGCGCCGCCGGCAAGATAAATATTGCGGCAACCAGTACCGTTGCCGCAATACCAAGATACATAACCATTAAGCGAATAAAATCATGAACAAAAGAAACGACTCCCTGACGAATCTGTCGGGTTTCAGGGCTGATATCAAACAAAGCCATCCTTAATTTCCAGCAAGAGGGAAAACCCCAAATATAACCCGAAAATCCATTCACTCATAAAATATCAGACAGGTCCGGTTGCCAAACCCGGCAAACAGGTACACCGACATCCGCCGGATATCCTATAATGAATCTTCTTTATCAAACTCTGATAGGTCGAATAAATTGAAATACCGTGACCTGCGTGACTTCCTCAGTCAGCTCGAAAAACTGAATAACCTGAAAGCCATTCAAACACCGGTTTCCACTCATCTGGAAATGACGGAAATCAGCGATCGCGTATTACGCAAGGAAGGGCCTGCCCTGCTTTTTGAAAAAGCCATGCACAATGGCCAGCCTTCTGACATCCCGGTTCTTGCCAACCTGTTTGGCACACCCCAGCGGGTTGCCTGGGGCATGGGTGCCGATAGCACCAGTGCCCTTAAAGAAATTGGTGAATTACTGGCTACCCTGCGAGAACCCGAAGCGCCCAAAAGCCTGAAAGACGCTTTTGGCAAAGTCTCCATGCTCAAATCCGCGCTCTGGGACATGGCACCCAAAATGCATCGCCACGCCCCTTGCCAGGAAATTATTTTTGAAGGCGATGACGTTGATCTTAACCGGCTGCCTATCCAGACCTGCTGGCCGGGCGATGTCGCCCCCCTGATTACCTGGGGTCTGGTTATTACCAAAGGGCCACTTGCCAAACGCCAGAACCTGGGTATTTACCGCCAGCAACTGATCGGTCGCAACAAGCTGATCATGCGTTGGCTGTCACATCGGGGCGGTGCCCTTGATTTTCGTGATTTCGCACTGGCCAATCCTGGCAAGCCATTTCCCATTGCGGTTGCGCTGGGCGCAGATCCCGCCACCATCCTGGGTGCCGTGACACCGGTCCCCGACAGCCTGTCGGAATACCAGTTTGCCGGTTTGCTGCGTGGTTCACGCACCGAACTGGTCAAGGCGATTGGCAGCGATTTGTCCATTCCGGCCTCGGCGGAAATTGTGCTTGAAGGGCATATCCTTCCCTCATCCGACCCACGCGCCCTGGCACCCTCGGTTCCTGAAGGCATGACACCCCCAAAACAGTCTGCTTATGAAATGGCGCTGGAAGGCCCTTATGGCGACCATACCGGCTATTACAACGAGCAGGACTGGTTCCCGGTCTTTACGGTTGAACGCATTACGATGCGCAAAAACCCCATTTACCATTCAACCTATACCGGCAAACCACCTGATGAGCCCGCTGTACTGGGAGTTGCCCTAAACGAGGTGTTTGTTCCCCTACTAAGAAAGCAACTACCTGAAATTGTTGATTTTTACCTGCCACCGGAAGGCTGCAGTTATCGGCTTGCTGTCGTTTCCATCCGCAAACAATATGCAGGCCATGCCAAACGGGTCATGTTTGGCGTCTGGAGCATTCTGCGTCAGTTCATGTATACCAAATTTATTATTGTGGTCGATGACGATGTGGACACCCGCGACTGGAAAGAAGTGATTTGGGCCATGACAACCCGGATGGACCCGGTACGGGATACGCTGCTGGTGGAAAACACACCTATTGATTATCTGGATTTCGCCTCTCCGGTGTCTGGCCTGGGTGGCAAGATGGGACTGGATGCCACCAATAAATGGCCCGGCGAAACCAATCGTGAATGGGGCACGCCCATTAAGATGGATGCCGATGTCAAAACCCGGGTGGATTCTCTATGGAAGGATCTGGGTTTGTAGCAACCGGTTGACGGGAAGGTGCTTTACTTTCCCGTCCCTGGAACTTGTTATAAACAAACCAGGAAACAGCCGCCAATACCACTGGCCTAAGCACTTTTGAACGGGTTTTGCTGGAACGTAGCAAAACCCGGCCAACCAACAGGCTAAGGCGAGGATTCTTTTCCAGGTAAGCAAACACCGTGGAAGGAATACCTGTCATGCGGGCCAAGCCAAGGTTGCCGCTTTGCAGGATTTGCTGCTTAAGTGCACGAGGTGAGGCTGACAGCCCCAGCTTTCTGAAACTCAGGCTGGCAATTTCCCGTTCAACGTCTATTCGGGCAACCAGCAGTCGCTTATGCTGCTCCCGTTCTTTTCGGTTCATGGGCGATCCTCTTTGACAGCAGGTGTTGTCCTTTTCATATATTGTGCATCGTCTTGCAGGGCGTTAACCGTCGCGGAAAATGGCAAACTTGACCTGATAAAATGGGCACGGATATACAAAAAACAAACAAGGGTAGCCAAGGCATGAAATAGCACCAGCCCCAGCAACACGGCAAAGCGGTATTCCGTGCTCCAAAAATACAGGCCAACCAATACCGTTGCGCTCATTAGGGCCAGCAGAAAAAAAACAAAGCCAAGCATGCCAAACAACAGCATGCCCAGCATACGTTCTTTCTCTTCGGCCAGTTCAAGTCCAAACAGTTCCAGGCGGGTGGCGGCAATTTTAAACAGACTGCCAACCGCATTTTTCAGATCATGCCTGATTGTCATAAAGGCGGTACCCTTTAATCCTTAACGACGGCCAATAATGACACCCAGCAGCAAACCGGCCAAGCCCACCATGCCAATTGAGCGCCATGGGTTTTCATGAACGTATTCATCAGTTACCCGAGCCGCTTCCTTACTTTGGACAATGGCTTTTTCCTGGGTTTCCTTGATGCCCTCGGTTGCCCTGTGAATGGCCCCCATCGCCCTTGCCCTTAATTCATGCGCTTTTTCTTCACCGACCCCTGCTGCTTCTTTTAGCAAGATCTCTGCATCTTCAATGCTTTTGCGCAGGCTTTCCAGCAATTGCTCTTCAGTTTGCTCCAGACTTTTTCGTATTGCCATTTTTCTCTCCAAACAGTTAAGGGGGATTCAGCTCATCATATATGATTTTGGAAGCAACCATATAAAAAAGTATAAAAAATAACGGCTTATTACGCTATTGTATTAATAAAAAAACAAGACAACAGTGTAAGAGCCGTCTAACAAAAAACAAGACTGGCGGGTTATTGCTTAATCTTTCTGCCGGGTACCGAAAATCCGGTCACCGGCATCACCCAATCCAGGAATGATATAACCATTTTCATTCAGACATTCATCCACCGAAGCCGTATAAATTTCCACATCAGGATGAAGGCTGAGCACTTTTTCAATCCCTACGGGGGCTGCCACCAGTACCAGCGCACGGATTTCACGGCAACCGGCTGCCTTCAGCATATCAATGGTTGCCACCATGGAACCGCCGGTGGCCAACATTGGGTCGATAATCAGGGCCATTCGCTGATCCAGGTCATCCACCAGTTTTTTCAGGTAGGTGCCAGCCTCGAGGGTTTCTTCATTGCGGGCAATGCCAACGGCACTGACCTTGGCACCCGGAACCAGCGAAAGCACACCGTCCAGCATGCCAATACCGGCACGCAAGATGGGAACCACTGTCACTTTCTTGCCGGCAATTTTTTCCACTACAACATTACCGCACCACCCCTGGATGGTGGTGTCTTCAAGCGGAAAATCTTTGGTAGCCTCATAAGTGAGCAGTGCCGAAATTTCCTGGGCCAGTTCACGAAAACTTTTTGTACTAAGATCTGCTCTGCGCATAATGCCCAGTTTGTGTCTGATAAGGGGATGCCGGATCTCGTGGATGGCCATAATTTCTCCGATGAATTCATCAATACAATACTTAAGTCTGCCGGCATTGGAAAGGGCATAACTTTCCTGATCCATTCATTTCAATGGCACAGGGGTAAACTCGCTTTATAATAACCCCTTCAACGGCAATAACCATGCCGAATAATAATACGCCCTCCGATATTTTTCCAATTACCTTTGCTGTTTTCATGTATCAGATCAACAATACGCTAACTGTTGCCGACTTCAATTATGAGTTGCCACAAGCGCTTATCGCCCAAACACCACCGGCATCCCGCGGACAAAGCCGCCTGTTGCATATCGACCCGAAAAACCGGTTACACGACCTGGCCTTCGCCGATATCGTGAATCTGCTAAAGCCCAATGACCTGCTTGTCTTTAACAATACCAAGGTCATCAAGGCACGCCTGCATGGACAAAAACAAAGCGGCGGAAAAATAGAAGCCCTGATTGAACGCATTACTGAGCCCACCCGAGCCCTGGCGCATCTCAAATCCAGCAAGTCACCCAAGGCCGGTACCCGCCTGGTCTTTGAAAACGCCTTTGAGGTAGAAGTGCTTGGTCGCGAAGGTGAATTGTTTGATCTTCGTTTTCCAAACAATGTCCTGGACTTGCTGGATCAATACGGTGCAACACCCTTGCCTCCCTATATCCAGCACGATGCCGATTCATCCGATGAACAGCGTTATCAAACCGTATACGCCCAGGAACCCGGTGCCGTTGCCGCCCCAACAGCCGGCTTGCACTTTGACGATGTCCTGTTGCAGAAAATACAAGCCGCCGGTGTTGCCTGTGCCTTTGTGACCCTGCACGTGGGTGCGGGCACTTTTCAGCCAGTGCGCGCTGAACAGTTAAAAGACCATATCATGCATGCCGAATGGTATACCGTTGGACAGGAAACCGTGGATGCCATTTCGCAAACCCGCGCCAAAGGCGGACGCGTCATTGCCGTGGGGACCACCAGCGTACGGGCACTGGAATCAGCTGCTCATCAAGGCGGCCTTGCCGGACCGAAATGTCCGCAGGCCCACTCGGCCGACACACGCCTGTTCATTACGCCGGGCTATGAATTTCAGGTTATAGACGGGCTCCTTACCAATTTTCACCTGCCCCAGTCCACGCTACTTATGCTGGTTTCGGCACTGTGTGGTCTTGACACCATGCGCCAGGCCTATCAGCACGCCATCGGGCAGCAATACCGTTTTTTCAGCTATGGCGACGCCATGTTCATCGCGCCCCGCGCCTGAAGGCAAGGCACCCCACCACCCCGATCAAAATTATTTATATTGAAAAGATATGTCAGGACTCAAGTTTGAACTGTTAAAAACCGAAGGCAAAGCCCGCCGCGCCAGCATTACGCTGAACCATGGTACCGTACAAACGCCCATGTTCATGCCGGTTGGCACCTACGGCAGCGTCAAGGCCATGTTGCCACATGAACTGGAGGAAATCGGTTCCCAGGTTATTCTGGGCAACACCTTCCACCTTTGGTTGCGTCCGGGCACCGAAGTGATCGAAAAGCATGGCGGCTTGCATCAATTCATGCAATGGAACAAGCCCATACTGACTGATTCGGGTGGTTTTCAGGTATTCAGCCTTAGTGACCTGCGCAGCAAAATTACCGAAGAAGGGGTCAAATTCTCTTCTCCTATTGATGGTGCCAAGCTGTTGCTGACGCCAGAAGAGTCCATGCGTATCCAGCGCTCCCTGAATTCCGATATCGTCATGGTGTTTGATGAATGCACCCCTTACATGATTGATGGCCGCCCGGCCACCCAGGAAGAAGCGGCCCGCTCAATGCGCATGTCACTGCGCTGGGCCAAACGTTCCAAGGACGCCTTCAACCAGCTTGAAAACCCCAATGCCCTGTTTGGCATTGTTCAGGGCGGCATGTATGAATCCCTGCGTGATGAATCCCTGGCCGGCCTGACCGATATCGGTTTTCATGGTTATGCCATTGGGGGCCTGTCTGTGGGTGAACCCAAGGAAGACATGCTGCGTATTTTGCAGCACATCACCCACCAGTTGCCTGAAAACGCCCCCCGCTACCTGATGGGCGTTGGCACCCCCGAAGACCTGGTTGATGGCGTGTCTAATGGTGTGGACATGTTCGACTGCGTCATGCCGTCACGCAATGCCCGCAATGGCTGGCTATTTACCCGTTTTGGCGACATCAAGATCCGCAACGCCCGTTACCGGGATGACACCCGGCCACTGGATCCAAGCTGCCACTGTCATACCTGCAGCCACTTTTCCCGCGCCTATTTGCATCACCTGCAAAAAGCCAATGAAATTACCGGTGCCCGCCTGAATACGCTTCACAATCTGCATTACTATCTGAACCTGATGAAAGAAATGCGCACGGCACTGGATAACGGCACTTTTGCACAATGGAAAGAACAATTCGCAAAAGATCGTGCAAAAGGCATCGAATAATCAAGTTCCGCTACAATATCCCGTTAATATAATTATTTTTTTGGAGTCTCCCTATGTTGGTAACCGATTTATCACAAATTATTATTGCTCAAGCCGCCCCCGAGGGTGCCGCAGGCGGATTGATGAGCTTCCTGCCCATCATCCTCATGTTTGTGGTGCTTTACTTCATGATGATCCGCCCACAAATGAAACGCCAGAAAGAACATAAAGCCATGGTTGAAGCCCTGGCCAAAGGCGATGAAGTCATTACGTCAGGCGGCCTTCTGGGTAAAGTCAGCAAAGTAACCGATAACTACATTACCATTGAAGTCTCCGAACTGGCCGAAAAACCCGTAGAAGTCCTGCTACAGCGCGGCGCAGTTACCAATATACTGCCCAAAGGCACCATTAAATCACTATAAGGTGGCCCTGCCCTTAATCTTTTAAGGGCTTTCTTTTTTTAATTAACCTATTTATACGGCTACGGCATGAACCGCTATCCCCTCTGGAAATACCTAATGGTACTGGTTGCATTGGTAATCGGTATTGTTTACACCATCCCGAACTTTTTCGGGGAATCGCCTGCTGTTCAGGTTTCTAGCGCAAACGTTACACGCAAGGTAGATCAACAGCTGTTAAGCCGCGTTGACAACATCCTTAAACAAAACAACATTCCCTACACTGGCTCTTATTTTCAGCAAAATGGTCCAGTTGGCACTATCCGCATCCGCTTCGAGTCCACCGACAACCAGCTCAAGGCCAAAGACATCCTTGAGCGTAGCCTGAATACCAATACACAAGAGGCCGATTATACGGTTGCCCTGAACCTGCTGTCCGGATCTCCCGACTGGCTAACCCGTTTGGGGGCAAATCCGATGTACCTGGGTCTTGACTTGCGTGGTGGCGTCCACTTCCTGCTGCAGGTTGACATGAAAGGCGCACTGGAATCCCGCTATGACACCCTGACCACCGATATTCGCAGCATTCTTCGCGACCAGAAAATAAACGTCGAGTCCGTCAACAAGGTCGGATCCACCATTGTATCCACCTTTGCCTCTGATGCCGACCGCAGCAAAGCCATTGGCGCTTTCCGCAACCGCATCAACGAACTGACCTTTACCGAATCTGGCGAAAACGGCAAATTCATCCTGACCGGACAAATCAGCCCTAACGAAATCATCCGGGTAGAACAAACCGCCCTCAAACAAAACATTCTTACCCTGCATAACCGCATCAATGAATTGGGCGTTGCCGAGCCGGTTATCCAGCAGCAGGGCAATGACCGTATCGTTGTTCAGTTGCCCGGCATTCAGGATGTCGCCAAAGCCAAGGAAATTCTTGGCCGAACCGCCACCCTGCAATTGCGCATGGTCGACGACTCCCCCGCAGCCATGTCTGCCCTGGCCAGTGGCACGGTGCCATTCGGGCTGGAGTCTTTCAAGGACAGCGATGGACGTCCCATTCTGGTGCGCCGCCAGGTCCTGCTGACCGGTGAAAACCTGGAAAACGCACAAGCCGGCCGTAACCAGCAAACCCAGGAACCCACCGTCAACCTGACCCTGGACAATAAGGGTGCCCGCATTTTCCGCGACACCACCCGCGACAATATTGGCAAACGACTGGCTATTATCCTGTTTGAAAACAACCGTGGCCAAGTGGTGACCGCACCGGTGATTCGCAGTGAAATCCCCAACGGACAGGTTGAAATTTCAGGCAGCATGACCGCCCAGCAGGCAGCCGACGTATCCCTGTTGCTGCGTGCCGGTTCACTGGCCGCGCCCATGAGCATTATCGAGGAACGCACGATTGGCCCAAGCCTGGGTGCGGAAAACATCAAAAAAGGGTTTGACTCCACCCTGTACGGCTTCATTATGATTGCCGTGTTCATGATTATTTACTACCACCTGTTTGGCGTTTTCTCCTCCCTGGGTCTGATATTCAACGTCTTGCTGCTGCTGGCCCTGCTTTCCATGCTGCAGGCAACCCTTACCCTGCCGGGTATTGCGGCACTGGCCCTGACCCTGGGTATGGCGATTGACGCGAACGTGCTGATCAACGAACGGATCCGCGAGGAACTGCGTGGCGGTGCCTCACCGCAACAGGCCATCAATATCGGCTTTGACAAGGCATGGGGAACCATTCTTGACTCGAACCTGACCTCCCTGATTGTTGGCCTGACATTACTGGCTTTTGGCAGCGGTCCCATCCGTGGTTTTGCCGTGGTACATACCCTTGGCATCCTGACCTCCATGTTCTCTTCCGTGGTGGGTGTCCGTGCCCTGGTCAACCTTTGGTATGGCGGTCGTAAAAAGCTCAAGACACTGGCCATCGGTACTGTCTGGAAACCGGATGCAAAGAAATAAACCGCTTTCATCCACAAGCAAGGCTTAACACGAAAACAATGTACCTGAACCCTGGCGGTTCGGGTATCAGGAATTAAAATGGAATTATTCAGAATCCGTAAAACCATACCGTTCATGAAGTATGCGCCGATCCTTAACGCGATCAGTGCCATTACGTTCATACTGGCGGTATTTTTCATCGTTACCCGCGGTTTTCACCTATCTATTGAATTTACCGGTGGTACGGTGATGGAAGTCAATTACCAACAGCCAGCCGAACTGGACTCCATCCGCAATTCGGTAACTTCTTTGGGCTATACCGACTACCAGGTACAAAATTTTGGCACCTCGCAAGACGTCATGATTCGCCTTCCCATCCAGGAGGGCGTCTCGTCGGCCGAGCAAAGTGAAAAAGTCATGCAGGTTCTGCAACAGGCAGACCCCAATGCCGAACTGCGCCGGGTTGAGTTTGTTGGCCCACAGGTGGGTAGCGAACTGTTCAGCAACGGCCTGAAGGCATTTTTCTTTGTGATCCTGGGCATTATTGTGTACCTGGGTTTCCGCTTTGAATGGAAGTTCGCCATTGCCGGCATGATTGCCAACCTGCACGATGTGGTCATTATCCTGGGCTTTTTTGCCTTTTTCCAATGGGAGTTCTCTTTACCCGTACTGGCCGGTGTGCTGGCAGTACTTGGCTACTCGGTCAACGAATCGGTGGTTATCATGGACCGGATCCGTGAAAACTTCCGTAAACAGCGCAAAACCACGGTTCGTGAAGTCATTGACAGCTCCATTACCCAAACCATCTCCCGAACCATTATTACTCACGGTTCTACCCAGATGATGGTGTTGTCCATGTTCTTTTTTGGTGGCCCAACCCTGCATTATTTTTCGCTGGCCTTAACCATCGGGATCTGGTTTGGCATTTATTCCTCGGTTTTCGTGGCCGCTTCCCTTGCCATGTGGCTGGGTGTCAAGCGTGAAGACATGATCAAAGCGCCCAAAAAAGAAGACCCTGCCACCGAAATCATCGAAGGTTAATTCGCACGTTAAATTAAACGGGTTTAAAAAACATGACCGTTAAACTGCCCCCAACAGCCGGACACCACCGGTTTTTTGGGGGCAGTTTAATTTGGACTCATTTTTCAATGTAAAAACAAACAGATAGAAAAAAGAGCGACAATAAGAGTACAATCTGCTTTTTCCTTTTTTGCCCCCGGGTTCAAACCCGCACCGGTATTCAATTATGCAAGAAACAAACCTCAAACGTCCCGGCTTTAACGCCGAAGCTGTTGAATCTCCCCTGTCTTCCCTGGCCGCTCCCGATGGCAGCACCCGCAAACTTTACATCAAGACTTTCGGTTGCCAGATGAATGAATATGACTCTGACAAAATGGCCGATGTCCTGCGTGAAAACCAGGGCCTGGAATTGACCAGCGACCCGGAAGATGCCGACGTCATCCTGTTCAACACCTGTTCAATCCGTGAGAAAGCCCAGGAAAAGGTCTTTTCAGATCTTGGACGCGCCAATCAGCTCAAACAGAAAAAACCAAACCTGGTCATTGGCGTGGGTGGTTGCGTGGCCAGCCAGGAAGGGGCCACCATTATTCGCCGTGCCCCCTATGTGGACGTCGTTTTTGGTCCCCAGACCCTGCACCGCCTGCCAGACCTGATTAACAAAAGAAAAGAAACCGGCCGCTCACAAGTTGACATCAGCTTCCCCGAAATTGAAAAATTCGATTCCCTGCCGCCCGCCCGCGTTGACGGTCCATCTGCTTTCGTGTCCATCATGGAAGGCTGTAGCAAATACTGCAGTTTTTGTGTGGTTCCCTATACCCGAGGCGAAGAGATTTCCCGTCCGTTTGAAGACGTCTTGCAAGAAGTGGCCGACCTGGCAGACCAGGGGGTAAAAGAAGTCAACCTGCTGGGACAGAACGTCAATGCCTACCGTGGCACCATGGGAGACAGTGGTGAAATCGCCGACTTTGCCATGTTGCTTGAATATGTCCATGAAATTCCGGGCATTGAACGCATCCGCTATACCACGTCTCACCCCAAGGAAATGACTAACCGCTTAATTGAAGCACACGGTGCCCTGCCCAAACTGGTGCCTTTCCTGCATCTGCCTATCCAGACCGGTAGCGACCGTATCCTGGCTGCCATGAAACGTGGTTATACCGGGCTTGAATTCAAGGCGCTTGCCCGTAAACTGTACGCAGCCCGCCCGGGCATGACCCTGTCTTCCGATTTCATCGTGGGTTTTCCCGGTGAAACCGATGCCGACTTCGAAACCACCATGAAGCTGATCGAAGACGTCAATTTTGATACTTCATTTTCCTTCATCTATTCACGCCGCCCAGGTACCCCAGCCGCCGACCTGCATGATGACACGCCCTACGACGTCAAGCTCAAGCGACTGCAACGCCTGCAAGCCCAAATCACCAAACAGGCCAAGGCCATCAGCCACACCATGCTGCACACGGTTCAGCCGGTACTGGTCGAGGGTGAATCACGCCGCGATAAAGACGAACTGACCGGACGCACTGAAAACAACCGGATCGTCAATTTTGCCGCCTCCAAACGCCTCATCGGCCAAATCGTCAATGTACGCATTACCGATGTCTACACCAACTCGCTGCGCGGCGAGGTGGTAACTAGCGAACAGGTTAGCTAATGGCCGTCAAACGCAACCAGCCCGTCATCATCACCCTTGATGGTGACAACATGCAATTGGCCAATCTGTGCGGCCCCCTTGATGAAAACCTGCGGCAAATTGCCCAGGCCTGGGGCGTCAAACTGGGCCGTAACGGCAGCCGCATTACCCTTGAGGGTGAGCAGGCCCTGAAAGCGGGCAATAGCATTGAGATTTTTCATCGGCGAGCCCGCCATAAAGACCTGTCCATTGATGATATCCAGCTGGGCCTGGTAGAGCAAAAAGCCTCTCCCCACAAAGCCCCCCCTGCTTCATCAGTCCGCCCCGAGGAGCAGGACGAGGACGACCTGCCCCCCCTGGACGATGAAAGCGAAACCATCATCCTGCGTACACGACGCAGCGACCTGCGGCCCAGAACACCCAGCCAGCGCCAGTACCTGAACAATGTCCTGCGTAATGACATCACCTTTGGTACAGGCCCGGCCGGCACCGGTAAAACCTGGCTGGCCGTGGCTTGCGCGATTGATTCCCTTGAACGTGAAAATGTCCAGCGCATCATCCTGACCCGCCCCGCGGTAGAGGCCGGCGAACGCCTGGGTTTCCTGCCCGGTGACCTGGCACAAAAAGTAGACCCGTACCTGCGACCCTTGTATGACGCACTTTACGACCTGATGGGCTTTGAAAAAGTGCAGCGCCTGTTCGAAAAGCAAACCATTGAAATCGCACCGCTGGCCTATATGCGCGGTCGCACCCTGAACCATGCCTTTGTCATTCTTGATGAAGCCCAGAACACCACGCCGGAACAGATGAAAATGTTCCTGACCCGGATCGGTTTTGGCAGCAAGGCCATTATTACCGGTGACCCGTCACAGGTTGACCTGCCCAAAGGGCAAAAAAGCGGTTTATCCCATGCCTTGCAGGTTTTACAATCGGTCGAAGGCATTGCTTTTTCCCGTTTTTCCAGCAAAGACGTGGTTCGTCATCCGCTGGTGGCGCGCATTATTGATGCTTACGACGAATCAGAAGCGGCACCGGACCAAACCTCACGTCAACCCCATTACCGTTAAGCCATCATGCAAGAACCTACCCTTAGCTTTACTGTTCAATATGCAGTTGAAGTACCGGAACTGTCCCGCCAGCAACTGCGCAGCTGGGCCCTGAAAGCGGTGCAGGCCGCCTGGCAAGACTGCCCCGATGAATTCCAGCGTGCCGAACTGACCCTGCGCCTGGTAGACGCCGATGAAGGCCGCTCCCTGAATGCCAGCTACCGCAACAAAGATTACGCCACCAATGTCCTGACCTTTGAATACGGTGTCGACCCGGAAGGCACGGCCCGCGGTGACATCATCCTGTGCCTTGAGGTACTGGAAAAAGAAGCCGCCGAACAGGGCAAACCGTTGAAACACCATGCCGCCCACCTGGTCGTACACGGCACCCTTCACGCCCTGGGCTACGACCATATCAGCAACGATGAAGCCGAGCACATGGAAGCCATGGAAATTGCCATCCTGACGCGTTTACATATCGAAAACCCTTACCTGGAACGTTAATAATCCGCAGAAATAAGCACGATTAAGGGGGAATCCAGGCATTTTCAATGAACAAGCCGAAATTTCATCAAAACTGAATAATTTTGAGTTATGCTTGAATTCCCATTAACTAGACGTCCAGAGATGTCAACAGACCCATACCCTTCCAATGAGGCTGACCCAGAAACAAAGTCAGCCAAAAAATCCGCCACGCGCTCTTTATTGCAGCGTTTTAAAACCCTTATTGGCCAAAGCGAGCCCGAAGACCGTGAGGACATCCAGGAAATCCTGTGCGCCGCACATGACAGGGAAATCCTTGATGACGATTCCTACACGATGATCCTGGGCTCCATTTCGGTAACCGAAAAAAACGTCAGCGACATCATGGTGCCCCGCTCACGCATAGACATGCTTGATACCTCGCAATCCCTGCAGGATCTCCTGCCCATCATTATTGATACGGCACACTCGCGTTTTCCTGTCTATGAAAATGAGCGTGATAACATTATCGGCATCCTGCTGGCCAAAGACTTACTGCGTTTTTTCAGCGACCCAAACCTGGGTATCCGCGACCTGATCCGGCCTGCCTATTTTGTGCCCGAGACAAAAAAACTCAATCAACTGTTGCGTGACTTCAAGGAAAACCGCAATCATCTTGCCATCGCCATTGATGAATACGGCAGCATAACCGGCCTTATCACCATGGAAGATGTCCTTGAGCAAATCGTGGGTGATATTGAAGACGAATACGATGAAGAGGCCGAACAAACCATTTTCCCCGAATCGGAAAATGCCTGGCGGGTCATGGCCATCACCGATATCAGCGACTTCAACCAAACCATCAACAGCCATATTCCCGAAGATGAATATGACACCATTGGTGGCTGGCTGGCCGCTGAACTGGATCACATTCCCCAACGTGGAGACACGCATGACCATGAAAACCTAAGGTTCCGGGTCTTGCGCGCCGATGCACGACGTGCCTTATGGCTACATGTCAAACGCTCCACACCCTCCACGGTTTCCAATAAAGACAATTAAACCATGATGCTCCGGCTTTTATTGCTTGCAGCGGGCGCCTTGCATGCCCTGAGTTTTTCCGCTTCCCCGCTTCCTGCATGGAGCCTGTCATCAACACAAATCCTCACCCTGAGCATCCTGGCCTGGTATATCCTCAGGGCAGGTAGCGTACGTCAGGCAGCCTGGCACGCGGCCTGGTTCAGCATCAGCAATTTCTGCGTGGGCATTTACTGGCTATTCATCAGCATGAATACCTACGGTGCACTGGCGGCGCCACTTGCCGCCACCGCCGTCTTCCTGCTATCCGCCTACTTAAGCCTTTACCCCATTCTTGCCGCCAGCGTCACCCGCTACCTGTCACGCGATACGATTGCCAGCTTTATACTTGTCTGGGCAGGCTGCATGGCGCTGTCAGAATGGTTACGCAGCTTCATATTTACCGGTTTTCCCTGGAACAGCACGGGCTATGCCCACACCGACAG
>Ga0172382_10002953_pt1 | contig 27469 bp, 31 predicted proteins | sample Leawel138RmetaG_FD_122245 | JGI IMG/M metagenome (GOLD analysis project Ga0172382, IMG submission 122245) | Leachate microbial communities from a municipal landfill in Southern Ontario, Canada - Leachate well 138R metaG | ecosystem: Engineered > Solid waste > Landfill > Unclassified | place...
ATTACCACAAACTAGACCTGCTTTCTGTCGCCTTTGCCAAACTTTATGACAAGGATTGGACGCCCAAACTTAATCTTTGGGCCTTGGCCGAGCACTTTGGTCTTCAAAATAAAAAAGCTCACTCCGCCCTCGCCGACGCCCGCGTCGCTTACGAGATTTATCAGAAATTGATGACGGGGTAGAGTTTAAACTAGGAAGGACTTTAACTGTTTGGTTTGTTACGTAGCATGTTACGTAACAAACCTGCCCAAAGGAGGTTGGGCCTCTTTTTTGGCAGAAATGTGGCATAATAACAAAATTAAAAATTTAAATTAAAACTATGAAAAATCCTTTTGTTAATGCTTTGCTCGCGGTTTTGTATATCGCCATAATTGCCTTATTTTTGTTTAACGCGCCAAAGATTGAAAGCACGCCTTCGGTCTTGGCGCCAATTGTGATGCTGTCCTTGCTCACTTTTTCGGTGGCCGTGATGGGCTTTTTGTTCTTTTTTCAACCTCTGCAGTTGTATTTTGAAGACAAGAAAAAAGAAGCGATAAAGTCCTTCTTAACTACCTTATTAACCTTTGGCCTTTTAACCTTAATCTTCGCCGGAATATTGTTTTATATACAATAGGGCGAATGAAGACGACCAAATGAGCTCAAGAATTCTATTTGATTTGGTTATTCAAAAACTTGACGACAATGTTATAATGTAAGTGGGTATTAGTGTTCTTTTCTTGGAAAGGGGGTGATAAAATGAAGCGATTCACTTTTCCGAGAGTTGCTCACTGCTGCAAAGGCAGTTGAGGTTGCCTGCGGAACCTTTAGGTTCCGCAGGCTCTTTTTGTGTTCAAAAACAAAAATTCGTGGTAATGTTAGCGGGAAATGGCTTTGAATAACAATAAAAAAGTCCCAAAAACAGTTTATGTTGGCATGTCAGGCGGGGTAGATAGCTCGGTTTCCGCCGCCTTGCTAAAAAAAGCCGGTTATAAGGTGGTCGGCGTTTTTATTAAACCTTGGGACCCGGCTGATGACCCAGAGACCGACTGGGGTATCGCTTGCAATTGGCGCGTTGAACGCCGCGAGGCGATGCGCGCAGCCGCCCACCTTGATATTCCGCTTATTACCCTTGACGCTTCAGGTGAATACAAAGAAAAAGTAGTTGATTATCTCTTAAGCGAATATCGCGCCGGCCGGACACCAAACCCTGATGTGATGTGCAACAAACAAATTAAATTTGGAATCTTCTATAACTGGGCCATCGCTCAAGGCGCGAATTTTGTGGCGACAGGGCACTATTGCCAACTTAAAGCCCAAAGTTTAAAGCGCAAAACTAAAGATTTTAAGTTAGTGGTCAGCAAAGACAAAAATAAAGACCAAACTTATTTTTTGTGGAATTTAAAAAAAGAACAATTACCGCATATTTTGTTTCCGGTCGGCGGTTACGAAAAAGAAGAAGTGCGGAAACTGGCAAAAAAATTTGGGTTGCCAAACGCCAAGAAAAAAGACAGCCAGGGGCTCTGTTTTATCGGTCAAATTGATTTTAAAAAATTTTTGAGTGGACAAATACCGCTCCAAACCGGCGCCGTTTTAAACGAAGCGGGGGAAATTATTGGTCACCATGATGGCGCGATTTTCCTTACCATCGGCGAACGGCGAGGTTTTGTTGTTGAGAAAAAAACACCTGACCAAAAACCATACTTTGTCATCGCCAAAGATGTTAAAAAAAACACTGTCACTGTTTCATCTGAGCCAAATAAAACCAAAAAGATGAATGCTATTTTTGAAATCAATGAAATAAATTGGATCAACGAGGTCCCAAGAGTTGGCCAAAAATATCAGGCGCGTTTCCGCTATCGCCAGCCGTTGCAAACCGGCCAGTTTACCAAAGTCACACAAGAGGAGGCTGTTTTTTGTTTTGACGAATCGCAACTTAAACCAAGCGGGCAATCCTTGGTGATTTATGACGGCGATGTCTGTTTGGGTGGAGGGGCGATAAGATAATGTAAAAATTAAAATAGTAGGGGCCGAGAGTTTAGATAATTTAAAGATAAATACATAGTTTTTTTGCGCTTGGGCCGTTGTTTTGTTAAGATTAAATCATGATTTCTGAAGAAATTCGTCAAAAATTTTTGACTTTTTTTGAAAAAAGGGGACACAAAATAATCCCCTCGGCCTCTCTGGTGCCGGCTGATTATGGCGACGAAGGCACCCTTTTTACCACGGCCGGTATGCAACCCTTGATTCCTTATCTCTTGGGTCGACCTCACCCGGCCGGCGCTCGCTTGGTTGATGTTCAAAAATGCGTTCGAACGGGCGACATTGAAGACGTTGGCGACAACCGCCACCTGACTTTTTTTGAAATGATGGGTAACTGGTCAATCGGTGACTCCACCGCAGAAAACGGAATTGGGGCAGGTTACTTCAAGCAAGAATCTATTAATTGGAGCCTTGAATTTTTAACAAGCAAAGAAGAGGGTCTAGGCTTGGACCCCAAGCGTTTTTATGTGACAATTTTTCGGGGCGAAGATGGCCTGCCGCGCGATGAAGAAGCGATCAAAATTTGGCAGGCGGCTTTTGCTCAAGCTGGTTTGGAAGCGAACATTGCCGGCGAAGACGAAGTGGTTGGGGAAAACATCAGAATCATCCCGCTTGGCAAAGAGGACAATTTCTGGATTGCCGGCGCTACCGGTCCATGCGGCGGCGACACGGAGATTTTTTATGACACTCGTCCGACAGATGGCCCGCTTGTTGGAAAGTTCGGTGAAATGGTGGATTCTTTCCGTCTGATTGAAGTCTGGAACAACGTTTTTATGGAATATGAAAAAATGCCGGATGGCAGTTACAAACCGCTCAAACAAAAAAACGTTGATACCGGCATGGGGTTGGAGAGGACAACCGCCGTCTTGAATAATGTTGGTGTTTTCCAGACTGATATTTTTGCTCCGATTTTGGCTGAAATCACCGCTCACAGCAATCAAGACGACGAGCAGGCCAAACGGATTATTGCCGACCATCTTCGCACGGCTGTCTTTATGTTGGCCTCCGGTGTGGGGCCAGCCAATACTGACCGCGGCTACATCTTGCGCCGGATTATTAGGCGTTTGGTGCGTTACAGCGACAAGATTGGCGCGACCGATAACCTTAGCGAGAAATTGGTGGATTTGGTGGTGGCTAAGTATGAAAATTTTTATCCGGAACTAGCCACCGAAAAAGATAAAATAATTGTTGAGCTTAAAAAAGAAGAGGAAAAGTTCCGTCAAACTTTAGCGGCGGGCATTAAAATTATTGACAAAGAATTTGCCGGAAAACTAAATGAAGTCATTGACACCGCAGAAAATATGACTAGCCCGTTGTTGACTGGCGAATTTTTCTTCAACCTCTATCAAACTTACGGCATTCCGCTTGAACTTGGTTTGGAAGAGGTCAAAAATCGCGGTTTGAAATTAGTAAAAGGAATAGAGGAAAAATTAAAAACAGAATTTGGCGACCGTTTGCAAAAACACCAAGAATTATCACGCGCCGGCGCTGACCAAAAGTTCAAAGGCGGCTTGGCCAGTGAAAGCAAACAAGTAGTCAGATACCATACCGCCACCCACCTCCTACAGGCTGCTTTAAAAGAAGTTTTGGGGCCGGAAGTGGCGCAAAGGGGCAGCAACATTACAGATGAACGGTTACGTTTTGACTTTGCTTATCCGGCCAAATTGACAGATGACCAAAAAAACGCAGTTGAAAATTTGGTTAATGAAAAAATCAAAGCTGATTTGCCAATGAACCGCGTGGAATTGCCAAAGACTGAGGCCGAAAAAACTGGCGCGACTCACCTTTTTGGTGAAAAATACGGCGAGACCGTCACAGTTTATTACACCGGCGATGATGTCGCTTCCGCTTGGTCCAAAGAATTTTGCGGGGGACCGCATGTTTCGCGCACTGGTGAATTAGGTCATTTTAAAATTAAAAAAGAAGAAGCTATAGCAGCCGGCGTTCGACGGATAAAGGCAGTTTTGGAATAATCTAAATATTATTATGGAAAAACCCCAGCCCAATCCTGAGAGCAAGAAAAAATCGGTCTTTGGGCATTTTAGAGAACCAATCAAACCCCAAGAAGAAGGGGGGTTAGATGAAATCCTGGCCAAAGCCCAAGGCTTCCAACGCCAAGAGGACGAACTGACCGGCAAGATTGATGACAAAATAAGAGAAATAAGCTCACTTTTTCTCGGGCCTCAAGAAGACTTGCCTCGGCCAACGGTTGAGGCGATAGAAGAAGTAATAGAAAAAAGTGCCAAGTTTAAGTATAAAGGGCCGGAGGAGACTAGCAGACTTGACGCTGAACTTAAACGTTCTCTTCAAAAAACTGAAGCGTCTTTGACAACAAAAGAGTCGGATTCTTTCGCCAGGTTGGAGGCCCTAGTTAAAGATCTCATAAGTTTTAACGAAAGAGACGATTTCCACCCGGAAACTGCCCCCATTGTTGGACAGCTAGAGGATTTAACGACAATCGACTTCCAAGCAATGGGTGAAGAAGTTAAGTCGAGCGATTCTAACGAATATATCATCAACCGAGAATCTGTCTCTGCGGATTTAAGTAAACTTAGCCCCCTCAGCTTAGGGCTTAATGGACTGGCCGGATTCAAATTATCCGAGATATTTAATCGGGTGATAAAAAATGATCCTTCAAGATATTACTTTCCCAGCTGTGATTACTTGCTTGCTTGCAGGTCTGGCTCGGCCGATGTGTTCAGGGAGGGCACGCTTATTTTGCCCGGTTTTTTCATTAGGGGTCAAGATGGTCGCTGGAAAGTTCTTGGTTTGAAATACAATGAACAATACCGATGTCTTCTTTTTTATTTTTTTGACTTAAATCAAATTCTTGATGAAGAAGAGTCAAGGGAAATAAGACTCATGGTGTTTGAAAAAGAAAAGCGCGACGATTAATCCCTTTCTTTTTTTCTAGGAGAATCTTATAATATAAGAAGTGTCTTTCTTATCACGCAAAAAAGGAGAAGGCGATTTAGTGGCGTTGATTGACATTGGCAGCAATCAAATCAGCGGCGCGATTTTTCGGACTGGCCAAAAAAACAAAACGAGCATCTCTTCCAGCATTTTGTTCTTTACGCAAACAGAATTATCGCCCCAAAGGTCTATCGCTTTTAAAGATTATCTCAAGGAAGCAAGCCAAGCCTTGGAAAAGGTTTTAAAGGCGCTAAAAGCAAGTCACCATAAGCCGCAGGCTGTTTTTTGCTTTTTATCATCACCTTACTTTATAACCAGAACCAAAGACATAGTTTGGCGGTCGGAACAAAAAGCGCCCATTACAACCAAGAAAATAGGGGAACTTAGCGTTGGGTCAGCCAAAGATTTTGCCGACAAACACCCTTCGCTTTATCCGGAAATTCTAAATGACCGAACTATTATTATTGAAAATGAAATAATGTCGGTTGTTCTTGACGGTTACAAAGGCGACAACCTAACCAGGGGGGTGGCCGGCAAGGTGGAGATTAGCCAATATGTTAGTCTTGGCTCAGAGACTCTTTTGGGTTATTTCAAAAATATGGTGGCTAGTTTTTTTCCGCAAGCGCCCGTCAAATTCCAGACCTTTACCTTTGCCGCTTATAGTGTCTTCAAAGATTTAATGACCGGTGAAAAAGATTTTTTCCTGATAGATGCGGCCGGCGATATCACAGATATTTTGGTGGTCAACGACGGCGTTTTGGCCGAACATAGGTCTTTTCCTTTTGGCCGCCGACAAATTTTGAAAAAATTAGCTGAATTTTCGGGCACGGTTCCGGCCGAGGCCGAGTCATTGCTGAAGTTGCTGACAGAAAGTAAAACAAGTCAATCTGCCAACGCGCGCGTCACCGGCGCGCTGGAAAAAATTTTTATCCACTGGTCAACTTTGTTCAAAAACACTATCAGCCAAATTGCCGAAACAGTTTTTATTCCATCGCGCGTTTATCTGATTGGTTACGATAGCTCAGATTTATTGTTGGCTGATTGGATAAAAAGAATTGAGTTGTCCAAGTTTTTGTTATCATCCGAAAACTACCTCTCGGTTGGCCTTATTGATAAAAAGTTGCTTACTTATGAACCGATAAACAGCCTCGGACAAGTTACCAACACCTTTATTTTGGCTGAAGCGCTGTTTTGTGATAAGCTGTATAAAAATCCAAATAGCTTTTATTTTATTAATTCATTAAAAAACATGCAGGATATTGTCAAAAACAAAAAAAGTCTTCGTGAAATTTTCCCAGAAGTTGGCGCGTCAAAGATGAAGTCAGGAATAACCAACACACCACCACCGACCTCTTCCCTTTCCTCTCGCACCAACCCCAGCCCTCGCCGCCGCTTTCGTTTTGCCGGTTGGCTAGTCTTATTGGTTGTTTTGTTGGTTGTTGGTGTTGGAGGGTTTGTTTTGTCCAATGTTTTTGCCAGAGCAATTGTAAATATTCAACCTAAACAAGGACAATTGGATGTTTCCGGCACTCACGTAGCGACTAGAGAAGGTGATGAGGGCTTGAAATTTGTTTTGGCTGAAGATGTAGAAGAAGTGGATACGGCGACGGTGGCTGCCTCCGGTAGTGAAAAAGTAGAAATCAAAGCTAGCGGCCGAATTGTCATTATCAACAAGGATAGTTCCACTAGCCAGACCTTGGTGGAAAAAACCCGTTTCCAAGCGCCCAATGGCAATATTTACCGGATTGCCGAATCAGTAACCGTGCCGGGCACTCACAAGAATGAAAAGGGCGAGACCGTGCCGGGACAGTTGGAAGTAACGGTTTATGCCGACAAAGCCGGCTCGGCTTATAACTTGGGACTAGCAGACTTCACTATCCCCGGTTTTGCCAAAACCCCTAAATTTGAAAAAATTACCGCCAAATCAAAGACTCCCATCAGTGGCGGGTTTATCGGCGAGAGGCCAAAAATTTCAGAAGCCGATATGGCCAACTTAGAGGAATCAATGAGCGGCAGCCTGCAAGCTAAAGTTATCGAGAAAATTAAACAACAAGTGCCCGAGGACTATGTTCTTTTTGATGACGCGGTTTTGACCCGATTTTCTACCGAAATTGCCACCTCATCGGAAAGCGGTTCAGACAAAGTGGCCGTCAGGGGCAAAGTAACCGCCACCGGTATTCTTTTTAACCGCGCTGACCTAAGCCAATACTTGGCCAAAGCAATCCCCGGCTGGACCGGCGAGGACAAGGTTGATATTGCGAACATGGAAAATCTTGGTTTTACTTTGTTGGACAAAGAAAACCTTAACCCTGAAAGTCTGACTTCTATTTCCTTTAATCTGCAAGGAATCGCTCATGTTGTTTGGCAATTTGACGAGAATGCCCTCAAAGACGACCTGCAAAAAGCTGATAAAGACGACTATAACGACGTTTTTGAATCCTATCCTGAAATTCAAAAGGCGGTAATTGTTTTCCGCCCGGGGTGGGTTCGCTCTGTGTCCCAAAATGACGCCAAAATTGAGATAAAAATAGAAGAAAAAGCTTTTGAATAGCACCTGCCGGTTAAATTGGTCGATTTGCCTTGACTTTTAAGGCGTAAATTTGTTAATATGTCCAAGTCAATTTGGTAATGGAAATAGACAAAAAAAAGACCCCTGACAACTCACCTAAAAAGGAGGATATCGTTTATGGGGTTGTTATAGAGGCTCTGCCAAACACTTTGTTCAAAGTGAAGTTGGACAATGAGCCAGATAAGGAGATTTTGGCTTACCTAGCCGGAAAAATGCGGATTAACCGTATCCGAGTTATGGTTGGGGATAGGGTCCAAATGGTCATGGACCCCTACGGAAATCGTAGCCGAATTGTGAGGAGGGGCTAAATAGCAAAAAGATGAAAATCAGGTCAACCATCAAAAAAAGATGCGCTCAATGCAAAATGGTCAAAAGAAGGGGCCATCTTTATATTATTTGCAAAAATAAGCCTCGCCACAAACAAAAGCAGGCCTAGATAATTTTTATTTTAATATTATGAGAATCGCCGGTATCACTTTGCCGAACAAAAGAATAGAGTACGCCCTGACAGCCATTTATGGCATCGGTTTACCTCGAGCGCAGGAAATTTTGGCCGAAGCCAAAATTGATTTTGGCAAAAAAAGTGACGACCTGACTGATGACGAAGAAAACGCGATTCGTAAAGTGATAGAAGATTATAAGATTGAAGGCGACCTGAAAAGAGAGCGCTCAGCAAATATTAAGCGTCTGCGTGATATCAAAAGCTACCGCGGTCTGAGACACCAAAGAGGTTTGCCGGCTCGCGGTCAACGCACCAAGACTAACGCCCGAACTTTGCGTGGCAAGAAAAAGACAATGGGTTCCGGCAAACGTAAGGTTGAAAAGAAATAATAATTATTGAGTTATGGGAAAGAAACGAGTTATCAAAAAAGGAGGTCAAGACAACACCAGTCGTAGTGCCGCCAGCCAAAAAACATCCAAGAAAAAATTGGATCGGGGCATTTTATACGTGGAAGCCACTTACAATAACACCAAGTTGTTATTGACCGACCCTTCTGGCAAAGCTTACGCTTGGTCATCCAGTGGCTCCCTTGGTTTTTCTGGTTCCAAAAAAGGCACGCCTTTCGCGGCGAGCAAGGTTGGCGAACTTTTGGCTGACCGCGCTTTGGCGATGGGCCTAAAAGATGCCGATGTCATTATTAAAGGTGTTGGCGCCGGTCGCGAGTCAGCAATGCGCGCTTTTTCTGCTAAAGGTATCAACATTTTGTCAATTAAGGACCGCACGCCGGTTCCGTTCAACGGACCAAAACCGCCAAAGCCGCGCCGCGTATAATTTATCCAACTTCCAATTTCTAATCTCAAACTTTTATTACCATGAAAATCGGACCAAAATACAAAATTTGCAGGCGAGTCGGCGACCGGGTTTTTGGCAAATGCCAAACCACGAAATTTACTATTTCTGGACCAGACAAAAAACGACGCACCGGCAAGCGACCTAAGGGGGCGCCGTCTGAATATTCTCTCCAACTTTTGGAAAAACAAAAGGCTCGTTTTACCTATGGTGTCACCGAAAGACAATTTGCCAAATACGTGGCTGGAATCAAAAAACACGAGGGCAGCAACCGCGCCATTAGTATGTTTAAAACCTTAGAGACCAGGTTAGACAATGTGATTTTCCGTTTGGGCTTAGCGCCATCACGCGCCTTGGCTAGACAACTTGTTTCGCATGGTCACATTCTGGTTAATAACCGCCGTACCCGCGTTCCGTCTACGCAAGTTCGAGTTGGCGACAAAATCTCTATTCGTCCACAAAGTAAAAATAATGGTGTCTTCCAAAACCTGACCGAAAAAACAAAAGACTACACCATACCGGAATGGTTGTCGCTTGACCTAGAAAAAGGCGAGGGGGTTGTTAAAGGTGAGCCAATTGCCGGCAAGGCGGAAACGACCATCAATTTTGAGTTAATTTTGGAATTTTACAGCCGATAAATTTAATAGTGATTTTTAATTTTTAATAGCTTAAATAACTATGCCAGATTTCAATATCATCATTCCTTCAAAGCCGCGAGTCATTGCCGAAGATGAATTCAGCGGCGTTTATGAAATCGAAGGCCTTTACCCGGGTTACGGCCACACCCTGGGTAACTCTTTACGGCGGATTATCCTTTCGTCTTTGCCTGGTTTTTCGATTACTTCTTTAAAAGTTGACGGGGTTGATCATGAGTTTTCCACCATTGACGGGGTAAAGGAAGACGTCATCAACATCATCTTAAACTTGAAGAGAATCAAGTTTAAGGTAACCGGCGACGATAGCCAAGTGGTCAAACTGCGCATCAAAGGTCCCAAAACTGTAACCGCCGGCGATTTGGATTTGCCGGGCCAAGTAGAAGTTATCAACAAAGAACAGGAAATTGCCACTGTTACCGACAAAAATACTGAGCTGGCAATTGAGATGACCCTAGACAAAGGTTTGGGCTACGTTTCAAAGGATATTTTGAAAAAAGACAAGGTGGAAGTCGGCACAATTGCGGTTGACGCCACTTTTACGCCAATTCGCAAAGCCAGCTATGAGGTAGAAAATATGCGCGTCGGCAATCGCACGGACTTCAACAAGCTTCGCCTAAGTATTGAAACCGACGGCACTCTTACGCCGCGCGAAGCGATGGAAAAAAGCATTCGGATTATGATTGACCAGCTCAAGGCCATCATCGGTTTTGTGGAAGAAGAAGAGGAAATTGAATCAGACGCTGTTATCAAAGAGGGGGGCAGTTTGTATGATGATTTGGAATATCACAGCGCGATTCGCCGACCGGGCGACAATAGTATTGACGAAAACATTCTGAAAACCAGAATTGAAGACTTAGACTTGTCTGTTCGCACCATCAAGGCGCTGACTGGCGCGAGTATCCGCACCGTAAGCGGCCTGGCTAGAAAAAAAGAATCAGATCTGCTAGAAATAAGTGGACTGGGAGACAAGGGTATCCAAGAGATTAAGCGAGCCCTAGGCGGTCTGGGTATCACCCTTAAGTAATAAGAAACAACAAAATTATGAGGCATCAAAAAACAGGTAAAAAATTCAGTCGGAAAATAGGCGTGCGAAAAGCTTTGCTTCGTTCTTTGATGTCCAACTTAATCTTAAAGGAAAAGATTACCACGACCGAAACCAAGGCCAAAGAAACCCGCCGTTTGATAGAAAAGCTGGTCACTAAAGCCAAAGTTGATACCGTTGCTAACCGCAAGTTGGTCACCGAGAACCTCGGTTCACCGTTACGGGTTAACAAATTGTTTAAAGAAATCGGACCGCGTTATGCTGAACGGGCGGGCGGCTATACCCGAATTACCAAGTTGCCAAAACGAACTAGTGACGGCAGTTCAATGGCGGTAATAGAATTTGTCTAATATGAAAAACAAAGAAGTTACAATTGATGCTACCGGTAAGGCCATTGGGCGTGTCGCCTCTGAAGCGGCCGTTGCTTTGCGCAACAAAAATAGCGCCGAGTTTGAACGCCACCTCACGCCGGCGGTAAAAGTTTCCATCATCAATGCCAGTCTTATGGATATTTCTAATAAGAAGAAAAAAACAAAAGTTTACCATCACTACAGCGGTTACCCGGGTGGTCTAAAAGAAGAAACTTTGGAACACGTCATTGATAAAAAAGGTTACCGCGAAGCGCTTTTGCGAGCGATAAAAGGCATGTTGCCCGACAATAAGTTGCGCGCGGTGGCAATGAAAAATTTAACGATAACCGAATAAGATTATGGCTACTGTAACAAAAGACAAATACATCGAGGCGGTCGGTCGCCGCAAAACATCTATCGCCAGAGTTCGTCTCTATACCGGCAAGGGCGAGATTGTGATTAATGACAGACCTTTTAATGAGTATTTTCCAACCGAAGAATTAAGAATTCGCGCCAAAAACCAATTGGCCGATATCAAGAATCTGGATAAGTTTCTGATTTCTGTCAAAATGTCCGGTGGTGGAATTTCTTCTCAAGCCGAAGCTTTTCGTTTGGGCTTGGCCAGAGCGATTGTCAAAGCCGACGAAAAAACCAAAGCCGAAGTTAAAAAAGCCGGTTTGCTCACTAGAGATGGCCGCAAAAAAGAACGTTATAAGTTCGGCCTCAAAAAAGCGCGCAAGTCGCCACAATGGTCCAAACGTTAAAAACTCAAAAACCGGCCTTGGCCGGTTTTTTTGGGCCCCGACTTCCAGTTAGGAACCTTTGGGCGGGAAAAATCCTTATTTTTAAACATAGTTGGTATTTGCATAAAAGCTTTTAACTAGTTATAATGAGGATGAATTATCCGTTTAACTCTATATAAAGTGTTTTGTTAGGGAACACTTATTCTTATTAATGTATGTCAAAACAAACAGACAAAAATAAAGAAAACGAGCTATCGGAAGCCGACGAGATAGAATTTGAAGAGAACTTGGAAGACCGCGCGCCGGAAGCGGCCTCGGTCAACAGTAAATTAAAGAAACTGCGAGAAGAGCTTAAGACTTGCCAAACTGAACGAGGTGACTACCTGGCTGGCTGGCAACGCGCCAAAGCTGACTACCTCAACCTAAAAAAAGAGGTAGAGAAACAACGCGGCGAAACCGCTAAGTGGGTCAAAGAAGATTTGTTTGGAGAATTTTTGTCTTTGGCCGACAGTTTTGAAATGGCGATGAGCAACAAAGAAGTCTGGGAACAAGCGCCGGAAAATTGGCGCAAAGGTGTAGAATACATTTACCAACAACTGAAAAATATTTTCCAAAATCACGGTCTGAAAGAAATTTGTCCCCAAGTCGGCGATAAATTCAATCCCACTGAAGAGCACTCCATCGCGATTGTTCCCGCCGAGTTCCCGGACCAAGATGATGTGATTGACGAAGTCGTAAAAAAGGGTTATAAAATAAATGAACAAATTTTACGTCCGGCTCAGGTAAAAGTCAGACACTGGTCGGAAAAACCTTAAATAAAAACAAACGGTCCATTTAAAAATAAATTTATTAAAAATTAGACAATTCAAGATATATGGCAAAAATCATAGGTATTGACCTGGGCACCACTTATTCCGCTGTTGCCGCCGTGGAAGGCGGACAACCAAAAATTATTGAAAATGCTGAGGGCGCGCGCACAACGCCGTCTGTTGTCGCTATCTCCAAGGCGGGTGAACGTCTGGTTGGTTTAATCGCCAAAAGACAAGCTATCACTAACCCCAAAAATACCATCTACGGCATCAAACGTTTGATGGGTCACAAATTTGAAGAACCGCATGTCCAACGCGACAAAGATATCTCACCATTTGCCATTAACAAAGCCGATGATGGCGGAGTGTTGGTCAAGATGGGTGAAAGAGATTACCGTCCGGAAGAAATTTCGGCCATGATTTTGCAAAAGCTGAAGAATGACGCGGAGGCCAAACTTGGTGAAAAAATAGAAGAGGCGGTGATTACCGTTCCGGCCTACTTTGACGACTCTCAACGCAAAGCGACCAAGGACGCGGGCGAGATTGCCGGCTTTAAAGTCCGCCGCATCATCAACGAACCGACAGCCGCCGCTCTGGCTTACGGTTTGGATAAAAAGAAAGACGAAAAAGTTGTCGTTTACGACTTTGGCGGCGGAACTTTTGATGTTTCAGTCTTGGATATCATCGGCGGCGAAGAAGAGCAAAGTATTCAGGTTAAATCGACCGATGGCGACTCGCATATGGGCGGCGAAGATATTGACCAGAAAATTATCAAGTGGATTGCCGATGAGTTTAAAAAAGAGACCGGCCTGGACATCAGCCACGACGAGCTGGCTCTCCAACGCCTAAAGGAAGCCGCGGAAAAAGCCAAGCATGAGCTCTCCACCTCCATGCAAACCGACATCAATATTCCGTTTATTACTTCAGATTCTTCCGGCCCGGTTCACCTCAACAAAACTATGACACGTGCTACTCTTGAGGACTTGGCCAAAGAATTTATTGACCGCTCTATTGAAATCACTAAGCGCGCGGTAGGCGCCTCCGGCTATCAGATATCCGATATCAATGAAATCATTTTGGTTGGCGGTCAGATTAGAATGCCGGCCATCCAGGAAGCCGTCAAAAAATTATTCGGCAAAGAACCGAACCGCACCATCAATCCGGACGAAGTGGTGGCAATTGGCGCCGCGATCCAAGGCGGTATTTTCCAAGGGGATGTCAAAGACGTGCTCTTGCTGGATGTAACCCCGCTTTCGCTCGGCATTGAAACAATGGGCGGCGTCGCCACGAAATTAATTGAACGCAATACCACGATCCCGACTTCTCGTTCGCAAATTTTTTCCACCGCGGCAGATAATCAAACCTCGGTTGAGATTCATGTCGTCCAAGGCGAACGCGAAATGGCAGCTGATAATAAATCTCTTGGTCGTTTTATTCTAGACGGCATTCCGCCGGCGCCGCGCGGTTTGCCGCAAGTGGAAGTCGCTTTTGACATCGACGCCAACGGCATCTTGTCAGTCAAAGCCAAAGAAAAATCCACTGGCAAAGAACAATCCATCCGGATTGAAGCCAAGACCAGCTTATCCAAAGAAGATATTGAGCGAATGAAAAAAGACGCTGAAGCGCACGCGGAGGAAGACAAGAAAAAGCGCGAAATGGTTGAGGTCAAAAATGTCGCCGAACAAATGATTTATACTGCCGAAAAAGCTCTAAAGGATACCGATGGCCAACCAGCCGGAGAAAAAAGAATCCCTGAAGAAATTAGACGAGATGTTGAAGATAAGATTACCGTCCTCAAAGGAGTCAAAGATGGTCAAGATCTTGAGGCCATAAAAAATGCCACAAGCGCTCTTTCAACCGAAATGCAAAAAATCGGCGAATCTATGATGAAGACGCAATCACAAGAGCCGCCGAAAGAAGGCGGGTCAAATAATGAAGACAAGAAAGATGACGGGCAAGGTAGCAACGAGGGGAATGTGAGAGACGCGGAGACGAAGTAGCGCAAAACTCAAAGCTTAGAGCTAAAAAATCAATAACCTTAACTAAAACCCCTGGCGCGTAAGCGCGCCAGGGGTTTTAGGCTATTGAAGCATTACGCATCCTTGCTCAAAAATCCTTTTAATGGTATTATTATTTAAGCTTAAAGCGCAAAACACAAAATTCAAATCATGCCCAACAGTCTAAGAGAGAGAACTTATAACTTTACCTTGAAAGTTATCAACTTGAGTTCAAAACTTCCAAACAATAGGGCAAGTTGGATTATTAGTGATCAACTAATAAGATCTGCTAGTTCCATTGGAGCCAACTATGTTGAAGCTCAAGCGGTCAGCTCCAGATTGGAATATAAAAAATTTTTTGAAATTTCCTTAAAAAGCGCTAACGAAACAAAATATTGGCTAAGTTTATTAAAGGACGCTAAGATAATAGACCGAGAAAAAGTTGAACCTTTAATTAAAGAGGTTGACGAGATTTGTAAAATGCTTGGCCAGAGTGTTATCACTTTAAAATCCAAGGTTTCAAGTTAAAAGATTAAATTTTGCGTTTTGCGTTTTAAGTTTTGAGCTCATCTATATTATGGCTAAAGATTACTACAAAACATTGGGCGTAGAGAAAAACGCTTCTAAAGAAGATATCCGCAAAGCCTTCCACAAGCTAGCGCATAAATATCACCCGGATAAATCTACCGGCGACGAACAAAAGTTTAAGGAAGTTAATGAAGCCTATCAGATTTTGTCTGACGACAAAAAACGCGCGCAGTATGACCAATTTGGTAACGCCGGTTTTGGCGGCCAAGGTGGTCCAGGCGGCGGTTTTGATTTCAGCGGTTTTGATTTCTCTGGTTTCAACCGTGGCCAAAATGGCTCGTTTGAATTTGACCTAGGGGACATCTTTGGGGACATCTTTGGCGGTGGTCGCCGAACCAAAGTTAAACGCGGACGAGATATTTCGGTGGATATTTTGATAACTTTCAAAGAATCGATTTTTGGCACAGAACGAAAACTTTTAATCAATAAAGTTGGGCTTTGCGATGTTTGTAATGGCGCCGGCGCCGAAAAAGACACTGACGTCAAGAAGTGCGCCACCTGTGACGGGAGCGGCCAAATCAAAGAAGCCATGCGTTCCATCTTGGGAACTTTCCAGACCGCGAAAACCTGTCCCGCCTGTCACGGTCGCGGCAAAATACCCGAGAAAAAATGCCAGGCTTGCGGCGGCGATGGTGTCCGCAAAAAAGACGAGGAAGTTCGCGTTAAAGTGCCGGCCGGTATAAATAATGGCGAGATGATTAGAATGTCCGAGCGAGGGGAAGCGGTCGCCGACGGCCAAAATGGCGACCTTTACATCAAAATTCACGTTGAACGAGATGAACTTTGGCGCCGTTCCGGCAATGATTTGCTGGCTGATATCAAAATTAAATTGACAGATGCGATTTTGGGCACTGACTACAAATTAAAAACTCTGGAGGGGGATTTAACCTTAACTATTCCAACCGGAATTGCTTACGGCGAAATGTTGCGGGTTAAAGGCAAAGGCGTACCAAGCGAACGCGGCCGCCGTGGCGATCTCTTGGTTCGAGTTACTTTCCCGACCCCAGGCAAACTCTCCCGCAAAGCCAAAAAAATCATTGAGGACCTCCGAGAAGAGGGACTTTAGAACTGGAATAAGATGACAAATAGATTCAACCGGAAACATAGTAATTGCATAATTCTTAATTGTATGGTATTGTTTTATTAGAGTCTTTTGGAATTGTCCAAAAAGTTTATACTGGTCTTTGAAAGGAGGTGGAGAAAATGCTCGTTAAGCCGAGGATTGCCTGGATTACCACTAATCGGTCTTGTAACTTTCGATGTCTCTGGTGTTATGGAAGATGAGAAAACTTCGACGCTGGTCAGACGATGAGTCCTGATTTAGCCTTGAGGTTGTTGCCAATCATCGAACAACTGGGGATCAAGAGCATAATCGTCATTGGTGGTGAGCCAACCATCTGGAAGCATCTTCTTGAATTTAATAGGCAGTGTCGCCAGGCTGGAATTCAGACCACCTTGGTGACAAATGCTTACCGATTCTCTAACGATGAATTCTGGGCGGAATACATGGAAAACCCCAACGACAAGGTCAGTCCCTCGATTAAGGCCTTCGACGAAGAGTCGGCCAAGAGGCTTGCTCAGATCCCAGATCTTGAGATAGCCAGGAAAGGGTTAGGGCGTGTCTTGCAAAAGTTTGATTGCGGAGTGTCATTCGTACTCAATTCTTTTGTCAAAGATGATCTTGTGCGGTTGGCGCAGTTTGCCAGATTGTGCGGGGCTCCTCGGATTAGCATCAGTCCCTGTACTCCATCCTTCTCTTGCGATGAGATTGATACAACGGGGATGTTGACTCTTCAGGAGATTGTGGAGGCTATCACCTCTCAGTATCAACGTCTACATGAGTTGATGGAGGGAAAGCTGGCACTGTCGATCAAGACGCCGTTATGTCTCTGGCCTAAGGACTTCATCGAGATGATCAAGGCAAGGAAGCAACTACATTCTGGTTGCCAATTCCAAGGACGATCAGGTGTCGTTTTCGGCCCGCAGGGTGAATTGTTAGCGTGCAACAGTATGGCGAAGTTTCCGATTGGGGAGCTTGATAAGGACTATACCGATGCGGAATCACTTTTGTCGTTGCTGAACAGCGATCAGGTAACGCAGAGTTACGACCATATCAATTCTTATCCGTCGGAGAAGTGCATCGGCTGTCCGCAGATCAATTCCTGTGGAGGTGGTTGCCCATTGATTTGGACAGTCTATGACGCCAAAACGTCAATACCGGGTTGGTAGATCCAACCAGAAAGGAGGTTAATATGGATTCCTTTGCGAAGCTCACCACGGTTACGGGCATTGCGAAAAATCGCGCTGATTCCGGCGAAGGTCAAAGCACGTATCTGCTTCAACATTGTGATTGTGACTGCAATTGCGGTGGCAGAGATCAGGACTGCAACTGCAACGGCTGATGACCATCTCCTTGTCCGTCTACCCGGCCCTCTTCAACGATAAGTTGTTTATGGCCGTCATTTTTTATAAAATAGTGTACTATTAAAATAAATAATTAAATAACTCAAATGATTAAACTCTCACTAGAATACTCAAAAGAATTTGAATTAGAAAGAATCGAGAGTACCATCAACAGACTTGATTGGTATTTGAGCAACAAATATAGTTTAAACTCTTTATCCTTCCCCAAAAACATTGACGTTGATAATCTTAAAGAAATAAAAAAGGAGGAATTGGTTGAAGCCGTTGGGGAGGAATACGACGAAAGTAAGTTTGTCACTACTGCCGAGTCGATTGTACAAATGTATGAAAAATATGAGGTCAAGCTAGAAGACTTTATTAAAAGTATTGGTCTGTCGGTAATACCAGAAGTTAAGGTCTCTTTAACTAATTATGGTATTGGGGGTAGTTATCATTTACCTAACGAGATAATAGTAAATATAAATCGTTTTTTCAATATCGGATTGATAAGAAATATCCTGCATGAGATAATTCATCTTCACATCCAAACCTTAATTGATCAATATAAAATAAGTCAGTGGAATAAAGAAACAATTGTTAACCTCCTCTTTGAAAAGGCGTTTCCTGAAATTTACAAGGAACCTAACATCCCAATGGATACTACTAAAATCAGAAAGATATTTGAAGAAAATTTTCCTAATATTAAGAAGGTTATTTCTTTAATTAGCGAATGAACATATTGGTCTCGGTGTAAAGTTTTATATGAGTTTAAAATAATTTTATGAGCAAAACTTACAAATTTTTGCCTGAGGATTTTTTAGAGTTACGGAAAAAAATTATCGAACTGGAACAAGAGGTCATTGAATTTGGGCGCGAGGTGGGGGAATCTACCGAGCAAAGCTCTGAAACCTGGCACGACAACGCCACCTACGACGTGGCCCGTTTCAACTTTGAGACGACTGCCGCCAAACTGCAAGAATTGATTGAAATTCGAAACAAGGCTACACTCATAGAACCAAGGACACAACCGCCTGACAAGGTCGTCATTGGTAGCACGGTAAAAATTCTAAACCTGGATACCGGCCAAACCCAACTGGTCAAAATTACGAGGGACACGGTAAAATAATCGGTTGATTTCAATCCTCTTCTTTTAGCATTATTTTTGTGATATAGTTTAAGTACGGGAAACCGCGCCTTTAGTTTATGAAGACAAGAAAGGCCCTTGCGAGCCAATATACCGCAAGCCCAGTCGCTCAAGCTCATTCGCGCGCTTACGTCGCGCCACGAGCCAAAATAGCCCCCAGGGGCTTGTTTTGGGTCAAGTTCACCTGGATTCTGACTTATTTTATTTACTTTCCCATTACCCGCATCTGCCAACACGTCAAGACAACAATAGACAATTCCTTCTTTGATTACGACTTCCGACCCGACCGCCCGCTCGCTATTATCGCCAACCACAAGACAATCTTTGATCCCTGGTTAATCAGTAGTGTCATTCCGTTTCAAACTTTTCTCAAAATTTTACCAATTAGAATAATGGGCTCCGTCACTTTTGTTGACCGGATCGCCCATTTTTTTGATAAGATTGGCTTGGTAAAAATTATTTATTTTTTTTATGGTGTCATCCCGTTTGAAAAAGATCAAACTTTTGAACAAAAACTGGCGCCCTTAATTGACTGCCTGAAGCAAGGCGAGCGCGTGATGATTTTTCCGGAAGGCGGACTTAATCGCGGAAGAGGAATCAAGCCTTTTCGTCGCGGTTTGATTTATCTCCACAAAGAATTGGAGATGGATATTTTGCCGATGGCCATCAACCCCAAAAAAGAAAACGGCAAGCGTCTCAATGTTATCATCGGCGCGCCATTTAAAATTCCCACCGAAGTTCTCGCAAGTGAAAATCCTAGCGACGAGTTTTATACCAAATCCTGCGAATTTGTGAAGGGGAAGGTAGAGGAGTTGTATCAGAGAGTCAAGTAACTATTTAGAAACAAGAATGGGCCCTTATCTTGCCTCTCTTGACTCTATATTTCCCTTTTAGCACCCAAAAAGCTGACTTCTAGATAAACACATAGGTAGGCTATAGTATATATTTAGATTAGTCCCTACTGGCCAATAGCCAAAAAAGGAGCTTGAGATGCCCGACAAAGAAGAAAAAACGGAAAAACCGGACGATCGGATGACAGATCCGGATCATGGGGAAGAGTCCAACCCTGACAAGGACGAAACGACCTACGGCAACACACCGCCAGACAATTCCTAACACTCCCAAACGGGTATTCACAGGGTATGAGCAACCTTGCTCATACCCTTAATTTTTAAAAACTAGCAATCTTGCTTAACTCTTTGTAGCGAGGCAAAAAACCGTAGACTTTTTTGAAATGTTTTTCAAATTTTTTATAATCCTCTGATTTTGGCAAGCCCTTAATCAAATCAAAAAGTTTTTGTTTGCCAAATTTTCCCACCATTGCCGCCACTACCCAACCAGATTCCTGATACAAACTTTTTTAAGATCATTTGCAAAAAATTTTAAAAATGAAAGGAGTACACGAATTGTATACTCCTCAAAAAAGTAGACTGTTACTGGTGATCATAGTGACCACGGTCCCGTAACCATCGCCTCGCTTCTGCGATCCTTTGTCCAAGATTGCAGTCTTTTTTGGAAGGCGTGATCACCCATTCTTCGTTTTGCAATTCAAGTTTTTGAAGACCCCAGAACACATCCTCCTCCTTTAAGCCTGGACACTGGTCAAAGAAATAGAAAGTGTTTCTGAGGTAGTCAATTATCGATTGCTTGGTTCTAAGACGAAATACATTACCCACGCCTTGACCGAGATGATCAACCTCATACGCCTTAATATTAGGCGCAAAGCCAACCGTATAGCCGTGATGGTGAACAAGCCGGTAAGAAAGTTCCCAGTCCTCTGGGCCCCAACCCTTGAACGACTCGTCAAATTTCACTTCTGACGCAGCACAAACGCTCATGTGACAACTGAAAACAACTCGCCAGGGATGGCTTGAGAGTAAGAACTCCTCTCTTTTCTTTTCCTCATCTAGTTGCCACCTTGCAATAGTTGGGTCAGATAAATTTGTGTCTCGACACGAATCAAAAACCTTATCCAAGTCATTGCCTTGTGGTTGAATTCGTCTTCGCAATCGATGCCCCGCCAAAATGTGCTTGCTTTTGTTACGTTGCATTGCTAAATGCTTTGACAGAACATCAATCTCGGGAATCATATCCCCATCAAAAAACAAAAGCAACTCTCCCTTAGCAACACTAATTGCCTCGTTCCGTGCTCGAGCAGCCCAAAACCGGTCAGAACTTTGCCGGAGCAAACGATTTACCAGTGACGTTCCAGAGAGAACTTTTTCGATCTTCAAGACCTCCTCTGGATTAGACGAGTCGTCAGTCACAATAACTTCAAATTCTGAGTTTTTGATACCCTCCTGACATTCCAAGGCCAATACTTGCATTTTCAGAATGTCTGATTGGTTATGCGTCAACAAGATGACCGACAGTGGAAAGTAGTAGTTTTTCACGTTATCACTCCTTGTTTGTAAAACTTGAAAAGGAACCTCCAGTTTTCAATGTACCACAATTCACTTATTTTGCCAAGTTATATATTTCGTGCTAATATTACACAGTCAAAATTAAAAAATTAAAAGCATGCGAGCGCGTCATCAAACATTAACCTGCCTACTAGGGGACCCTGTGGATCATAGTGTCTCTGATTTAATGTTTCAATATTTTGCTCAAATAACTGACATTGATAATTACAAACATTTAAAACTTAGAGTCCCAGGCGATAACAAAGAGAATCTAAAGATGGCATTAGAGGCAATTTCTATGTTTGATTTTTCTGGAGCAAACATCACTTTGCCATATAAAGAACAGGTTATTAAATACATTAATGCTATTGATGACTCAGCAAAAGGAATAGGTGCCATTAATACTATAGTAAATAAAAATGGGAAATTAATCGGTTACAATACGGATAGTTGTGGTGCCATTAAAGCAATTGAAGAAAAGCTAAGGCCTGTCAAGTTGTCTGACAAAGTTATGATCTTGGGTGCTGGCGGAGCAGCACGAGCGATCATCTCTGGTTTAGCTAATAGAGTAAAACGAATAGTAGTTCTGAACAGAAATTCTGATTTAAATAGAGCCCTGAAACTAAAAGAGGATTTTTCTTATATAAAAACACCTATTGAAATAAAAGAGTTATCCGATCTAAATATAATTTATTCACTGGAAAGTTCTGACATCATTATAAATGCAACCTCAGTTGGCATGTATCCCAATGGTGATGAAACTATAATAAAAAAATTACATATCGAATCCATATTAGATCATCAAATTGGGTTCAGAGACAAAATATTCTTTGATGCCATTTTTAACCCTTTTATTACTCCGTTTCTAAAATTAGCCCAGAGCTATGGTTGTGAAGTTTGCCCGGGAATTTATATGATGATCTATCAAGGACTGGAGGCTTTTTATCTTTGGACCAACAGAAGAGTGCCTGAAAAAGAAATAGAAAAAATTTATTTATTATTACACAAGGAAATAGAAACATCTTACAAAAAATCATCGCAGCAATTAATAAAAACATAGGCTCTACATAAAGATGTCAACTATTACTTAAACTAAACCTCCTTCCTTTACAGAAATTGCAAAATAAGTTATTATCACAACAACTTGACAACATATGTTGTTAATGTGTTCTTTGAAAAACAACTCAAATCAAAGGAGAAGATCATGGAATCAGTCACTCTGTACCCAGTAAAACACCTTCCCCTAATAAAGCAGGGGGACAACCTTGGAGAGATTATCTTGGCGGGATTACATCAGGCGATTGGCATTCAAGACGATGACGTAATTGTCATCGCTCAAAAAATTGTGTCTAAATCCGAAGGAGCCATCATTGACTTGTCGATGGTGACGCCTACGGAAAAAGCGCAAGAAATTGCCAACCAGACCGGTCGTGATGCTCGGCTTTGCCAAGTCTATCTAGACGAAGCAAAAGAGATTGTTGCAATTAAGGGTCGGATGGTAATCACGAGACACCACCTTGGCTTTGTCGGCTCAAGTTCCGGAGTTGACCGATCGAACATTGCACCCCACGAAGCAGAAAAGGTTGTCTTATTACCCAAAAATCCCGACTTAAGTGCCGAGAATATCCGCCAGTACATCTACGAAAAAATCGGTAAGCGTGTCGCCATCATAATTAACGGCTCGTGTGGCAGAGATTATCGTGGTGGTTCGGTAGGTATGGCAATCGGCATTGCCGGAATTGGGGCTATTGAAGCAAAAGCCAAAAAAGACCTCTTTGGGAATGAATCCCGAAGCCAGATTGCTCTTGTTGACGAACTAGCAGCAGCGGCATCAATATTGATGGGACAAGCCGACGAAGGAGTTCCGGCTGTTCTCATACGTGGAGTATCTTTCACTGTTGTTGAAAAGGCCAGTATTACCGAATTCCTACACTAAGGAGAAAACCATGGACTTTCTCAGCGTGACTCGAGACTACAATGACCCTGCATGTATTCCAGTTGAGGTCGTCGAGAGAAAAGGAGTTGGTCACCCCGACTCTCTAGCAGACGCTTTAGCAAATGAAGTGTCTGTTAATTTCTCACAATACTGCCTCGATCATTTTGGTTTTGTTCTGCATCACAATGTAGACAAGCTCTACATTGGAGCGGGACATTTCAAAAATGATTTTGGTATATGTGAAAGAGTCAACCCCATACAGGTTCGTGTCAACGGCCGTATGTCCAATATACTTGGAAATATACGAATTGACATTGAATCCATTCAGGGGGAAGCGGTCTCTCGGTATCTTTTCAGAGTGCTTCCTCGTCTAACAGCTGAAGATGTGGAGATCGTCCCTAACGCGACTCAGTGTACCAAGGTTCCACATTGGTTTACACCCAGAAGCAAGGAAGATGTGCCAGACGCGACAACCCCAAAAGCAAACGATACTTCTTTCTGTGTTTGTCATTGGCCACCAACACCTGCAGAATCAATAGCTTATCGTCTTGAGCGATATTTCTGGGAGGATAAAGATGGTTTTGCCACCCCACGCTTTCCAGAGATAGGCCAGGACATTAAGGTATTAGTCCTCCGCCAGGGGCAAACTATCGAGGTAACGCTATGTGTGCCAACGATAAGCACCTTGACGGTTTCACACCAGCAGTACAGAGAGGTAATCACGGAACACGAATCAAAACTGCAGGCGCTTGCAGAAGAGATAGTATCTCCCCACGGTCTGCAGATATTGGTTCGTGTAAATCCGTATCAACGACTTTACATGCTAGGTGTTGGTAGTTGTATCGAGTGTGGAGAAGAGGGGATGGTAGGAAGAGGAAACACTATCTCAGGCATCATCTCTTCGCATCGAACTCACACTCAAGAATCATGGGCAGGGAAAAATCCTGTCTATCACACTGGAAGAGTCCTTGGTTACCTTACTTCGAAGCTTGCCCGTGCCATAAGCACTAGGCTTGGAGTAAAGTGCTCTGTGTCAGCAATGACCAGATGCGGAGATTCTTTGATTCCGCCAAGATTCCTCGGTATTTCGGTAGATCGTGAAGTGCACCTAGGGGACATTGAGCCGATTGTTGATAGTGAGATTCTCTCCGCAGATTATCTTCGGGAGATCTTATCTTTCCGACCTTGGCTCGCAGAGCTCTAACTTAGAGGTAAAAACCTATGCATATCTGCTCAATTGAAGTGGATGGCTGGAGAGTTGCCTTCAAGTCGTCAAGGGACCTAACACCGGCGTTTCTGCGTCTTGCTGAGACGCCGGCATTCCTTGGCTTCGACATCTTTCCACAAATGTCCATTGGTGAATATAAGATATACTACGAGGAAAGCTCGAATGAAGTGGCTATCAAATATTCGCCAAAGACAGCGGTGATCCGTGCTCCATGGCATTCAATCCAAGAAGGAGAAACGCTGCTATACGCGGCGTTTCCATTCATTGAATTGCAACGACAGCAACACGGATTCGTAACCGTTCATTCCGCAGCGGTCTCCATTAATTCTCGAGCAGTTCTTATTCTCGGCAAGGAAGGGTCGGGGAAAACCATAACCGCGCTTGGATTATGTAGGGCGTATGGAGCACAATTGATCGGCAATGATCTTGTCATTATTGGTTCACAAAACCAAGAAGATAGGATAGTTACTCATAGCGGAACGAAATTCCTTTCGCTTCGTTATGAATCAATTAGTAGGAACATGCCTGATCTACTGCATCTTTTCCCGGAGCGAGATGAAGATCCTTGGCTAAGAAAGGTTATAGTCCATCCCCCCAAAGCAAACATTGATTTGTGCTTGGAAGAAACACCATTGTGTGGGACTTTCATGGTTCATGTCGATGAGACGAAAGATGGACTCTTCATCAAATCTGCCGATACCTTAGTGACCCGTCTATACCTTAATGAGAATTTTTCAAGGTATATTCGTGGCACATGTATAGCGTTGCTAGGAGAAAAGTTGCAATATTTGGGTTACGTTCCCTCTTTTGATTCGGAGGCGTTATTCACAAAACGGACAAAACTAATGAACAGGCTTATTACGGAGTACTCCATGAAGTTTGTGTCCGGTCCGCTTGAGAAAGTTGTTAAATACATAGCTTCTCAATGCTAACAGGGGCATGGTTCTCGACCATGCCCCTTTTCTATGCTATAATTTAATTAAAATAATATGGATACATTTATATCTCCAGAAAATAGTTTTAAAGTAGAAAAGGCTATCTCATATTTAATCGAAAAATACAACGAGTCCGGAAAAAACCCTAAACCAGTTGTATTACACAGCCTTAGAGTTGGCATGTATTTGCTTGAACATGGCTATGACACAGACACTATAATTGCCGGTGTGCTTCACGATCTTGTTGAAGATTCCGATGTTACTGTTGAGGAAATTAAGGAAAAATTCTCTCCCAAGGTCGCTGAATGGATCGATGCCTTGTCTTTTAGGCCGGAAATTGAAGACCCTACAGAGCAATATCAAGAGATGTTCAGGAGGACTATCTTGGCTGGCAAAATACCCATGATAATTAAAGCGGTTGATATACTTGTTAATAGTTTTTATATTCATCTGATCCCTGATCTGGAAAAACAAAAATTTTTGCTTCAAAAAATTCGGTATTTTATCGACATAGCGTCTTCTTTAACATCAGAACGACCGATAAATGAGCTGAGGGATCGTTATAACAAAGAAAGAGATAGATTAACAAAACTTGAAAATATAAAGTGAAAATATACGTTTGCATTCCAAGTCTAAACGAGGAAAAAACAATTGGAAAAGTTACTAATCTTGTAGACCTCGGCCTGCAATCTATTTATTTACAAAATAAAATTTCTTTTGAGGCAAAAATCCTCAACATTGATAGCTCAAGCGAAGATAAGACGGTTAATGTTTTCAATAAGACCGACACTAAGTTTCCCAAACAATCTATAATCTTAAAGGGGCACAGAGGCAAAGGTAAAAATCTGTTATCATTTATAAGGATTGCACACGACGAGGGTGCTACTCATTTTCTTACGATTGATGCTGACATTAATTCAGTTGATCCATCGTGGATAAGTAAGCTGTTAGAGCCACTTTTAAATAATGAGGTTGACTTCGTTACCCCACTTTACGCGAGAAGCAGATTTGAAGGAAGTTCCACAAATCACTTTGCGTATCCAATTGTACTCGGGTTAACTGGAATAAATGTTCGTCAACCAATAGCCGGTGACTTTGCATTCAATACAAACTTATCTAAACTGATAAATAATTCTATTGCCCCAGAATCTGCCAATGACTATGGAATAGATATTTATTTAACGTTAACCGCCCTAACCAATACTCTACGTCATAAGCAAGTTATACTTGGTGAAAAAATGCATAATCCAAGTTTCAATAAACTCGAATATATGTTTCCTCAAATTGCCGCATCGGCTCTATCAGTACTAAGGCAATACAAGTTAAGAGACATTGGATCAATTAATATTAACACCACAATAAACAATACGGCGTTTACCACACTTTTCCTGCACAAAAAAGAAGCTATGCTAATGCGCAATCGCGCCTTGGTGGATTTAAACTCTAAAACAAACTCATGGGTTCCGGAAAAAATACTTCAAAAAATTAAATCCGGACGAATTGATTCTGAGGAATGGGTTACTATTTTAGTCAGATGGATTAAATATGGTATAGAAAACAAAAAAATCGCACCGGAAATTTTATCTAATCAGCTTCTACCATTTTTTGTATTACGCGCTACATCTTTTTGGTTTCTTTCTGAAAAAATGACAGTGGAACAGGTTGAGGAAGAGATTAATAAACAAGCACTGGCATTATGCAATCAACTCAAAAATTAATTTCCAAACACAAAGCAAATGAAACTTTATTTTGAATATTCGCCAGAGTTGGAAATTGAGCGGGTCAAATATACGATTGGTCGTCTAGACTGGTATTTGGATAATAAATACAGTTTAAGCTCTTTATCTTTTCCCAAAAAGTTAGATCTTGAAAACCTAAGAAATTTGTCTGGGACAGAAATAGAGGAGGCGGTGAAAAACGAATACGACGAACAGAAGTATCTTGCCAGTGTTAGCTCTATCCAACAAACATTCAGCAAATATGAACCAGCGTTAAAAAAACTCATAGCAGAGCTAGGACTACCCGAAATACCAGAGATCAAAATACATTTAACCACCTATGGCATCGGGGGCAGTTACCATGCCCCAAACAAAGTCGTCTCAAACATAGAGTGGTTTTTCGGTATTGGCTTGGTAAGAAATATTTTGCATGAAATTATCCATCTACACATTGAACCCTTGGTTCAAAAATATCAAGTTGATCAATGGGGGAAAGAAACCATAGTGAACTTGCTTTTTGAAAGGGCATTTCCCGAAATTTACAAAAAATCCAACATCCCAATTAATACAGAAAAAATAGAGAAAACCTTTGCCAAAAATTACCCAGATATAGAAAAAATACTCTCAAACGTTTCTACAATAAGAGGCAAGTCCTCCCCTTGATTTCCCCAAAATTGTCACCCCACCACAACAAATTTCTCCAAATTTCCTTATCTAATCAAAAAC
>Ga0172382_10002955_pt1 | contig 27459 bp, 28 predicted proteins | sample Leawel138RmetaG_FD_122245 | JGI IMG/M metagenome (GOLD analysis project Ga0172382, IMG submission 122245) | Leachate microbial communities from a municipal landfill in Southern Ontario, Canada - Leachate well 138R metaG | ecosystem: Engineered > Solid waste > Landfill > Unclassified | place...
AAAAAGGTTTCCGAGACAATCTCGCGGGTATAATCGCCCTCGTCCGCAGCCGGCCTGCCGGTTTGGCTAAGCCAGCTGCTCCAGGCGTAATAAGCTCCGCGCATCGTCCAGTGGTGATCGGTGCGAAAATAGATCGGCTCATCGGCCTTTTGGGTCAGGTCATGCAGCACATCGACCAGCTGGACACGGCCGGCCAGCTGCCGCTCCACCTGGCGGATAAACGCGGCCTGGTCGTCGCTGACTGCCAGGGCGGGCAGCTTGTCCGGGTAGATGGCGGCCGATGTCGGCGCGAGCAGCAGCGAGGCAGGCAGATCCGGCAGCAGGCTTTGCAGGTGCAAGATCCCGGCGATCGTCTCGTCCAGCGCCTCATCGGACGGTTTGGCAAAGCGCTGCAGCAAGGTATGCCCGCGGCCGAAGTAGACGCCCCGGTTCTCACGCTTGCCGATCAGGCGGAGCAGTTCGGCCTTGACGCCGACCCAGCTGTCGCGCCCGGCGATCTGGTCAGCCATCCAGCGCTCCAGTTCCCGGCCATAGTCGCCGCTGAGCAGATCCGGCCAGCTGAAGGCCGGACGCATCTCCAGGCGGCGGTTCTCCAGCTCGGAAAAGGTCAGGTCGGGCCGGACCAGCAAGTCGAGGCCGAGCAGGGCCAGATAGGCACAAAAGAGGATGATGGCGATTTTCATGCCGGTGATCCCTGACATACGACCTCCTTAAAAGCGGAAATACAAGAACGGGTTAAAGCTCATCTCGACCAGCCATGCTGTCGACAGGAGCAAAACCATGGCCAGCCAGGCCGGGCGCAGCCGATTCTCCCAGCGCCGGTCCAGACCGGCGGCGAGCCGCTGCGGCCAGCCGGCGCAGATCGCGGTCAGCAGCGCGAGCAGGACGCCGTAGGCGGACAGGTCGTAGAGCGATTGCGCGTCTGCTAGGCTCGCACCGCCCAGACCAGCCAGCAGGAGCAGGTATCGCCCGATGTCCGCCAGGCTGTCCAGGGCGAAGATCACCCAGCCGGCCAGGACAGCCTGCAGCGTATAGAGGTGGCGCAGCGGGCGCCACAGCCGGCTCAGCCAGAGCCCCAGCCCGGCTTTCTCCAGACCGATCAAAAGCCCGAAATAGAGCCCCCAGGCGACAAAGTTCCAGCTGGCCCCATGCCAGAGGCCGGTCAGAAACCAGACAACCAGCAGGTTGAGCCAGGTTTTTATGGCGCCGCCGCGGCTGCCGCCCAGCGGCACATACACGTAGTCGCGAAACCAGCTGCCCAGCGAGATGTGCCAGCGGCGCCAGAAGTCGCTGACGCTGTCCGCCCGGTAGGGCTGGTTAAAATTCTCCTCGAAACTGAAGCCGAACAGGCGGCCCAGGCCGATGGCCATGTCCGAATAGCCGCTGAAGTCGAAGTAGATCTGGAAGGCGAAGGCCAGGATGCCAAGCCAGGCGCCGAGCACGGAAAGATCGGAGACTGGCGTGTCCCGGACGGTCTGCCAGAGCTGGCCGATCGAGTTGGCCAGCAAGACTTTCTTGCCCAGGCCGATAATCAGCCGCTGCAGACCGGCGGCGACCTGGGGGATTGTTTCGTGCCGTCCCTCCAGCTGTTCGGCCACCGTGCTGTATCGCACGATCGGGCCGGCGATCAGCTGGGGAAAGAGGCTGACATAGGTGGCGAAGGCCAGGAAATTCTTCTGCACCGGAACCTTATCCCGATAGACGTCGATCGTGTAGGACATCGTCTGGAAGGTGTAGAAGGAAATCCCGATCGGCAAGGCCAGCTCGAGCGGCGCCAACGGCAGGCCGGCCAGGCCGCTCAGCGCCGCAGCGATGAATCCGGCATACTTGAAGACGCCCAAAAGGCCCAGATTGACCGCCACAGAGGAGATGAGCAGGAGCCGCGCCAGGCGCGGCCGCGACCGGAAGCGTCCGATCAGGCGGCCGTGCCCGTAATCCACGAGCGTGGAGAAAACCATCAGGAGGATGTAGACCGGTTCGCCCCAGGCGTAGAAGACGAGGCTGAACAGCAGCAGGACCAGGTTGCGCACCTGCCGGAAGCGCTGCGGCACCAGATAATAGGCGCCCAGGCAAAGCGGCAGGAAGAAGAGCAGGAAAGTCAGGCTGCTGAACACCATGGTGCGATGACGCCCTTAGCCGGCCAGTTCGTCGAAGATGGCTTCGAGCGCGTCGGCGTTCACGTAGGTGATGTAGACGATCAGGTTGCCCTCAGACTTGAGCACGGTCTTCTTGACGATCTCGTACTGGTCCGGCAGGTACTGCGACCAGAGCTCCTTTTGCTGGTTGAGCATCGTGTTAAGTGCGGTCTTGATGGTCTCGACCTTGTCCGCGGACGCCGCCTCGAGAACCAGAATCTGGGCTGCGTTGACGTTAAAGGTTGCCTGGATGCCGGTACCGGCGGCCAGGTCTTCCGATTTGACGTCGACCGCGATGCGCCGCTGGTCGGCCGGAACGGTCATGTCTTCCGTGAAGTAGGCGCCCATCATCTCGTCGCCCTTGCCGAAAAGGTCCTCTTCGGTCATGTTGTCTGCCTTGGCGTCATCGACCATCCGGGCTTTGAACGCGGCGACGATCTCGTCGACGCCGGCACCCGTTGTCTGGGACGGGGCCTTTGGCGCGCAGGCGGCCAGGGTCAGGACGGCCAGGCAGGCGGCTAAAATGAAGCTTGTGAATCGTTTCATGTCTCACACCTCGTTTGTTTTTTTGCTGCTTAGCAGCCTTGTGTTGGACGCCTAAGGCCGCCCGGATGTTCCCGGTCCGGCAGTGCGCCTTGCCCGGGCTGCGGACGGCCTGCTATAATGAATCCCAGACAAGCCAGGTTCGGCGCTGCGCTCCGATCCGGGATCTATGAGGTGGTTGCGATCCGAAAACTTGCCCGACGCTTGCCCTACATGCTCCTTTTCTCCGTCATCTGGGTGATCCTGAACGAGAAAATCGGCTGGGAACAAATCGTGACGGGGCTCGTTTTGTCGTTGGCCGCGCTGGCCATTACCGATTCGCAGCTGTTGCTGTCCGATTACACCTGGGTTTATCGCATCAATCCGCTTCGCTTGCTGCGCTATGCCGCCGTGCTGCTGGGGCAGATCTACGCATCCGGCTTTTCGGCGATCGTTCGGATTGTCCGGGGCCGCGACGATACCGACATCGTACGTTACGAAACGGCACTGGACGACGACCTTGCCGTTGCCTTGCTGGCCAACGCTGTTACCTTGACACCGGGGACGGTGACGGTCGACATCGGCGAGGAAGACGGCCGCCAGCATCTGGAGATTCTGACCTTCACCCCGATGGCCAGCCAGGCTGCGATCCGCCGCCTGGAACGCATTTTAAGCCGTGAAACAACAGTAAAGGGGGACCCGGAATGCTGACGGTCGCCCTGGCTGTGCTGTCGTTTCTCGGCCTCGTCGTGATGCTGCGCATTCTGCTCGGACCCACGGTCTGGGACCGGCTTTTGGGCCTTAACATGATCGCCTCCAAGATCCTGGTCGCCATCGTGATCCTGGCGCGGCTGATGGATCTTGCCTTTCTTTTGGACATCGCCCTGGTTTACGCGGTTCTGGGTTTTCTGGGCACCATCCTGATGGCCCGCTTTATCGAGAAACGAGGTGGCATCTAGATGACATGGGTGCAAAACCTGCTCAGCGGCGTTTTGATCGGCGCGGCCCTGATCTTCATGGGCTTCGGTGTCATCGGCATGTTCCGGCTGCGAAATTTCTACGCCCGTATCCTGATCAGCGCCAAGGTCGATACCGTCGGGTTCCTGACCATGATGGCCGGGATCATGGTCTCGGCCGGGTTTTCGTTTTTCAGCCTCAAGCTGGGCCTGATCACGGCCCTTGTCCTGCTGACCAATCCGATCGCCACCCATGCCATTGCCCGTTCGGCACACCGCAGCGGCTACCAGGTTAAGCGGGGGCCAATGGATGATTGAGAAGCTGCTCCTTGTTTGCTTGGTGGTTTTCGCCGTCGCCGCGGTCGTCACCGGCCAGCTGCGCCGGGCGGTCATCTATCTGTCGGTTTTTTCCCTGCTGGCTTCTCTGGCCTACCTGCTCTACCAGGCGCCGGATGTGGCGATCGCCGAAGCCGTGATCGGCTGCGGCCTGGCGACGGTGCTCTACTTGGCGGCGCTGCGCAAACAGCGCCTGATCACGATCTACTATGTCCACGAACATGACGAGGACATCAACGACCGCTTGACCAAGCAGGCAGACCGCCTGTTGCGGGCGATCGAGCAGCTGTTGGCCGAAAAGGAGTTGGAAACGCAGGTGATCCATACGGCCCGGCCCGGACGCGAAATCCTGGACCGTCAGGACTTTGACCTGCTTCTGGTCGAAAAGGACCAGCAGCTGACCATGTACGGCCGGACCGAGGACTACCACCTGGACGCCGTCGAAGCGCTGCTGGCGAAGCAGAACCGATCTGCGGACCCGGTCCAGGTGATCCGGCTCGACAGGGAGGTGAACTGACATGGCGCGGTGGATCAAAGCCGTCGGGCTGGCGCTCCTGGCCGGGCTGGTCATCTGGCTCTACGACCAGGGCCACGTACCGGCCGACCCCCTGGCGCTGGCCCAGTACCTGGGCGGCGCCCTGGCGGAAACCGGCGCGCCCAACCGCGTCGCGGCCATTTATCTGAATTACCGCATGTTCGACAGCCTGTTCGAGACCATGATGCTTTTGGTCTGCGTGCTGGCGGTCGTGCGATTGTCATGGAGGGGGCATGATCCGGATGAGCCATGACCGTTCGCTGTTCGGCCGCCTGATCGGGCTCTTGTACCCCTTCATGCTGCTCTTGTCGTTTTACATCATCCTTAACGGCCACGCTTCGCCGGGAGGCGGTTTCCAGGGCGGCGCGGTGCTGGCGACGGTCCTGATCAGCCGTTATTTAACCTATCCGGTTGCCGATTTTCGGCGCAAGCACCTGCAGATGGCCGAGAAGATCCTGTTCGGAGCGATCCTGCTCCTGCCGATCCTGCTCCTGTTCAGCCGTCCTGGATGGCTGATTGCACCGTATGACCGCTGGTACCTGGTCGCGATGAACGTGCTGATCGGGCTCAAGGTCGGAACGGGCCTTAGCATCATCTTCTATCGCTTCGCGGCAGAAACGAGGTGACACGATGAGCATCAACGCCCTGCTTGACTGGATCAGCGGCGAGCACATCAGCCTGGTGCTGTTCTTTGTCGGCCTTTATGGTCTGACAGCCCGGCGAAACATGCTGAAATCGATCCTGTCGGTCGGGATCATGCAGGCCGCCGCCATCCTCTATTTCCTGTCCGCCGATCTGGCCGAAGACAGCGTGCCGCCGGTAGGGGAGAGCGTCGCCGGACAGGCGATGGCCGATCCGCTGCCCCAGGCCATGATGATCACCGACATCGTGATCGGCATCGGGGTCACCGCGATCGCGCTGACCTTGATGATCCACCTCTACCACCGCTACGGGACGACCAACTGGCAGAAGGCCCGCGACAAGAGGCACGAATGATGGTGCCGCTTTTTATCCTGATCTTGGGACCGGTTCTGGCCGGCCTGGCCTTGCTGGCCCTGCCGCTCAGATGGGGCAAGGTGCTGGCGCCGATCAGCCAGATTCCGCTGGCGGTCCTGGCCGGTCAGGCTTTCCTGGCCGTCCGCCGGGATGGCCCGCAGCTTCAGGTGATCGGCGGCTGGCCGTCCTCGGTCGGTATCGCCTTGCGCGCCGAGCTGCTGTCCCTCGACCTGGTTATGCTAAACATCCTGCTCTTTGCCTGCCTGCTGCTTTATAACACAGGCAAGCCCTATGTCAACAGGACCTTCCTGTTCCTGTTCCTGTCCTTCCAGGGTCTGCTCAACGGCATCTTCCTGTCGTCCGATTTGTTCAACATCTTCGTTTTGGTCGAAGTGGCCACCGTCGTCATCAGCCTCCTGATCCTGTTCAAGCCCAACAGCGAGTCGATCTACGACGGCTCGATCTATTTGCTGACCAACATCGTCGCGATGACTTTTTTCCTGTTCGGCCTGGGCCTTCTCTATAAAACGACCGGCGCCGTCAATTTCGACAGCCTGAAGCGGGTGATCGCCAGCTTCGAGGATTCCGAGCGCCTGATCCTGCCCTACGCCTTCCTGATGACCGCCGTCAGCCTCAAGGCTGCCCTGATGCCCCTGTTCAGCTGGCTGCCCAAGGCCCACGGCACGCCGGGCGCGCCGACGGTTGTCTCGGCCGTCCTGTCCGGCCTCTATGTCAAGGGCGGCGTGTATCTCTTTTTCCGCTTGCAAGACATTTTCGAGCCGGTGCTCGATACCCGGAGCCTCTTTCTGGTCCTGAGCCTCATGACCGCCGTGATCGGCTTTGTCCTGGCGATCGCCCAGAAGGACATCAAGCTGATCCTGGCCTACCACACGGTGTCCCAGATCGGCCTGATCATGACCGGCTTGAACATGGACCACGACTACGCCCGCTATGGCGCGCTCTACCATATCATCAACCACGCTATTTTCAAGGCGACGCTCTTTCTGACCGCCGGCCTGGTCATCGAACGCTACAAGACCCGCCAGATCGGCCAGATCCGCGGGGTCTGGCGTGAGATGCCGGCGGTGGCCCTGGCCAGCCTGCTGGCGATCCTGGGTATCACCGGCGCGCCGCTTTTCAACGGCAGCATGTCCAAGGCCTGGATCATGGTCGGGGCCGATCAGGCGTGGCTCGGCATCGCCTTGTATGTCATCAACCTGGGCACGGTGATTTCGTTTGTCAAGTATTCCAGCATGCTGTGGGGCAAGGCGCCGGAAAAAGCCAAAAGGCCCTTCTGGGGCGGGCCGGGGCATCGGCTGCCGGCGCTGGTTTGCCTGTTTTTGGGTACGCTCTGCCTCCTGGGCGGGGTTCTGAGCGAGCCGATGACACGGCTGCTGTTCGGCGTGGCGCTGCCGGTCGACTGGAGCCAGTACGGGCGCAAGACCGGGGTCTTCCTGCTGTTGCTCATCGCAGGCACAGCCATCTACCATCTTGGCCTCAAACACTGGCGTTACCTGCAGCAGGCCCGGGATCTCGATTTGTCCTTCCACGATATCTGCCTGACCATGGCCGCATTTTTCGCCGCTCTGGTCATCGTCCTGAAAATATGGTATTGATCAAGCTGGTGCTAATCCAGAAGGAGAGAAGAACAAGATGGCACAAGACTGGATTCGGATCCATCCTGACGACACCGTCGCCGTCGTCACCTGCGAAGCAGCCGTCGGCCGGGATCTGGGCGGCGGCCTGACAGCCCGCGACGACATCCCGCTCGCCCACAAGGTGGCCCTGACCGATCTGGCGCCGGGGGACAGTGTGATCCGCTACGGGGCGCGGCTGGGCACCGCCCGTGTGCCGATCCCCCGCGGCGGCCATGTACACGAGCAAAACATTCTGGAGGCCTTGCCGCCGGACCTGGACCGGCTGGAGGCCGAACCCTTTGCCGCTCCCTTCGTCTCGCTGCCCCGGCCGGACGCAGCTTCGTTTTCCGGGTACCGTAACCCGCATGGCTACGCCGGCACCCGCAACCTGCTGGGTATCATCCCGACGGTCCAGTGCGTCGCCGGGGTGCTCAATCAGGCTGTCGATCGCATCCGAGCCGACCTGCTGCCCCGGTACCCGCATGTCGACGGCGTCGTGGTTCTGAACCACGATTATGGCTGCGGCGTGGCCATCGACGCGCCGGAAGCCGTGATCCCGATCCGCACCCTGCAGAGCCTGCTCCACCACCCGAACTTCGCCGCCGATCCGCTGGTGGTCGGCCTGGGCTGCGAAAAGCTGACCCCGCAGCGGCTGATGGGCCCCGAACGCGCCTCGGACGTTCTGATGCTGCAGGACTGCGCCGGCTACGACGCTATGCTGGCGGCCATCCTGGCCCGTGCGGAGCAAAAGCTGGTCCGGCTCGAAAAGCGCCGCCGCGAAACACTTCCCCTGTCGCAGCTGATCATCGGCGTGCAGTGCGGCGGCAGCGACGCATTTTCCGGCATGACCGCCAACCCGGCCGTCGGCATCGCATCCGACCTGCTGGTCGCATCCGGCGCCACGGTCTTGTTCTCGGAAGTCAGCGAGGTGCGCGACGCAGTCCATCTGCTGGCATCACGCGCGGCCTCCCCGGAGGTGCGTGCACGCCTGATCGAGGAAATGCGCTGGTATGACCGTTACCTGGCCGCGGGCGGCGTCGACCGCAGCGCCAATCCGACACCGGGCAACAAGCAGGGCGGCTTGTCCAACATCGTGGAAAAGGCGATGGGTTCGGTAGCCAAGTCCGGCCGGGCCCCGATCGCCGAGGTGCTCGCACCCGGCCAGCGACCAACCCGATCCGGATTGATCTTCGCGGCCACACCGGCCAGCGACCTGGTCTGCGGTTCCGAGCAGCTCGCCTCGGGCATCACGCTGCAGGTCTTCACCACCGGGCGCGGCACGCCCTACAGCCTGGCAGCAGCTCCGGTGATCAAGGTCAGCTCACAAAGCAACCTGCAGTCGTTCTGGCAGGACCTGATCGATTTTGACGCTGGCCGGATCATCTCGCAGCGCCAGGCGCTATCACAGGCCGGGCAGGCCCTGTTCCGGCAGATCCTGGCTGTCGCCGGCGGGGAGAAGACCTGCGCGGAGGCACGCGGCTTGACCAACGATTTTTGCATCTTCAACCCCGCGCCTGTTACCTGAGCGCCAGGAAAGGAAACGAGGTAAATACTGATGACATGGTGTATCGTCGCGACCTGGCCGTTTTCCCTGGCCGGCCTGGAGCAGGCCGCCCGGGGCCTGCAGGCGGGCTCAAGCGCGCTGGAGGCCGCCATCGCCGTGGCCAGGCAGGTTGAAAGCGATCCGGAGGTCGATTCGGTCGGCCTGGGTGGCATCCCCAACCTGGACGGGATCGTCGAACTGGATGCCGCGGTCATGGACGGACGCGATCTTTCGATCGGCGCTGTCGCCGCGCTGCAAAACTGCCTCAGCCCGGTCCTGGTAGCCGACCGCGTCCGTACGGCGACCGCGCACCAGATGCTGGTCGGTACGGGTGCGGAGAAGCTGGCCGCCGCCATGGGCCTGGAGCGCACCAGCCTATTGACCGACAAGAGCCTTAAGGCCTGGCAGGAAAGAAAAGCGGCCCTGGAGGCCCGCCAATCCGTACCGGTCGGCCACGACACGGTCGGCATCGCCGCGTTGGATCTGGACGGCAACCTGGCTGCCGCGACATCGACCAGCGGCATCGCCATGAAGCTGGCCGGGCGGGTCGGAGACTCACCGCTGGCCGGATCCGGCTTTTATGCCGACAACGACATCGGGGCGGCTGCCGCGACCGGCCTGGGCGAGGACATCATGAAGGGCTGCCTGTGCTTTGAGGCGGTTGCCCTGATGCGTTCCGGACTCGATCCGCAATCCGCAGCCGAACAAGCCATCCGGCAGCTGCACCGCCGCCTGGCGCGGACCCGAGACCATGTTGGTGACATGGCGCTCGTCTGTGCCGACCGGCAGGGCCGTATCGGCGCGGCGGCCAACCATGCCAGCTTCCAGTACGCGGCGGCGGGACCGGGCCAGGCCCCGGCGGTCCGACCGGCGCCGCAGGTTGGCTAAGAGACCAAAAATCAATGGCTCTTATCTCCGGGAGTTTAAGCGCCTGGTTCTTCTCGTGCAGAATCTGGCGCGGCTTGCTGGTGCATAATCCCAGGATGTCCTGCCAGGTGTAACCGAAGTGTAACAGAATCGCCTGGCTGACGGCGAACGCCAGCTTGCCCGATCTGCTATACTAACCGTATCTCATCGTTGGAGGCTTACCATGCTTTACGAACTGCGCGTCTACCACATGCATCCCGGCCGCCTGCCGGCCATCCACAAACGCTTCAGCGAGGTGACACTGGACCTGTTTCGCAAGCACAACATCCATGTGTGCGATTTTTTCGAGGATGCCGAAGGCACCGAGACCATCTACTATGTCTGCGCGTTCCAGGACCGCGCGGCGCGCGACGCCGCCTTTGCCTCGTTCCGCGACGATCCCGACTGGCAGGCGGCCTTTGCCGCTTCGCACGAGGACGGCGGCCCGATCGTCGACCGGGTGGAGAGCTTCTTCATGCAGCGCGTGCCGTACATCCGGCCGGACTGGAAATAAGCGCCAGGCCGGAACACCGTTATATTTGCATTGACAAAGCGGGGAGCCGATTTTAAGATGAAATGGTGAGCATTCCCCGGCCTTATCATGGACTCAGTTAGTCCTGCTTGCTGCATCCGCGGCTTTTTGCCAGCGGAACAAAAAACATTATTCCGTCGTCTAAGCCTTGATCAAGGCCGCATGTCCGCTTGCAGCGTCATCGTTGCGTGATGGTTCATGCCCGGATCAAGTGAGGAGTCAACAGGTGAAACAGCATCGATCGGGAAAGACGCAAACAGCCTATCCGAATCGGCCGAAACGCCGGCGATCTGCCGGGATTAACCGGCCGCTGCTTTATGTTGCCTCGTTCCTGGTTGCGGTGACCGCGATGGTGGCTTTTTACAAGTATGTCATTTTTGCCGCCGGCCACGAAGGGGAGACCCAGGCGACCCATCCGTCAGTCCTGTCACGTTTGGTTGTCGAGGCCGGCGACGAGCTGCCTCCGGCCGACCGCTTCGCCGCCGGCGAGACGCTGGAGCTGGCCTACGCCGACGAGAAGCCGTCCGTCGATCTGACCGTGCCCGGCGATTACCCCATCCGCATCCAGGCCGGCGACCAGGTCGTCACTGTTATCCTGGCGGTCGTCGACACTTCGTCCCCGCAGGCGATGGCCGTCGATCAGGAAATCTGGCTCGGTGAAACCGAAAGCTTCGCACCGGACGACTTTGTTACCCAGGTCCGCGATGTCACCCCTGTCACACTGGCTTTCCGCCGGCCGCCTGACCTGCAAAAAGCCGGCGACCAGGCGGTTGTCGTGCTGCTCAAGGACAGTTCGGGCAACCAGGCGGAAATTACGGCGACGTTGACCGTGCTGCAGGACCTGGAAAAGCCGGTCATCTCAGGCGCGATCGACCAGACGGTTTTCATCGGCGACACGATCAGCTACCGCGAGAACGTGACGGTCAGCGACAACCGCGACCCTCAGCCGGTGCTCGAGATCGACAACAGCCAGGTCAACCTGTCCGCCGCCGGGACCTACCCGGTGAAATACAAGGCGACCGACAAGGCCGGCAACACGGCCGAGGTGACAATCACGGTCACGGTCCAGCAAAAACCGGAAGGCTACGTGTCCGAAGATGAGCTGTACGCGCTGGTCGACCAGGTGCTGGCCGAGATCACGACCGAAGACATGGGCGATTTGGAGGTCTTATCGGAGATCTTCTACTGGATCGCCGACCACATCGACTACACCGGTACGTCGGATAAGTCGGACTGGGTCAAGGGCGCCTACCTGGGCATGACACGCGGCACGGGCGACTGTTTCAACTACTTTGCCGCGGCCAAAGCCTTCCTGACCCGGGCTGGTTTCGAGACGATCCCGATCGAGCGCGTCAAGGACGCCAAGACCCGCCATTACTGGAACCTGGTCCAATACAACGGCGCCTGGTACCATTTCGACCCGCTGCCCAACCTGGCCAAGTACCACTATGTCTGCCTGCTGCGCACCGACGCCGAAGTTGCCGACTACTCCAGGCAGAACCCGCGCTTTTACGAGTACGATCCGACCGGCATCCCCGCGACGCCGACCGAACCGCTGGATATCGAGCGCAAGGTCATCTATGGCTGACGGGATCCGGAACAAGCGGCTCGGGGTGATCGGCGGCCTGGGTCCGATGGCGACCGCCTATTTTCTCGAACGGATCGTCGATATGACTGACGCCGGATCAGACCAGGAGCACCTGGACATGCTGATCTACCACCTGCCGTCGATTCCCGACCGCACGCGCTACATCCTGGACCGCAGCCAGGCCAGTCCGGTTCTGCCGATGATCCGCATCGGGCAGACTCTGGCTGCCCAGCAGGTCTGCTGCATCGCCATTCCCTGCATCACGGCCCATTACTTTCACGATGAGCTGACGCAGGCGATCGGCTGCCCGATCCTGCACGCGATCCGTGAGACCGCGGCCTGCCTGAGCGATGCCCGGGTGGCCTGCGCCGGTATCCTGGCGACGGACGGCACGCTGGCCGGAAACCTGTTCCAGGATGCGCTGGCCGAACGGGGCATCCGCTCCGTCACCCCGACAAGTCAGGGGCAATCGCTGGTCATGGACCTGATCTATCGCGATATCAAGGCCGGGCTGCCGCCGCGGATGGACCGCTTTACGGCTGTATCGGAAACCTTGCGCAGCCAGGGAGCCGAAGTAGTCTTGCTCGGCTGCACCGAACTGTCCCTGCTAAAGCGCGGCCGGGACATCGGGCACGGGTTCCTCGATGTGCTCGACATCCTGGCCTGTTCGGCTCTGGCCGCCTGCGGCATGCCCCGAAAGCCTTTCTACCACGACCTCATCACATAGGGAACAGGAGTTAGCCATGCGCACCAATTTGCTCGAATACCTCGAGGACACCGTCCGGCGCGTGCCGGAGAAAATCGCCTACAGCAACGGTCAGGACGACATGACGTTTGCGCAAGTTTACCGCGAGAGTCGTGCGATCGGCAGCTTTCTGCAGACAAAGGACGTGCAAAGAGAGCCGGTCGTGGTCTTCATGAACAAACATCCGCGGGCGATCACGGCCTTTTTAGGCGTGCTCTACGCGGGGGCCGCCTATGTGCCGATCGACGAGGAGATGCCCCGGTTCCGCATCCGCCTGATCCTGGACACCCTGCAGCCGCGCGCCCTGATCTGCGACAGCCAGACTGAAAGGGCCGTCACGTCGCTCGAATTTCCGGGTGCTGTCTACACCTACGAAGAAATTTGCCTGACGCCGGAAGCTCCGGCAGCCCTGGCGGCGATCCGCGACGGTCACATCGACACCGACCCGGCCTATGTCGTGTTCACCTCGGGTTCGACCGGTGTTCCTAAAGGGGTCGTGGCCTGCCACCGTTCCGTGCTCGACTACATCGAGTCGTTTTCAGAGGTGCTGCGGCTCGACGCATCGACTGTCTTCGGGATGCAGGTCCCGCTCTATTTCGACGCCTGCCTCAAGGAGGTTTACCCGACACTGAAGTTCGGAGCCACGACCTACATCATCCCCAAGAGCCTTTTCATGTTCCCGGTCAAGCTGGTGGATTTTTTGAACGACCACCAGGTCAACACCTTGTGTTGGGTCGTGTCGGCCCTGACGATGATTTCCGCCTTCGGGACACTGGACACGGTCGTCCCGCACACGCTGCGGCTGATCGCCTTCGGCTCCGAGGTGATGCCGATCAAGCAGCTGAAATGCTGGCGCAAAGCCCTGCCCGAGGCCCGTTTCATCAATCTGTACGGCCCGACCGAAGCGACGGGCATGAGCTGCTACTACGAGGTGGATCGTGACTTTACCGACGACGAGCCGATCCCGATCGGCCGTCCTTTCCGCAACACCGCTATCCTGCTGCTTGGCCCGGACAACCAACCCGCCCGACCCGGCGAGACCGGCGAGATCTGTATCCGCGGCACGGCGCTGACGATGGGCTATTACAAGGCCTTCGAAAAGACCGCGGAGGTTTTTGTCCAAAACCCGCTCAACAAGGCTTATCCGGAGCTGATCTACCGGACCGGCGACCTGGCCCGGCTTAACGGACGGGGCGAGCTGGTCTTTGTCTCGCGCAAGGACTACCAGATCAAGCACATGGGCCACCGCATCGAGCTCGGTGAAATCGAGGCCGGCGTCAACGCGCTGGACGCGGTGCGCATGGCGGGCTGCATCTATGATGCAAAGGAGAGCAAAATCGTCCTCTTCTATGTGGGCGACCTCGAGCCCGGCGCGCTGCTGACTGCCCTGCGCGACCGCCTGCCGCGCTACATGCTGCCCAACCAAACCGAGCGGCTCGATCAGCTGCCTTTGACCTCGAACGCCAAGATCGACCGGGTCGCCCTCAAGATGCTGCACGAGCAAAAGAAAAAGGAGAAACAACATGGATGAACTGATCGGCATACTCGAAGGTTTGCACCCGGACGTGGATTTCGAACACACCGCCGGCCTGATCGACGACGGCATTCTCGATTCGTTCGACATCATCTCGCTGGTGGCCGAAATCGACAATGTCTTCGACGTGCAGATCCCCGCGTCGGAAATCGTACCGGAGAACTTCAATTCGGCCCAGGCCCTGCATGACCTGGTCGAACGGCTCAGCGACAGCTGACGGAGGTCACGGCGCGTGCTCTTCACATCCTACAGTTTTATCGGCTTCATCCTGGTGCTTTTTGTCGTCTACTACCTGGTGCCGCGCCGGATCCAGTGGATGCTGCTCCTTTTTTCGAGCTACCTGTTCTATTTCCTGGCTAGCCCGGAGTATTTGATCTATATCTCGCTGACGACCGTCTCGACGTTTTTGGCCGCGTTTTGGATCGACCATCTGGCCGCGGTACACCAGGAGCACCTGGCCGCGCACAAGAGCAGCCTGACCCGGGACGAGCGCAAGGCAGGAAAAGAAGCGCTCAAGCGGCGCCAGCGCCGCTACCTGGTGGCGTGCATGCTGCTCAACTTCGGCTTGCTCGCCGTGATGAAATACACCAATTTCGCCCTGGCCAATGTCAACAGCCTGCTCCAGGCCTTCGGCAGCGAACGCCAGCTGGCTTTCCTGAATCTCGCGCTGCCGATGGGCATCTCCTTTTACACGTTCCAGTCGATGGGCTACCTGCTCGACGTCTACCGGGGCAAGCATCCCGCGCAGAAGAACGTGTTCCGCCTGGCGCTGTTCGTGTCTTTTTTCCCGCAGCTCGTCCAGGGGCCGATCAGCCGCTATGACGACCTGTCCCAAACGCTGTACGGGCCGCACGCGTGGGACTGGACCTCGGTCAGCTACGGGCTGCAGCGCATCCTGTGGGGCTTTTTCAAGAAACTGGTCATCGCCGACCGCATCCTGGTCGCGGTCAACACGATCATCCGCGCCCCGGAAGAGCACCAGGGGGTTTTCGTGCTGGTCGGCATGCTGTTCTACACCTTGCAGTTGTACGCCGATTTCACCGGCGGCATCGACATCACGATCGGCATCGCCGAGGTGTTGGGCATCCGCGTGAAGGAGAACTTCAACGCGCCGTTTCTGGCCCGCAACATCACAGACTACTGGCGGCGCTGGCATATCAGCATGGGCACGTGGTTTCGCGATTACCTGTTCTACCCGCTGTCCGTGTCGCGCCCGATGCTGAACCTGTCCCGTTCCGCCCGCCGCAAGCTGGGCGACGCGCTCGGCAAGCGCGTCCCGGTCTACCTGTGCACCCTGATCGTCTGGTTCGCGACCGGCATCTGGCATGGCAGCAGCTGGAATTTCATCGTCTGGGGCCTGCTGAACGGCGTGGTGATCATGGTGTCCCAGGCCTGCGAACCGCTCTACGCCCGTTTCCACGCCCGTTTCCAGGTTAAGGACCGGCTCGCCTACCGGGCGTTTGAGATCGTTCGGACGACGCTTTTGATGAGCGCGATCCGCCTGTTCGACTGCTACCGAGACGTGCCGCTGACCTTCCGGATGTTCGGCACGATGTTTACGACCCCCAACTACGGGCAGCTGTTCAATGCCGAGGCGATGAAGCTGGGCCTTGGCGGCGCCGATTACCTGGTGCTGGCCGCCGGCGTGGCGATCATGGTCGCCAGCGGCATCCGGCGCAAGCCCGTCAGCATGCGCGAGCGCCTCGAACCGATCCCGGCCGCCTGGCGTTACGCGGCGATGTACCTGCTTTTGATCGCCGTTTTGCTGTTCGGCGCCTACGGCGTCGGCTACGACGCCAGCCAGTTCATCTACAACCAGTTCTAGGAGTTCAAATGAAGCGATGTACCGTTCTGAAAGCGATCTTGTCCGTCTGCCTCATCCTGGGCAGCCTGTTTCTCCTGCAGCGGCTGGTGATGCCCAAGTATGTCCGGGGCATCGTCGAAGGTTCGCTGGTCGAGTCCTATTACGAGGAGACCACGCCCCACGATGTCATCTTTATCGGTGACTGCGAGGTCTACGAGTGTTTTTCGCCCGTCACGCTCTGGAACGAATACGGCATCCCCAGCTTTATCCGCGGCAGCGCCCAGCAGCTGATCTGGCAGTCGTATTACCTGCTTGAGGACACCCTGGCCACGGAAAAACCCGACGTCGTCATCTTCAACGTGCTGGCCCTCAAATACGACGAGCCGCAAAAGGAAGCCTACAACCGCCTGACGCTGGACGGCATGCGCTGGTCCCGGACCAAGCTGGAGGCGATCCGGGCTTCGATGATGCCCGATGAGAAGCTGATTGACTACCTGGTGCCGCTGTTTCGCTACCATGCCCGCTGGAGCGAACTGACCTGGGACGATGTCCGCTACCTGTTCGGCAAGAAGCCGCTGTTCCACAACGGCTATTACATGCGGGTCGATGTGCGTCCGGTGACCACGGTGCCGGAAGGCAAGAAGCTCCCGGACTACCGCTTCGGCGATGATGCCATGGCCTACATGGACAAGATAACCGCGCTGTGCGAAAAGAACGACATCGAGCTGATGCTGATCAAGGCGCCCAGCATCTACCCAACCTGGTACCCGGAGTGGGAAGAGCAGGTCGAGGACTATGCCCGGCAGCACGGCCTGGTGTATCTCAATTTCCTCGAGCACCAGGAAGAGACGGGCATCGACTACAGCACGGACACCTATGACACCGGACTGCACATGAACCTGTCCGGCGCGGAGAAGCTTTCCCGATTTATCGGGCCGATCCTGCGCGATACATACGCGCTGCCCGACCGGCGCTGCGATCCGGAACTGAGCCGGGTCTGGGCTGGCAAGACCGCCTTTTACGAACAGATGAAGGCGGATCAGCTATCCGAGCTGGAGCAGTACGGCTACCTCAAGAGCCTGGGGGCGCGTCCGCCGGAGCAGCCTTGACATGTTAAATCATTTAACATTATACTGGTGACACAAGCTGCCGGCACACATGCCGGCCGATGAGGTGACCAGATGATCGAAAGACTCGTGACGCCAAAACGCCGGATCCGACCGCTAAAAGCCATCCTGTTTGATTTCGACGGAACCCTGTCGACGCTGCGCTGCGGTTGGGAAACCGTCATGGCCGCCTTGATGCGCGAGCTTTTAGGCGGATTAGAACCGGACGAGGCTCTCGAACAGCTAATCGACGATTACATCGACGCGTCGACCGGAATCCAGACGATTTTCCAGATGCAGTGGCTGGCCGAACAGGTTCGCGCCCGGGGGCGGGAACCGCTCGATCCCTGGGCGTACAAGGCGATCTATAACGACCGCCTGATGGAGACTGTCGCCAGGCGGCGGGACATGGTTCAAAAGGGCATTGAACCGGCGGAACACTACCTGGTTGCGGGCAGCCGCCCGTTTCTGGAAGCGCTCAGCCGAAGAGATGTCGCACTGTTTGTGGCCAGCGGAACCGACCAGGCCGATGTGGCCGCAGAAGCCGGGATCCTTGGTCTGGCAGGTTTTTTCAGCGAAATCGCCGGTGCGCTGCCCGGCCAGGCCAGCTGCAGCAAGGAGGCGCTGCTGCGCCGCCTGGTGCAGACGCACGGCCTTGGCGGGGACGAGCTGGCGGTGATCGGCGACGGCAAGGTCGAGATCGGCATCGCCCGCGAAGCAGGGGCCAGGGCCCTGGGCGTCGCCAGCGACGAGATGCGCCTGTCCGGGGTCAACCCGATCAAGCGCAAGCGCCTGGCCGCGGCGGGCGCGCAGGCCATTGTCGGCGATTTTCTCGAATCCGACGCGATTCTGGACTGGCTCTTTTTGTGAGCATCAACAACCGCTGCCAGACCTGCCATGTCCGGCCGGCGGCACCGGCCCGGATTGCACCATCACGCGCGAGGAGGACTCGTTATGAACCGTTATGAGCACCAGATCGATTTTAGCCGGATCCGAACCTGGCCGCTGACCGGCCGGCACAACCTGGTGACACTGGAGAACATGGCTGATCCGGACAAGGACAGCCTGCCGGACTGGCATCCGCCCGGACTTGACGACCTGGTCGCGCGGCTGCGCGCGGCCAGGGAAAGCTCCAGCCCGATCATTTGGTCTCTGGGGGCGCATGTGATCAAGAATGGCCTGTCGCGCTACCTGATCGACCTGATGCAGTGCGGCTGGATCACGCACCTGTCGGGCAACGGCGCCGTCAGCATCCACGACTTCGAGCTGGCCATGATCGGGGGCACGTCGGAGGATGTGCCGACGGCCATCGAAGACGGGTCGTTCGGCATGTGGGAGGAGACCGGGCATCACATGAACCTGGCGCTGCAGCAGGGCTGGCAGGCTGGCCTGGGCTACGGCGAGGCGATCGGAGCCTACATCGACCGCCACCCGGAATTGTTTCCCCACCGGTCGGTCAACGTCGCCTGGCAGGCTTACCGACTGGGCATTCCGGCCACGTATCACATCGCGCTGGGCACGGACATCATCCACCAGCACCCGAGCGTCGACTTCGCGGCGATCGGCGGGACCAGCGGCGTCGATTTCCGCAAGATGTGCGTGTCGGTGTCACGCCTGGACGGCGGCGTTTTTCTTAATTTCGGATCCAGCGTAATCGGCCCCGAAGTCTTTCTGAAAGCGCTATCCATCGCGCGCAACCTGGGCTATCCGACGTACCGGATCACAACGGCCAACTTTGACCTGATCGATCTGGGCGATTACCACAAGCCGCTCGGCTACGACGATCCGCTCTATTATTACCGCCCGCGCAAGAATATCGTCAACCGGCCGGTCAGCCGGGGCGGGAAGGGCTATCACTTCACGGTCGACCACAAGGTGTCGATCCCGGTTCTTCACGCGCGCCTGATCGGAAACGAAGGGAAGGGGACGCGGCATGGCTGACGCAACCTTCAGGGAATACCCTGGCCTGACCCGAACGGTCCTGGCAGAAGGCTTGGCCGCGCTGGATGCGGTCCGCGCCGGCCTGATCGGCGATCTTGGCCTGGACGGGTACTGGCTGGCGGACATGACGCTAAGCGAGCTGTCGCGCGAGACCCCGCATTTCCCGCTGCCGGTTGTGTCCGAGCGCTATGCGCCCGGGGCCGGCGGCAACGTCGCGGCCAACCTGGCCGCACTCAAACCGCGCTTGGTTCGGGTCCTGGGTGTCCTGGGGCAGGACTGGCGCGGCGATTTGCTGCTGCGCGCCCTGGCGGAACAGGGTGCCGACGCGGGGGCGGTCATACGCAGCGCGGCGCGGATCACGCCGGCCTACATCAAGCCGATCCGGCAAGGTTACGGCGGCGTCGCCTACGAGGACCCCCGGCTCGATTTTGCCAACAGCACCCCGCAGGGCCCTGATCTGGACGAAGCGGTTATCGCCAGAATCGACGCGCTGGCGACCGAATCGGATGTTTTTTGCGTCAGCGACCAGTTTCCCAATGGCTGCATCACCGAAGCGGTTCGCGGCCATCTGGTCAGTCTGGCGCGGGCCGGCGCGCGTATCGTTGTCGACAGCCGCAGCCAGATTGATGCATACCCCGGCTGCCTGCTCAAGCCCAACGAGCTGGAATGCGCCCGGGCGCTCGGCGCCGTCCCGCGGCGCGATGCCTCACTGGCCGAACTGACCGATCTGGCGCTTGCGCTGGCCCGACGGACCGGCTCGACGGTATGCATGACCCTGGGTGAACGCGGTTGCCTGCTGGTCGAACAGGGTCGGATCCCGGTCCATGTCCCGGCTGTGCCTATCGAACCGCCGTTGGATATCTGCGGCGCCGGCGACAGCTTTCTGTCCCTGTTCGCCCTGGCCCTGGCAGCCGGGCAGGCGGCGCCTGACGCCGCCGCCATGGCCAGTTTGGCATCGGCGGTGACCATCCAAAAACTGGGCCAGACCGGCACGGCTTCCCGGAGGGAAATCCTGGATCTGGCCGGGCGGGACGCAACTTGACCCGTAATGCCAGAAACGCCGCCGCCATGAAGGCGGGCAACATGTTGGAGATCATCCGCATGGTGCAAAAAGAGCCGCTGACCCGCGCGGAAATCGCCCGGCGTACCGGCCTGACCCGGGCGGCGGTCACGATCATCGCCGATCGCCTGACCGGTGACGGCGTCCTCCAAGAAAACAGTGTCAGCGGTAAATCGGGAACCCTGGTCCGCCAACTGGCCGTCTGCCCGCAGCGCTTCCTGTTCCTGGGCCTTGATCTGCGCCGCGACGGCTATACCGCCGGCCTGACCGACCTTGGCGGCGAAACGCTGGACAGCCGCACGGCACCTCTGGATCCGGGCCAGTCCTTCGAGCAGCTGATCGAATCGGTCAAATCGGACCTGAACCGCCTGGCGCACCCCCTGGTGACTGGGGTCGGCGTCGGCGTACCGGGTCCCGTGGAACCGGAAACCGGCCGGGTACTAAGCCCGCCCAATTTCAGCCTGATCTGGCACCGTGACCTTCGCAAGGCCCTTCAGAACGACCGGACATCGCCCATCTGGATTGAGAACAACGCCCTGGCGCGCGCAGTATATGAAAAATATGCCGGACTGGGCCGATCCCTTTGCGCCTTCATGGTCGTGATCGTCGACCGCGGCATCGGGTCCGGGCTGTATCTGGGCGGACAGCTTTACCGCGGCGCCGGGTATGCCGGCGAACTGGGCCACCTGTCGATCGACCGTCAGGGCCCTCTTTGCGGCTGCGGCAGCCGGGGCTGCCTGGAAAACTACGCCGCTGTGCCGATGCTGCTTGACCGCTTCAGGACCCAGATCGGGGCGAATGTCAACAGCTGGGCGGACCTGGTGGACAAGGCACAGTCGGGCGATCCGGGCTGCCTGAATGCGCTGCGGTCGGAGGCGGACTTCCTGGCGCAGGGGCTGGTCAGTGTGCTGAACCTGCTCGATCTGGAGGCCGTGATCCTGACCGGCGACCTCACCTACCGGCCGGACCTGCTGCTGGATCGGGTCCGGAGCTGTGTGCAGCTAAGCCGGATGGCCCGCCAGGCGCACGATGTCAAAATCGAGGCGGCCCGTCCCCATCCTGATGCCGGGATGGCCAGCGCCGCGATGGTCGCCATCGACCGCTTCTTGCACGGCCAGGCCGCCTGGCCGTCTGCCTGACTCAACGAGACCGTATCAAAGGATATGTCTATCCCTTATTGATATATACAATTATTGCTGTTACAATAGGAATGGATGATTACGTGATTCGCTTGTATCTTGCTGCGCGGGGCGGAGCGGTTACTAGATTGCGCGGGAGCGGCGATATGGAGCAAGACGGTCAACTGAAATACATGGATATTTTCAACCATTATCTCGGGTTGATCCGTTCCGGCGTGCTTCGACCGGACAGCAAGCTGCCGACAGAAAGCAAAATCGCGGAGCAGTTTCAGGTCAGCCGGATTACCGTGATCCGCGCCCTCAAGCAGCTCCAGGCCGACGGCTATATCCGCCGGATCCAAGGCAGCGGCAGCTATGTTCAAAACCAGAAACCGGCAGATTCCGGCCTCAAGGTCGTTTCCCTGATCATGTCGCTGCACGGCCAGGGCCGGGAACTGCAATTGATCCAGGGCATCGAACAGAAGCTCAAGGCGGCCGGATACATCCTGACCGTCCATAATTCGCATGAGAACTCCGAAGAGGAACGCGGCCTGATCCTGAAGATGAAGAAGGACGTTCAGGGCATGATCCTCTATTCCGCCAGCAGCATCGAGAACAACCGCCTTTTCGAGGACTTGATGAAAGAGCACTGGCCGGTTGTCTATGTCGACCGCTACCCGATGAACGTCCCCTGCAGCTATGTGACCTGCGACAACAAGGACGGCGGGTATCTGCTGGGCGATTTCCTCTGCAGCAGCGGTCACCGGCAGCTGGCCCTCGTCTACCACGACATCGTCGGCCTGTCATCGGAACGCGACCGCTTCGACGGCTTCATGAAGGCTGTCAGCATGCACCAGATCCCACAGAAAAATGTCAAGATATTGTCGATCAACCGCAATGAAACCGAAGAGGTCGTCAACCGGATTTACGACGAGCTGTATGTGCATGAGCGCGACAAAGCCCGCTGCCCGACCGCCATCTTCACCTTCAACGACTCCCTGGCCATCCTGATGATGGAAAGCCTGCGCAAACGCACGGACATCGTCCTGCCGGAGTCTTTCACCATCGCCGGATTCGACGACCTGATTGGTTTTTCACGCCCGGTTCCCTTTGTGACAATCCGTCAGGACTACCTGGCGATCGGCGAAGCCGCGGCCGAACTGCTGCTGGCGAAGATGGAAAGCAAATCGCTGGTCAACCGTCAGGTTGTCATCCCGGTCCAACTGGTGCATTACCCCAAATCAGGCGCAAAATAAGACATGACCAATTAGATAGCATCCTGACAAAAAGGCAGGCCGAGTAAGCGAAGCCTGCCTTTTCATTTGCGACATGCATAAATATTCAAGAGATGCAATAAAAGTTATTATCCAGACAATGACTTGACATAACAAATAAAACACCGTATACTGAAGTTAATGTAAGAGCCGTCAGTATGTTGAAACCATGCAGCAAAACTGTTGGAGGTCAAGGCAAGATGAACAACCCGTTCAAAGGGATTGTCGTCCCTACCGTCACCCCATACCGGCCCGATTTATCTCTCGATCTTGATGGCGTTGAATCCGTATTGGCTTATTTCGACCAGAACCCGGCCGTGGACGGCCTGTTTATTACCGGTGCGACCGGTGAGTATGATCAGCTGTCTTTTGACGAGCGCTGCCAGATCATCGACCGGGCCCTGGCGATGCAGCTGAAGAAGGACTGGCTTCCCAATACCACCAGTCTGGACATCGAGCAGTCGCTGCGTCTGACCCGCTATGCCATATCCCGCGGCGTTAGCACCGTCGGCGTGATCTTCCCCAGGGAATGCCAGACATTTGCTGACGTCAAACGCTTTCTCACGCAGATTCTTGATCTGGGCCCGACCGTCTTCATTTATCAGACCGGCAACAGTCCCTATCCGCTCTCCGTATCCGAGCTCGGCGAATTGATCGGGCTTGGACGCGTCGCCGGTATTAAGGACAGCTGCAGCGGCCGCGACATGGTCCGCCACCTGCGCTATATCACGGAGCTGGGCGATCGGATCGCAGTGATTCAGGGTGTGGAGATGCTTTATCTGTCTTCGCTTGTCATGGGCGTATCCGGCGTCATCGGCGGCGGGTGCAATGTCTATCCGGAACTGCTGCAGCGCATTCGCCAGTCGTTTGCGAACAACGACCTCGCCGCGGCCTGCCGGGACCAGGCGCTGGTCAACGATCTGGTCGAACGTCTCTACGAAGAGGGAACCGGCAATGAGGCGATGAAGTATTACCTGTCCTTGTGCGGCGTCTGCTTAGGAACGGCGTCGCGCAAGACCCGAACGCCGCTGAGCGACGGCAAGAAAAAACGAATCCAAGCGCTTTACCAACAGCTGCACGCAAGTAACTAGGCCCGTTTGACGGCATGATCCGTCAAACCGCAGCATCCGTCACGAGGCACAGCAGCCTGATCGGGCTTTTTGTGTCCCAATGGTTCATCCAGGTCCAAAGAACGAATGGCAAAGAAACCGTCAAAAAATTCTGGAGGTGTGACACGTGAAAAGAAGAAGAATGCGCCTGGCTATGTTGGCCCTGTCCCTGTTGCTCGTATTCAGCCTGATGGCCTGCCAGCAGACACCGACGTCGACAACCGGCAGCACGAGCGGCGGCGCGACGACCACGACAACGAAAGCATCAGGCACCACGACAACCACCACGCAGGCAGCCGAGGAACCTGTGCCGATCTCCATCTGGTATGCGGTCGGCCGTTTCACCATCGATGACCGGCGCGACAAAATTCCCGAAGAAAAAGACATCGGCTTTTTGAACGAGCGCTTCAACATCGACCTCAGTTATACGACGGTGCCTTCAGAACAGGCCCGCGACCAGCTGGGCATCATGCTGGCGACCAACTCGATGACCGACATCATCTCGATGCAAGGTTCATTCGACACATTCCTGATCCGTCCGGACCAGATGTTCGCCGACGGCCAGATCATCGACCTCAAATCGGTCGCATCCAGCATTCCCACCTACATGGGCATCGTGGATGACAACCCGGTTATCAAGAAGAACGTTATGGACGACGCGGACCACATCCTTTATTTCGGCATTCCGATCTTCGAGGCCGAAGTAGGCATGTCCGGCGGCCTGATGATCCGCAAGGACTGGCTGGACAAGTACGACCTCGGTCTGCCCCAGTCGATCGACGAGTTCCTGACCGCCCTGCGCGCTTTCCGCGACAACGACCCCAACGGCAACGGCCAGAAGGATGAAGTCCCGTTCTGCGGCAACCAGGGTTCGCTGCAGGTTATCGGCAACCTGATCGGCGTTCAGGAAACCTTCTCCATGGTCGGCGGTTCCGGCGGCTATGTCGTCTTCGGGCCGTTTGAGGAAGAAGCCTACAAAAAGCGCCTGACCCTGATCGCCACCATGGCCCAGGAAAAGCTGATCAATGAAAACTATTACAACTTCGATTTCCAGATGCGCGACACCTGGATCGCCGAAGACCGGATCGGCGCGGCGCTGACCGGCCTTGGCAACCTGGACAAGTGGAACAACCTGATGGCCGACCACCCGACCTTCCTGATGTGGCCGTTCAACAACCCCGCCCAGGAAGACGGCAAGCGTTACTTTGACCGCACCGACCTGTCCAAGGCCATGCGCCACGACGTGACCATGATTTCGTCCAACGCGGCCGATCCGGCCAAATGCGGCGAGTTCCTCGACTATTTCTACACCGAGGAAGGCCACATGCTGACCACGTTCGGCATCGAAGGCCTGACCTATGCCATGGACGGCACCTTCCCGAAATTTACCGATCTGATCGTCAAGAATCCCGATGGACTCGGTGTCGGCGACGCCCAGGGCAAATACATCGGCATCCCCGGTGTGCGCACGTATGAAGATCTGCGCGTCTGGGCGCAGCTGTCTCTGACGACACCCGGATCGCGCCAGGCCGCCATGCGCACCTGGACCGACACTTTCACCGAAGAGACCAACACCCCGATCCCGCCGGCCATGATGAGTGAGGCCGACGCGGACGAATACGCCGACATCATGGCTGACCTGCAGACGTACATCCTGGAGAGCGTTGCCAAGTTCACCACCGGCGAATGGTCGGTCGATGCGAACTTTGACGATTTCGTCGCCCAGTGCCGCGTACTGGGTGCGGAACGCGCCCTGGAACTGCAGGACAAGGCGATCAAGAACTGGCAGGCGCGCGGCGGCGAGCCATACGCCTACACGCTGGGCCGGGCTGAAATCGACTGGAGCAAGATTCCGCTGAAGACGGAAAAAGGCATCGAGCTGATGGATCCTGACCTGCGCTGACTCTTTCACGTTTGAACGGCTGTCCTGCCTGCCTGGTTTCAGGCAGGCAGGACGCTGTCACGAGAAACCGTTCAGACCGGCGGTATGTCAGGCGTAACGAAGAAACGAGGTGTAAACGGCTATGGCGCTATCCCGAAAACCTGCTGGTGCACTGCCGGCAAAACTTGCCAGGAAAACGGACTGGAAAAACTACTTCGCCCAATACTGGTTTATCTATGTCATCCTGGCTGTTGTACTGGCCTACTACGTGATTTTCAAGTACATTCCCATGTACGGCGTTCTGATCGCTTTCAAGCGCTACACGCCATCGGCAGGTATCTGGGGCAGCGACTGGGTCGGGCTGCGCAATTTCGAGCGCTTCTTCTCGAGCGCCTATTTCATGCGGACATTCCGCAACACCGTCCTTTTAAATGTCATGAACCTGGCCTTCGGATTCCCGGCGCCGATCATCTTTGCCCTCTTCCTCAACGAACTGCGCAACCAGGTCTTTAAGCGGACGATCCAGACGATCAGCTACCTGCCGCATTTTATCTCCCTGGTCGTGGTTGCCGGCATGCTGCACGATTTTCTCAACAACACCGGAACGATCACAACCGTCCTGAACCTTCTGTTCGGCACGGAAAAGAAAGTCTGGCTGAACGACAAGAACGCTTACCGGACAATCTATATTGTTTCAGACATCTGGAAGTCGCTGGGCTGGAGCGCCATCATCTATCTGGCCGCCCTGTCCAACATCGACACGCAACTGTACGATTCCGCCGAGATCGACGGCTGCGGTTCGCTACGCAAGATGCGCCATGTGACACTGCCGGGTATCGCGCCGACGATCATCATCCTGTTCATCCTGCGCATCGGCGCCATGCTCAGCCTGGGCGTGGAAAAGACCCTGCTGCTTTACAACCCGAACACCTACGAGGTCTCCGACGTCATCTCGTCCTTTGTCTACCGGCGAGGCTTCGGCATCGACGGGCGAGCCGACTACTCGTTCAGTACGGCGGTCGACTTGTTCAACGCGATCATCAACCTGACTTTGCTGACGGTGGCCAATTTCACGGCCCGGCGCTTCAGCGAAACCAGTCTGTGGTAGGAGGTGACGGGTATGATTCGTTCCGGTTTGCGTGCGTCGCCAGGTGAGTTTGTTCTCAAGGTCATTAACGTATTGGTGATGTGCTTCGTGATGGTGGTCACACTGTACCCATTCTGGTATATCTTCGTCGCCTCGTTCAGCGATCCGTACGAGGTTGTGCGCACCAGCGGCCTGATGATCTGGTTCAAAGGGTTCGACCTTTATGCCTACAAAGAGGTCCTGCGGCACCGTCTGTTCTGGATCTCGTACCGCAACACGATGGTTTACCTGGTGATGGGCCTTATCGTTAACATGACCATGACGACGCTGGCCGCCTACGCGATGTCGCGCCGCAACATCAAGGGCAAGGGCGTGGTCATGAAGATCATCGTCTTTACCATGTTCTTCAGCGGCGGCCTGATCCCCACCTATATCGTGGTGGACAATCTGCAGATGACCGACACGATGTGGTCGCAGTTCGTGCCGTTTGCGATCAACACGTTCAACATGATCATCCTGAGGACCGCGTTCCAGGCCATTCCGGATTCTATTGAGGAAGCCGCCATCATCGACGGCGCGTCAGCAGCCCAGGTCATGATTCGTGTTGTCCTGCCGCTGGCTTTGCCCAGCATCATGGTCATTGGCCTTTACTACACGGAAGAAATCTGGAATTCCTTCTTCCGCGGCCTGATCTACATCCGGACTGACACCAAGTACCCGCTGCAGCTGATCCTGCGCCAGGTGCTCCTGTCCAATGTCATGGGCCAGTCGGACCAGTCCTTTGTCGACACCAACATCGGCCAAACCGTCAAGTACGCCACGATTGTCGTTTCGACCCTGCCGGTCCTGATGGTTTACCCGTTTATCCAGAAGTATTTTGTCAAAGGCGTCATGATCGGCTCGATCAAGGGCTGATCAGCCAACAGGAAATCTTCCAGCCATCGCCTGGCCATATCTCCGATCGGGGGTCTGGCCGGTCTGTTGGTGCGCTAAAAAAGTCCAGCGGTAAATAGTCAATAGACTTTTTACATAGAAGAACCTTGAAAAGTGAATAGCTTCGAATCTACAACACGAAAGAAGAGTACAGCAAACAAGCCTGCCCAATCATCAGAT
>Ga0172382_10002956_pt1 | contig 27453 bp, 17 predicted proteins | sample Leawel138RmetaG_FD_122245 | JGI IMG/M metagenome (GOLD analysis project Ga0172382, IMG submission 122245) | Leachate microbial communities from a municipal landfill in Southern Ontario, Canada - Leachate well 138R metaG | ecosystem: Engineered > Solid waste > Landfill > Unclassified | place...
CGCTTAATGCGTCGCCTGTATGCCACTGATAATAAAGTCACAAAAATTGAATCCTTAGGTTATGGACATTAATCGGCAGCATCATTGATTATTGTCATCAATAAAAAAGCCAGACATTGTCTGGCTTTTCTTATTTCAATCTACTGAATGTATTACCAAATTTTCACACGCTCATCTGGTGTTAAATACATTTTATCGCCTTCTTTCATCTCGAAGGCCTTATAAAAGGCTTCCACGTTACGTGGTGTACCCATGGCACGATAATGGCTCGGTGAATGCGGATCTGTCAGCAAACGACGGCTCAGCTCTTCATCACGGTAATTACGGCGCCATACTTGCGACCAACCCACAAAGAAGCGTTGCTCGCCCGTTAAACCATCAAGCACAGGTGCAGGTTTGCCGTTAAGGCTCATCAAATACGAACGTGCCGCTACAGTTAAACCACCTAAGTCGCCGATGTTCTCCCCTAAGGTCAAATCACCGTTAACAAACTTGCCGGGCATTGCCTCATAACCTGAGTATTGGGCAGACAACTGCTTACCGCGTTTTTGGAACTCTTCTCTGTCTTTATCTGACCACCAATCACGCAGGTTGCCATCACCATCGTATTTAGCGCCTTGGTCATCAAAACCATGGCTAATTTCATGGCCGATCACTGCACCTATACCACCGTAGTTAACGGCATCATCGGCATCCATATTAAAGAATGGCGGTTGCAGAATCGCAGCTGGGAATACGATTTCGTTTTTCACTGGGCTGTAATAAGCGTTTACCGTTTGTGGTGTCATGCCCCATTCGGTACGATCGATTGGCTTGCCAAGCTTGTTGATCATGTCTTGATATTCAAACTGAGCGTAACGCATGTAGTTACCCACTAACTCGTCAGCCTTGATATCTAAACCTGAGTAATCTTTCCACTTATCTGGATAACCGATTTTATAGGTGAATTTAGCCAGTTTTTCTTGGGCGGCGACTTTGGTTTCTGGCGTCATCCACTCAAGTTCATTGATACTAACCTCAAAACCTTTGATCAAGTTTTTGATCATAGTTTCCATACGCGCTTTAGCTTCTGGCTTGAAGTATTGCTTAACGTACTCTTCGCCCACTAACTCACCAATCACTTGGTCAGCGCCATCAACGGCTTTTTTCCAGCGCGGTTGTTGCTCTTCGATACCCATTAAGGTTTTGCTCTTAAAAGCGAAGTTCAAATCAACAAAGTTTTTGCTCAGTAACTCGGCGTAGCTATCCACTAAATGGAACGCGAGATAATCCTGCCAAGCCGATACTGGGAAGGTCTCGAAACCTGCACCGAGTTTTTCGAAGTAAGAAGGCTGGCGCACTATGATATCAGTGACTTTGTCGCCTAAACCTGCGCTGGTCGCGAAGGCATTGAAATCAAATTGACCCATTAACTTTTGCAGTTCAGCGCGATCTAACTTGTTGTAAGCCTTGTTGGCATCACGAGATTCAACTCGGCTCCACTGACTTTTGGCGATCATCATTTCGATGTCAGCGACGTTTTTAGCCGCACGTTTAGCGTCCTTGTAACCCGCTTCAGTCAGTATCTCTGTCACATACTTGGCCATGGCTTGGCGATTAGCGGCAAACTTAGGATCATCTTTTAGGTAATAATCGCGGTCCGGTAGCGTAAGGCCTGACTGGCTTAAATACACCGCATACTGAGTTGAGTTTTTAGCGTCATTATTGACGTAAAAACCAAAGGGAATACCAGAACCCGTCGTCAGTAATTTGCCCATAACGGCTGGTAAGTCAGCGTGCGTTTTTGCGGCAGCGATATCGGCCAGCAATGGCTTAAGCGGAGTAACACCTAATGTTTCAAGCAAATCGGTATTCATAAAGCTAGCATTGAAATCACCGATTTTCTGTTCATTAGAGCCTGCAGCAGGATTCTTTTTAGCGGCCGCTTCGTCGATAATTTTCTTCAATGCATCTTGGCTTTGGTCGTACAACACAGAAAACGCGCCATAGTTAGATTTGTCAGCTGGAATAGGCGTATTTGCCAACCATTTTCCATTAACGCTGTAATAGAAATCATCTTGATGGCGAACTGAGGCATCAAAGTTTTGCAATTCAATGCCAGACACCGCGACGGCTTCAGTTTTAGGCTCAGTACTACAAGCCGCTAAACCTAAACTCAAGGCGATACTCAGTGCCAGTGTGCTTATCTTCTTCATTGTTTTCCCCAGCTTCCGTTGAGAGTTATTATTTTTCCCGCAAAACCTTAGCATCTTGGCACGCCTCACAGTAGTAAGATTTTGTAAAAGGATATGACACTTTAGCGACACTCTTAGCTATTTCGGCAAGATAACTTCCATAGGGATGACGCTTATAGTTTTTCCATCGACCAAAAAGTAAGGGCACAACCTCAGTCATGCCCTTAAGTTCTTTACACCAATCTCAAACTAGAAGTTTTTACCCACAAATAAATAGAAAGACTTATCGCCAAGATCTGTGATCCCAAAACCAAGTGCCGCAGGTCCCATGGAAGTATCAGTACCGATATAAAGACTCGATGCATAAATCAGATCGGTCAGGGTGACGTCAGTGCGCTCGTCCCAGACATTCCCCGCCTCTAAGCTCCAACCTAGGTATAGAGGATAATCTGTCATACCTAGTGCATCACGCCCGAGATCATATTGATAAATAAAGGCCCCAAACACTTTATGTGCGCCCATAATTGAATCTTTATGGTAACCAGACAGGTTTAAGAATCCTCCCAGCTCAGATAAATGCAGCGTATTGACACCATCATTATTGTTAGTAGCAATTGATGCCTTACCAACAAAAGCGTGGTTACCGACACTCAAGGCACCTTTCCAGTCGGCCTCTATTTGCACGCTAAATTGGTTTTGATTATCGTCGATACTGTCATTGAAATCTTCATTGCGCACGTATACGTTTAAGGTTACGCGATTACCTGATGTTGGAAAGCTAATGCTATCTAAGCTATCGTAACCGAACCTAAAGTAAGCACCATAGGAACTAAAATCTAAGTCCTGCGTTAGCCAAACATCATTGACTATCGACCCCTTCTCTGCGACTAAGCCTAACTCAATCATCCCTTGTAAGGTGTAGTTATAACCTATGCCTAATTCAATAGTATGGGTTTTCTTGTCGAAGGTTAAGATACGACTGTTATTATCGTATAAGTCCCAATCACGGGTATCGTATTGATAGCGGGCACGGCTAAAGAACTGTTGGTCCCTGTCTAAAGGCTGATAAAACTCAGTTGCAAACAACTTTTCAATGCCGAGTTTGACCTCATTGCGCCACTCTCCACCATTAAAGGTCAAATCGGTCATGGTATAAGCCATGTCAAAACTGATGGCAGATTCTGAATTAAAGTCATCCTCCCAATTAAAGCCCAGTTGGAAATAATTCGGCCCCCAAGACTTAGCCTTAGTGGTAACTGTGAGTATGCGGCCATCCTCACCTTCTACAAATTCAGCATCGACACGCTCAAATTTATTGAGAGAGTAAATACGCTTTAACGCCTCATTAAGCTCGTCTTTAGATACAGCTTGCCCAGGTTTAATATCCAAGGTTTCCGTCAAGAGATTCAAACTCACCTTAGATTGGTTTTCAAATACGATTTCATTAATGGGATGACGTACATCCGCCATTAATAATTTACCTTTGGCTTTTTTAGCCTCGACGTAGGCGGCATATTCCTCAGGGCTCACGCTCATACTGCTCAACTTATAAAGCTGGCCATTAGCGGCTTCTTTTCCAAGGGTTAATGCCAGCGGCATAATAGTGAAATCAGTGGTGCTGAGGGCGTCAATAGCGGGTCGGATCAATACATCTTTATCTGTCAGTAATTGTTTTTGTTTTTCAGTGCTGGCATTGGTCAAAAAATTAGAGAGCTGATCGAGCACTGCAATAGTACTGTCTAATTTATCTTTTTTGACCAGAGGCGAGCCAATATCGACGGCGATAATAATATCGGCTCCCATGGCCTTAACCACATCGACAGGCATGTTATTAGCAATACCACCATCGACCAATAACTTGCCTTCAATTTGTGCGGGCTGAAGTGCACCAGGTACAGTTGCAGACGCTTGCATGGCTTTAACCATACTGCCGTGACTAATCACCACAGGTAAGCTAGTTTCTAAGTCGGTTGCAACCGCTCGGTAGGGAATGGCTAAATCATCAAAATGACCAAATTGCTGTACCAGATCTGTCGACTGACGTAAAAGTTGTGACATAGTCTGTCCACGTAGCAGACCACTTGGCGCCCTCACTTGGCCTTCGTTATAGCCAATGTTTAACGGAATATTGTAACGGTCACGTAACTGTTTATCCCTGTAACTCAAAATATTGCGCGGTATGGTGTCCGAGTAACCACTGTCCCAGTTGACCCCCATCATGATAGCTTCCACTTCACTCGCACTGTAACCCAGTGAATACATGCCAGCGACATAGGCGCCTATACTGGTGCCCGCGATATAATCGACTGGGATGTTATGTTCTTCTAATATTTTGAGCACGCCCACGTGAGCGGCGCCTTTAGCACCACCACCACTGAGTACGACACCAATTTTAAGGCGCTCTGCAGCCAAAGACGGGGTAACACACAAACACAAAATAATAGAAGCGAGTAGTTGACGCATCATGTGAGGCTACTTTTTATGGGATAAAAATCCGAGTTATATTAACAAACTTATCGATTTAACCGTCAGTCATATTTTATCTGGACCGACTAGTGATAAGTTTGTGTACTCTTTATACAAACAGATGAAGTTTAATTGAATAAACCGCTAAACAAAATATCCATCACCACTGAAGACGATAACGTTTACATCTCAAGCTCACAGGCTTATATCGTGCAGACGATTGCCCATCAGCTGTACAAATATTAAGTATTCGCGAGCCAATAATAGACTATGTTTCTAGCTTAATGATCAATAGAGACGATTTTGTTATCTGTCTCTAAATAGCGCTCAAAATCATCAACGCACATAGGCTTAGCAAAATAATACCCTTGAATAATATAACAGCCACGGCTAAAGACTTGCTCTAACTGCTCAACCGTCTCAATCCCTTCAGCAACCACATTTAATTTAAGGTTACGGGCTAATTCAATAATACTGCTCACAATCGCCTGATCTGCGGTATTAGTGGCGATATCAATCAAAAAGGAGCGATCAATTTTTAGGGTATTGACTTCAAAATTACGCAAATAAGCCAGTGAAGAATACCCAGTACCAAAGTCATCGATGGCAACCTCGATCCCCAAAGATTTCAATCGAGTAAGATGGTCTTTAGCGACATGCAACTCCTTCATCAATACGCCTTCGGTGATTTCTAATCCTAAAGATGCAGTTGGCATTTGGGTTTCTTGTAAAATTCTTTGGATATCTTCAATAAAATCTGGCTGCCTAAAATGCACAGCCGAAATATTAACCGACAACTTAAAGCCCGAGCCATAGCGCTTAGTCCAATTGGCTCCCTGCACACAGGCTTGTCTTAATACCCAGCGGTCAATATCAACAATTAAACCGCAGGCCTCGGCGACTTTGATGAAAATATCGGGACGAATAAAGCCGTCCAGCGGATGTTTCCAGCGAATTAATGCTTCCATTCCTATGAGCTTATCATTACGCAAAATATCAATTTGCGGCTGGTAATAAAGCTCGAACTCTTGCCGTTCTATGGCTTTGCGTAAATCGGCCTCAAGCCGTAAATGATAGAGGGCTTGAGCATTACGCTCCGAGGAATAATATTGGAAATTGCCTCGCCCTTCTTCTTTGGCATGGTACATAGCAAGATCGGCATTCTTGATAAAAGCCTCAGGCTGTACCGCATCGTCGGGCCAAATACTGATGCCTATGCTGGTCGAAATATAAAATTCCCGACCATATAACTTAAAAGGCGCGACAATTTGCTCCAACAGGCGCTCGGCGACATGGTTAATATCGTCAATGCTGTTTGCATTGCGGAGTAAAATCACAAATTCATCGCCACCAAAACGACAGAGTAAATGCTCGCTGGAAATACAAGATTGCAGTCGGCTTGATGCTTCGACCAGCAGTGCATCGCCCATGCTATGACCATAGGAATCATTAACATGCTTAAATCTATCGAGATCTAAAAACAATAGCGCCAGTTTCTCACCGGTTTGTTGCGCAGCTTGAATCGACTGTAATAAACGGCTAGAAAATAAGGAGCGATTTGGCAAGCCAGTAAGTACATCGTAATTAGCCAAACGGCGTAAATCGGCTTCAGTACGTTTACGCTCCGTAATATCAGAAAATACCACCACATAGTGGGTTACTTTCCCGTTAATGCTTTGCATCACCGACACGTTTAGCCACACAGGACAAAGTTGCTGATTGGCGCGGATTAACTCCCGCTCTCCAGTCCAAGACTGACTATCACGGAGAAGTTGCTTGATTTCCGATGCTAATCCGTCATTCATCTGTACGAATTGTGCAAATGGTTGCCCGACTAAGTCGTCAGAATCTATACCAATAATTTGTTGCGCAGCGTAATTCGCAACGCGAATACCGCCTTCGACATCTAAAATCAACACACCTTCAGAGGTATTGCCAAACGCTTTCGCCAATAAATTAATTTCATCCTCTAGCTGGCGTTGCACAGTAATATCGCTATAAATACCCGCGACCCGCTCAATTTCATTTGAGTGCTTATTGCGAGCAACTGGCCGCCCTCTAACCCTCAGCCATCCCCAATTACCGTCCTTACGCTGATAGCGATATTCGGCCTCGAATCGGTCAATCTCACCCGCCATCATGTTGTCCCACTGAGCGAGAGCTTTCTCCCTATCCTGCGGATGCACAGGCAAATCCTCTAAGCTCACCACAATCTCATTGGCATGCGTACCAAGCACCGAACCGCGATTATCAAGGTGAAATGCCTGAGTATTTTTATGCCACTCCCAGAGATCTGAGTCACTGCCGCGCAAAGACTGCCTTAACCTGTCCTCACTCTCCGTTAATGCCAGATTCATCTGCTTAAATGTATTGATCTGTCGTTGTCGATACCAAGCAAGACTTAAAGCAATAATAGAAAATAACAGCAGCAAAATACCTTTAAAACCTTGGGATAACCACCAATGCTGCTCAACATAAAAAGGATAAGAGAACGGCTTATCTGACCATATCCCATTAACTTGACTCAAAATATCTAGCACATAGCCACCCGCAGCTAATCCTGCGAGGTTGACCTGAGATTCCCCCTGCAACAAGACATAATGGCTATCTTCATCCTGATAACGTAATCGGTATTTAAATTGGATTGGCGAATCATCGAGGTAATCTAAGTTAGTGATTTGAAAACTCACCATATTCGCATCGGGTTTGATGGCCATCAGGTTACGCGGCAACAAAGATACCTCTGTCGTGTTGTTATAGTACACAGAGACAGATTCAAGCATCACATGGTCATCGGTTATACGATTGACCAGCCTATTGACATCGAGTCGCATCACTCCTTCAGGTGTTCCTAAGTAAAAGCCTGTTTTTGGCGAATAAAAATAAGCGCCCTCGTTCATTTCATCGGAAATCAAACCATCGAGTTGATTAAACATGGCGATATTGCCAGTTTGAATATCCTGACGAATCAAAGAATCAGCACAACCCACAAGATTTGACTTAGGGGTCTTTTGAATAAAAAACACTGAACTACAATTTAATTGCCATTCGGAAGTCAGTGAAACTAACGATTCCGCCTGCTGATGATATTCAAACAAACCTTTTTCATAGGAACCAAACCAGATAATTCCCGGGGACATTTCTTCAATATGGCTAATCGTTGGTTGTGCCGCAAAAGCATTAAATAAGTGCCGTTGATCATGAAACTCGTTTTGACTGTCTATGTAACCAAAGACTTTTTTACCGCCAACCCAAAGACGACCGTCAGAGGTACGATAAATCGTGCGGATCACTGGCCGCTTGGGGCCATCAAATTCGTTCGATGACTTATCAATATCAAATGGCTGGGGCTCATAGAGTCCCATTTCCCAAAAATAGAGTCCCGTGGTAGTCGCAATCCAGACGCGTCCTTTCAGTTTGGGATCCCGATAAGTTTTATATATGAGCTTATTTTTAAAGTCATCCTGACCGTGAGTCCATTTAGAAAAACTGCTGCCTTGCAAGGTCTCTTTATCAATAACAAAAAGACCACTGGTTGTTGAGATCAGTAAATAATGGTCCTCAAACTCACTAATATCATAAATACTTTCGTGGGGATTAAACCCCTCAATCGGAATGTTAACCGCTTTTTTACTGCCCTTAGCAACAAAATCTAAACTGGAAGAACCGAGCCAAACCCCTTCATCACTGGCATGTACAGACCAAGTCATGGCATCGCTCAGCTGATAGGGTTCATCTGCCGCATAAGTATCAAGAATGAAATCAGGCGGTGACGCTAACAATGCCAATCCATCACCAGAGCCTCCAACCCACATCAAGCCTGCATCATCAAACAACATGGCTTTCAGCGTTTCCATGTTGGCCTCAGCCTTCAACTCTTGCTGATAATTCTCAATCAACCGCGTCTCAGGCGACCATTTTAACAAGCCAATACGACTGGCAAACCACAAATACCCTTTAGCATCTTCAATGATCGCTGTGCTCCAATCGGGTAATTCTGGCACAGGTGTAATTTGATGAGCGATTTGATCTAATTGATAAACACCACGCCCTGTCGCAATCCAGATCCTATGTTGAGTATCCTCCAACATATCGAGAATACTGCCCATAGATTCGGTCCAAGGGTATTGGAACAGCCGTTCGCCCTTGTTATCGAGGAGCTCTAGTTGCAACTGCCCCGCAACCAACATGTGTCCATTGGGCATAAGCAATAACTTGCGCCAAGGAAGGTCGCGATTAACAGCTAATTGAGTGATAAGGCGAAGTTCTGACTTTGAAGGGGAAAACTCATAGATCTGACCATTATCAATTAATAATCGCCATGTTTTGCTATTCTTGCGGGCTGCCGATATCAGCGCACCACCTGGAAACTGCGGGAATAGATAGGGAGAACCAAATGCGGTAAATTGATTTTGCACTATATCGTAAAGGTAAATCGCGGCATTGGTGCTGACCAATAACTTGTCTCGGTCGATGTTCACCACTGTCGTTAAAAAGTCATCCGCAAGCCGTGATTCCGTGCCAATTTTATCAATGCGCCGCACCTTAGAATTACTGACCCGATACAAGCCCTGCTCAGTCGCTGCCCATACAAAACCGTAGTCATCTAAGGCTAAACCTCGGATGCTGGTGACAGCTAAACCGTCTCTATCGGTAAAAACACGCTGCACAAAGCCGCCCGCCCAAGCCGAATGGACGCTAATCAGTGAAAGGATGAAACATGTCAGAATTGTTCTAATTATTTTTGTTTGCATGTGACAACTTACTTCATACATATACCCAAACCACCTCAAAATGCAGAATTCAGCGGCTGATGTTAACGGCATGGTAACGCACTTTCAGCAAGGCTATTTATTGCTCCTGCATAAATGGCATTCACGACATATATGGCGATTGCAGCTATTTGCAGGCCTAGTGGGCTAAGTCAAAAATAGCCAACACCGCATAAAGTGCGTTACCCCGTGGTTAACATCAGCCACCGGGACGGAGCACCCAGGGCACTCCACTTCCGTGTTGCATCAATTCAAAAGGTAGCTACATTTTTTCATTGATGCGCCTTGAATTGAAGCCCCCTCGGCGCTCTGAAACTCGTATTTTGAGGTCGCTTGGGTATAACTGTACTGTAGCAGCTCAATCCCTTCAATTCATCCGCTTGTTTACATAAAAGTTACAAAAAAATACAGGCAATAAAAAAGCGCTCAAGTGAGCGCTTTTTTAATCGACAGCTAAATTACTTTTTCTTTGCCTTTGGGTTTGGCAAATCAGTAATAGAACCTTCGTACATTTCAGCCGCTAAGCCTACTGATTCGTGCAGTGTTGGGTGAGCGTGAATGGTTAATGCTAAATCTTCAGCATCACAACCCATTTCAATCGCTAGACCGATTTCGCCTAACAGCTCGCCGCCGTTAACACCCACAATAGCACCACCGATCACGCGGTGAGTGTCTTTGTCGAAAATCAGCTTAGTCATGCCCTCAGAGCAATCAGACGCAATCGCACGACCACTTGCAGCCCATGGGAAAGTTGCGGTTTCGTAAGCAATACCTTGCTCTTTCGCTTCTTTCTCAGTCAAACCAACCCAAGCTACTTCAGGGTCAGTGTAAGCAATTGATGGGATGACTTTTGGATCGAAATAGTGCTTCATGCCAGCGATAACTTCAGCCGCTACATGGCCTTCGTGCACGCCTTTGTGAGCCAACATGGGTTGACCAACGATGTCGCCGATAGCATAAATGTGCGGTACGTTAGTACGCAGTTGCTTATCAACCTTGATAAAGCCACGCTCATCAACGTTAACACCTGCTTTTTCAGCATCTAACGACTTGCCATTAGGTGCACGGCCAATAGCCACTAATACGGCATCGTAACGAACGGCTTCAGTTGGCGCGCTCTTACCTTCCATAGAAACATAGATACCGTCTTCACGTGCTTCAACCGCTGTGACTTTAGTTTCAAGGATCAGGTTGAATTTCTTCTTGATTTGCTTAGTAAATACGCGAACCACATCTTTATCAGCCGCAGGGATCACTTGGTCGAACATCTCAACCACGTCGATTTGGCTGCCTAAAGAAGCGTACACAGTACCCATTTCTAGACCGATAATACCGCCGCCCATCACTAACAACTTGCCTGGAACTTCTTTCAGTTCTAATGCGTCAGTCGAATCCCAAATACGTGGATCTTCATGCGGAATAAATGGCAGTTTGATTGGACGAGAACCCGCAGCAATGATCGCTTGCTCGAAAGTCACTTTAGTCACAGTGCCATCTTCAGCAGTCACTTCTAGCGTGTTAGGGCCAGTGAATTTACCAAAACCGTTAACCACGTTAACTTTACGCATTTTGGACATGCCGCCCAATCCGCCAGTTAATTGGCCAATGACTTTTTCTTTAAAGCCACGTAACTTATCTAAATCGATAGTTGGCTCGCCGAAGACCACACCGTGAGCGGCAACCGCTTTGGCTTCTTCGATAACTTTAGCAACGTGCAGTAAGGCTTTAGATGGGATACAACCCACGTTAAGACACACGCCACCTAAAGTGCTAAAACGTTCAACTATGATGGTTTCCAGACCTAAGTCAGCAGCACGGAAAGCCGCAGAATAACCTGCAGGACCTGCACCTAATACCACTACCTGAGTTTTGATTTCGTTACTCATGTTTTCCTCTAATTCTCATTCAATCCGTTGGAGGAGCTATCCTGCCAACCGAAAATGCGCCAGCGCGTAAGGTGGGCGCATTTTAACCTGTGTTTGATACTGATCACAATAAACAAAAGGCTGCTCAAGATGAGCAGCCTTATATGCTTACAGAACCAAAGTACGAATATCGGACAGAATTCCTGACAGCGTCACACTAAAACGTGCAGCCATGGCACCATCGATCACGCGGTGATCGTATGACAGTGACAGCGGCAACATCAATTTAGGTTCGAACTCTTTACCATTCCACTTAGGCTTAATTTCAGATTTAGACACACCTAAAATTGCCACATCTGGGTAGTTCACGATAGGCGTAAACGCCGTACCGCCAATACCACCTAAACTTGAAATGGTGAAACAGCTACCTTGCATATCAGCAGATTTCAGCTTGCCATCACGGGCACGGATAGAGATATCAGCCAGTTCACGAGATAACTCGATAATGCCTTTCTTATCCACGTCACGCACGACTGGCACAACCAAACCGTTTGGCGTATCAACCGCCACACCGATGTGGAAATACTTTTTCTGGATCAGTGATTCGCCATCAGAGCTTAAGCTCGAGTTGAACACAGGGAACTGTTGCAACGTTTTAGCCACAGCTTTCAGCATAAACACTAAAGGCGTGATCTTGTAATCGGCTTTTTTCTTCGCCGCTACATCGTTTTGCTGCTTGCGGAACTCTTCCATTTCAGTGATATCAGCTTCATCGAACTGAGTCACGTGAGGGATAGTTACCCAGTTGCGGTGTAAGTTAGGGCCAGAAATCTTCTGGATACGGCTTAATGGAATCTCTTCCACTTCACCAAACTTACTGAAATCAACTTTAGGTGCTGCAATCACTTGCAGACCGCCGCCATTACCTGAACCAACAGAAGTTGCCGCAGTCGCTTTCGGACGCGACAGTTCGTATTTAACATACGCCTGTACGTCTTCTTTCATGATGCGACCTTTACGGCCAGAACCTGTCACTTGGGTCAAGTCGACACCAAACTCACGGGCTAAACGACGTACAGCAGGAGACGCATGTACCGCACCGGTAGACACAGGGGTACCTGCGCTTGGGTGATGGGGTACTGGTGGACGGCTTGCAGGTGCAGCAACGGGCGCCGCGCTCACTGGAGCAGGAGCCGCCGCTTGTGCAGCAGGTGCTGGAGCACTTGCTGTTGCAACAGAAGTCGTCTCAATCGTCGCAATGACGCTACCTTGAGAAACCTTGTCACCCACTTTAACAGTCAAAGACAGCAGTTTACCGGCAAATGGCGCTGGCACTTCCATGGTGGCTTTGTCAGTTTCAAGGGTAATCAAACCTTGGTCAGCAGTGATTTCATCACCGACAGACACGAGCACTTCGATCACATCGACATTGCTGGCATCGCCAATATCCGGCACTTGAATTTCTTTTACCGCAACCACGCTTGCCGCAGGTGCTGCGGCCACTGGTGCAACCGTCGCGGCTGGAGCCGCTTGGGCAGCAACGGTTGGCGCGGCTGCAGGTGCAGCGCCGCCCACTTCAAGCATGATGACTAAAGAGCCTTGCGACACTTTATCGCCAACTGCGACTTTAACGTCTTTAACCACACCCGCGAAAGGTGATGGCACGTCCATGGTCGCTTTGTCTGTTTCTAGGGTAATTAAACCGCTATCAACCTCAATCTTGTCACCGACAGCAACCAGGACTTCGATAACCGATACATCAGTGTCGCCACCGATATCTGGTACTGTCACTTCAACCACTTTGGTTGCGCCCGTCGCAGGAGCAGCAGCCACAGGGGCAGGAGCCGCTTGAACTGGTGCAGATGCTGGTGCCGCCTGAGCGGGTGCTGCAACTGGAGCCGGAGCGGCTGCTGCCGCGCCCGCCGCTTGCATCATAGCAATCAAAGTACCTTCAGATACTTTATCGCCCACAGCCACTTTCAATTCGGCTAAAACACCGGCGAAAGGCGCTGGAATATCCATAGTCGCCTTGTCGCTTTCGACGGTAAGAATCGATTCTTCTGCAGCTAGGGTATCACCCACAGCCACACAAATTTCGATCACTTGCACTTCATCGCCGCCGATATCAGGAACAAAAACTTCTTTTAATTCAGCCATTTTTATTGCCTCTTACGCGTACTGTGGATTGATCTTGTCAGCGTCGATACCATATTCTTTAATGGCTTTTGCTAACACATCGACAGGCAGCTCTTTGCGATCAACCAGTGATTTCAGTGCCGCAATAACGATGAACTTAGCATCCACTTCGAAGTGGTGACGCAGATTCTCGCGGCTGTCTGAACGACCGAAACCGTCAGTACCTAACACTTTGTAATCGGTAGGAATATAAGCACGTAACTGTTCGCCGTAAATCTTCATATAGTCAGTCGCGACGATTGCAGGTGCATCACTTGAAATCACTTGGCTGATATAGGCTTGTTTTGGCGTTTCGGTTGGGTGCAGCATGTTCCAACGCTCAGCGGCTTGACCATCGCGAGTCAATTCGTTGAAGCTAGTTACGCTAAATACGTCGGCAGTAATACCGAAGTCTTTCGCCAGTGCTTGCGCCGCTTTACGAGTTTGTTCAAGGATAGTGCCACAGCTCATTAACTGAACTTTGCCTTTACCTGAACCCGCAACCGTTTCTAACTTGTAGATACCTTTCACTATGCCCACTTCCGCGCCTTCTGGCATGGCTGGTTGCTCATAGTTTTCGTTCATTGTGGTCAAGTAGTAGAAGATATCTTCTTGATTCTCGCCGTACATACGACGGATACCATCTTGTACCACAACGGCGATTTCGTAGCCGTAGGTTGGATCGTAAGTAATACAGTTAGGGATAGTGTTCGCCAATACGTGGCTATGACCATCTTGATGCTGTAAACCTTCGCCGTTAAGCGTTGTACGACCTGAAGTACCGCCCACTAAGAAACCACGAGCACGCATGTCACCCGCAGCCCAAGCCATGTCGCCAATACGTTGGAAACCGAACATTGAGTAGTAGATGTAGAACGGGATCATAGGTGTATCATTGACTGAGTAGCTCGTCGCTGCTGATACCCATGAAGACATAGCGCCGAGTTCGTTAATCCCTTCTTGCAATACTTGGCCGGTTTTATCTTCACGGTAGTAAGCAACTTGGTCAGAATCCTGCGGAATATATTTTTGGCCTTCGTGAGCATAAATACCCACTTGACGGAACAAACCTTCCATACCGAAAGTACGAGCTTCGTCAGGAATAATTGGCACAATATTTTTGCCAATTTTCTTGTCTTTCAGCAGAGCTGTCAGAACACGAACGAATGCCATAGTCGATGAAATTTCACGGCCGTTAGAGCCCTGTAAAATCGAATCGAAAATCTTCAGTGACGGCACTTCCATCTCTTCGGTGAACTTTTGACGACGTTGTGGCACGCTACCATGCAGCGCTTCACGACGGCTCATCATGTACTTCACTTCTTCAGAATCTGGACCTGGGTGATAGAAAGGCAGATCTTCTAACTGGTCATCTGGGATCGGAATATTGAAACGATCGCGGAAGTAACGGATAGACTCGATACCCATTTTCTTCACGTTGTGAGCGATGTTTTTACCTTCACCCGCATCACCTAAGCCGTAACCTTTTACAGTCTTAGCTAAAATCACCGTTGGGCGACCTTTGGTTTTTTGTGCGTGATCTAAGGCAGCGTACACTTTCACAGGATCATGACCGCCACGGTTTAAGCGCCAAATGTCATCATCTGACATGTTAGCCACCATTTCGGCCGTTTCAGGGTACTTACCAAAGAAGTGTTCGCGTGTATAAGCGCCACCTTTGGCTTTACAGTTTTGGTATTCACCGTCAACGGTTTCTTCCATTAACTGCAGTAACTTACCGCTAGTGTCACGGGCCAATAATGGATCCCAGTAACGACCCCAAATCACTTTAACCACTTCCCAGCCTGCGCCGCGGAATTCGCCTTCAAGTTCTTGGATAATCTTACCGTTACCACGCACAGGGCCATCAAGACGCTGTAAGTTACAGTTAACGATGAAGACTAAGTTATCTAATTCTTCACGGGCCGCTAAACCAATCGCACCTAAGGCTTCTGGCTCGTCACACTCACCGTCACCTAAGAAACAGTAAACGGTTTGTGCTGAACAATCTTTCAGACCACGGTCAGTCAGATATTTCAGGAAACGCGCCTGATAAATAGCTTGGATAGGACCTAAGCCCATAGAAACCGTTGGGAATTGCCAGTAATCCGGCATCAGTTTTGGATGTGGGTATGAAGACAGACCCTTGCCATCCACTTCTTGACGGAAATTAGCCAGTTGGTCTTCGCTTAAACGACCTTCTAAGAATGAACGCGCATAAATACCAGGGGCGATATGGCCTTGGAAATACACTAAATCGCCACCGTCTTTTTCATTGGGTGCGCGGAAGAAGTGGTTAAAACATACGTCATAAATAGTCGCGCTTGAGGCGAAGCTTGAAATATGGCCGCCTAATTCTAAATCTTTCTTAGAACCACGAAGCACCATAGCTAAAGCGTTCCAACGGATGATGGCGCGAATGCGACGTTCCATCTCTTGGTTGCCAGGCATGTGCGGCTCTTGACCCGCAGGGATAGTGTTCAGGTAAGCCGTTGTGGCGTTATAAGGCAAGTGAGTGCCATTACGACGCGCTTTATCGATCAGCTTTTCTAGTAAAAAATGCGCGCGCTCTGGGCCTTCCTGTTCCAACACGGCTTGCAGGGCATCAACCCATTCCTGAGTCTCTAACGGATCTACGTCTTGTAGCATATCTTCAGACATGACACTGTCCTTCTCTATATACATGATAATGAATGGTGTTTGCGGCATATTCCGATTTAGCTGGCAGCTAAATCACAGAACTTAAGCGCCACTCTTTAAACGGCGCAAGCTTCGCTGCAACCGGCTATCTTCTTCCCGCACAGATAACATCACCTCTTCGATGTAACTTAAGTGTTCATTCGAGGCTTCTCTGGCGGCGTCGGGATCACGACGAACGATGGCAGCGAGCAAGGCCCGTCTGTGATCGTTAGCCATAGTAGAAGCTTCTTCGCGGCGGCTTAAAAGCTCCAGGTTTTGCGCCACATTTTGATGCAGCACAGGGGTTAAACTAAGAACGAGGTGTAACATAGCCACGTTATGTGACGCTTCCGCCACAGCACGATAAAAACGCACAATCGCAGCAGCTTTTTGTTCGATATCGGTGGCGGCTTCCACCTCGAGGATCATACGCTTGATATTTTGCATATCGGCGTCGGTACCACGCAGGGCCGCAAAATAGGCCATCATGCCTTCGGTGGCATGGCGGAACTCCAGTAAGTCGTACTGACTCTCTGGATCTGAATTCATCAGTTCAACAATAGGATCGGCAAGGGTCTGCCAGAGTTGTTCTTTGACATAAGTACCACCGCCTTGGCGGCGCATTAACAGTCCTTTTGCCTCAAGCTTTTGAATAGCTTCACGCAAAGAAGGTCGAGACACTTCAAACTGGATCGCCAGTTCGCGTTCAGGCGGTAACTTCTGACCGGGCTGTAAACTCCCCTCTAAGATCATTTGCTCTAATTGCGCCATGATCACGTCAGAAATTTTTGGCTGATTAATTTTACTATAGGCCATCAGGCGCTCAGCTCCGTTGTAAATTGGTCTTACCAATTTTTTTGAGTGAGCGCACTTTATCAAATCAGCGTTTTGATGTCCAGATTGAAGATCACTCCTTAAAAGCGATCTCGATCAAAAGCACTCACGAAGAGAGAGCATAGCGGAAAAAAATGTTTATGGGGTCAGACCATTTGACAAAAGCACGGGCTTCGCCCTACTAGGCGCTGCAAAAAGCGCAGCGGATAGATTCTAGGCTCTAGATTCTAGACTAGAAGGAGCACTACGACGCCCTAGCAGCGAAGCGTTCTCGATTCTAACAGCGAAGCATCCTTCTTTTAGCTCACCAATCCGAAAATGGTCAGTAATGAAAGTATTGCAACAATAAGTGTAAAGTTACGTTTACTGAGCACTAATAATGCTAAGGTTGATTGTACACATATAGGTGCACTTGCGACCTCAGGTAAAGGTTGTGCCGCTAATGCCGTTTCAGCAACCACAGTGCGAGCGCTCACATTTAAGGTCAATCCATTACGGCGCCACGCCGCTAAACCTTCACTAAATTGACCACTTAAGGCATAACCAAAGGCGAAAATCCGGCTCGGTAACCAATCCAGTATCGTAATCACTTCGTTGACTAAGGGTAGCTCTAGAGATTTACGGGCATTCTCTTCGGCATAAAAACGTACCGTGCAATACAGTACCGCACCGACTGGACCTAAAAAAATGAAAAACAGCGCCACGGCACCATAATAACGATAGTTAATCCAAGCAACACTTTGCCCCACTTTGGCACCAAGGTCTTTCTCGGATACAGCATCTAAACACTCGCTACAATCGAGTTCGGCGGCATAATGGTAACAAGCTTGGACGTCTGAGCGACAAGCGGCTTGCATATATTTTTTGAAAATATCACGCTGTTTCTGATGGTTAAAACAAACCACTGCCACAACAATCCATAGTGCTAAACTTAATAAGCCCCAAAACATTCCCGCCACTAACCAAGATAAAACATATACCAACAAGGCTGGTAGCACTAACGCCAACGCCATCATCACGCTTGTCAGTGACGCTTTATCACCGAAAAATGTTGTCTGATAGGATTGCAGTAAACGATCAAATTGCCATGATGAAGGAAGAAATTTAAGTCGCTCCACTAAAATGGCGACCAAGAGTGAAAATAATGCCATGGGCTGTACCTCTATAATTTGTCCATAAATAGTCTAGGTTTATATGGAATACGTCTAAAATCCAAAAAGTTAAGTGATTAACTAAGAGCGCAACGCCTGAGTATATTCCTTTAACTTGCCTAAATATCCTTCCCAATCAAAACTTTGCCCTGGGTCCGTTTTCCGCATTGGCGCAATATCACAATGACCCACAATCCGTTCAATACTCAGCAATGGATATTCTACCAGTAGGGCTTGTGTTAACTCGATGAGTGACTGATATTGCTCAGGAGTGTAAGGCTCAGTATCTGTGCCTTCCAGTTCAATACCAATGGAAAAATCATTACAATTCTCTCTCTCACCATAACGAGACACCCCAGCATGCCAAGCCCTGTCATTACAGCTTACATATTGGACACGCTCGCCATGGCGGCGGATCAAAAAGTGCGCCGACACTTGCAAGCCCTGCAACGGTGCAAAGCTGGAATCGGCATTAGTATCTAAACACCCTTGAAATAATTGATCAATGTAAGGTAATCCAAAGCAGCCTGCGGGCAGACTAATATTGTGGATCACTAACAAACTCACTTCATTCAAGGGACGTTGATTAAAATGTGGCGACTCACAACGCCTCGCACTATCACACCAACCCGAATCAAACCGCATGATGAGCTTATCCTCTATGCCACATATACTGGCTTACTCTAACAGTATTCCTCCAAGCAAAGAAGAAACCCTGCGCACGGAACTTACTGACTGAGCTCTCTTTTAACATTGAGATCATGGAGCAAACCATCCACTCTCAATTTAAATAAGGCTGCAGCTTACTCCTTTTGCTCAATCTGCCAACCTGTTCCGTGAGACCTAAGGCCGTGGTAATCTTAACCTAAAATGCAAGTAGGCCGTAATGCAAGGACTCCGCTTATGTTAGAAAACGATATCCGCCAATCAGTAAAATCAGCCCTCAGTGAAGACTTAGGTGGCACCGAAATCAACGATCAAACCAAAGCCATCGCTTATGGCGACATCACAGCAATGTTGATCCCCGCCGATAAGTACGCTGAAGCCACTTTAATCACCCGTGAAGAAGGCGTTTTTTGTGGTAAAGCATGGGCAGAGCAGGTTTTTAACCAACTCGGTGGTGAAGTCGCACTGCATTGGCATGTGGATGATGGCGATCTAGTATTACCCAACCAGCTATTATGTGAATTATCAGGTCCTGCGCGCGCTATTCTCACTGGCGAACGCACGGCAATGAACTTTATCCAAACACTTTCTGGTGTTGCCACCTTAACCAAACATTATGTCGATAAACTGGCGGGGACTCACACTCACTTGTTAGATACTCGCAAGACAATTCCAGGCCTACGCACGGCACAAAAGTATGCCGTCACCTGCGGTGGCGGAAAAAACCATCGTATTGGTTTATATGATGCTTTTTTGATTAAAGAAAACCACATTATGGCCTGTGGCGGCATTCGCCAAGCCGTAGATACCGCCCGCAGCTTGTACCCGAATAAACCCGTTGAAGTCGAAGTGGAGTCACTCGAAGAGCTCGCCTTAGCACTCGACTCTGGCACAGATATCATAATGTTAGATAACTTCGACATCACTAAGATGGTCGAAGCGGTTGAAATGAACAATCAATATAAAGCTAAAGGCGCCGGCGCTAAGCTTGAAGTCTCTGGTAATGTCACCTTAGATACCTTAGCCGAATTTGCCAAAACAGGGGTGGACTATATCTCAGTTGGCGCACTCACTAAGCATGTTCGCGCCTTAGATTTATCACTCAGATTAAAAGCTTAAAACCGCTAGATGTTAGCTGGCAGTGGAATGTTCTCGCAAAGTACTGTAAGCACATTCCACTCATAAAATATTAAGGCGAAATGCATTTTTTTGTAGGGCTCCAGCAAACAAAATGACGAAATTACGTCTGTACTATCATACTCAGCATTCACCCTCACGAAGCACCCAACCCGCCACCATTTCATGTCACCAATTTGACGACATAGAGAGACACGCCAGCTAAACTGATATTGTCAAAAAGTTGTTATAACCTAACATGTCGATAAGTTAGCCTTTTATACAAAAACAACACTTTATTAGTACTTTATACTTAACTTTTGTTTCCTTTTACCTAACTTTGTACTAACTTTTACCAAGGCGAGATGGCCGTTTGGTCAACCTCACCTAAGGTCAGCACTGGGATTCTTTTTAAAATTGCCTAGTTCACGTTTTTTGAGAGGCATATTTTTGAAAACGTTAGCCTAAGGTGCGGTTGCCGAAACAATTTATTCAAATAAGCGCTAACCCAGCATTAACTTAGTGCTAATTTAGCAAAGCGAGCTTGGATAAATCAGCATGAGTCATTACACATGGGTCATTCAAGATCATCGGTGTACTGTTGATGTTACATAGATCATATAAATGATTTTATTGACATAAATGAGTTATAAAGTTTGATGAGATAAAACAATTTATAGAGTAAAACAGCGGTTAGGTTAAACACTCTATTCAACCACAGTAAGTCACTAAATAGTTAGCTGGAGAGAAAAATGAAGGCCATGAATTTAAACAAAGCATTAAATAAAAAAGCTCAGGGTTTTACTCTGATCGAACTAATGATCGTAGTCGCCATTATCGGTATTTTGGCAGCTGTTGCTTTACCAGCATACCGTGATTATGTTGGTTCAGCCCATGGTGGTGCAGCCATGAAAGCAATTGCATCATATACGACTAAAGCTGTGACATGTACTCAATCAGGTATTAGTTGCGATACTTTACCAGCAGATGTTGCTGCAGCCCCTGGAATGTCATTAACTGGACTTGCTGCAGAAGGAGCTGGTGGAACACTAGTGTTTGCAGAAGGTTCATGTACACTTACAGCAACTATATCTCCTGAAGGTAGAGTTACATACGGAATTGTTAACGTAGGCACTGGAGCCACAGCCGCCCAATGTACTGCAGGGGCAGGTTTATAGTTTAGTAAGTATATTTACTTCATAAATGGCAGCGCAGCTGCCATTTAACCTTTAATACATTTAGGTTTTAAAGATGCCCACAACCGGCCTTCATTTAGGTTTATCCACCCTATTTATCCGTAAAGGTCTGCTAAATGAAGAGCAGATGGCTAACGCCATCACTAAATCCCGTCAAAACAAACACGCCCTTGTAAGCACTTTAGTTCAAAGTAAGCTGGTCTCTGCCCGTGCAATAGCCGAGCTTTGCTACGAAGAATACGGCACACCATTACTCGATCTTAATGAGTTTGATCTTGCTTCCATTCCTGAGGATTTTCTCAATAAGAAACTCATTGAGAAACACCGTTGTTTACCCTTATTTAAACGCGGGAATCGCCTCTATATCGGCACATCCGACCCGACCAACATTGCAGCCCTCGAAGACTTTCAATTTAGTGCAGGGCTGCATGCCGAAGCCATTCTGGTTGAAGAGGATAAACTTGCTAAGGCGCTGGAAAAAATTCTCGAAGAAGATATCAGCGGTCTCGATTTAGGCGGCATGGACGAAGCTGCGCTGGCAGCGATAGAAATTACTGATACCGACAGACGTAGCGAAGAGTCTACTGGTGAGAGTAGTGACGATGCGCCTATTGTTATCTATATCAATAAAATTTTAACCGATGCCATCCGCAAAGGTGCGTCAGATTTACACTTTGAACCCTATGAGAAACGCTACCGCATACGGTTTCGCATTGACGGTATTCTGCACGAAGTCTCTGAACCGCCGATTAGCCTCGCTGGTCGTTTATCGGCACGACTAAAGGTAATGTCGAAACTCGATATCGCCGAACGGCGCGTGCCGCAGGATGGTCGAATTAAGATGAAGCTTTCCCGCACTAAATCTATCGACTTTCGGGTAAGTACCTTGCCGACGCTCTGGGGTGAAAAGATTGTAATGCGGATTTTAGACTCATCCTCCGCACAATTGGGCATTGAAAAGCTCGGTTACGAACCCGACCAAGAAAAGCTCTACCTTGAGATGCTAGCAAAGCCCCAAGGGATGATTTTAGTGACAGGCCCAACAGGCTCAGGTAAAACCGTCTCCCTTTACACTGGGTTAAATATTCTCAATACAGAAGAGCGTAATATTTCTACCGCTGAAGATCCGGTTGAGATTAACCTTGAGGGTGTAAACCAAGTTCACATTAATTTAAAGGCAGGGCTAACCTTCGCGTCCGCTTTACGTTCATTTCTACGCCAAGACCCCGATGTGGTGATGGTCGGGGAAATCCGCGATCTTGAAACTGCAGAGATTGCCATTAAAGCGGCACAAACGGGTCACTTAGTCTTATCAACCTTGCATACTAACTCGGCAGCCGAAACCTTAACCCGTTTAATCAATATGGGTGTTCCAGGCTACAACATAGCTAGCTCTGTGAATCTGATTATTGCCCAGCGCTTAGCGCGTCGTCTATGCCCCGAATGTAAACAAGCGGAAGTGATCCCCGAGCATGAATTACTTCGTCTAGGTTTTGCCCAAGCACAAATTACTCAGGGCTTTACCACCTTTAAACCCATTGGCTGCGAACATTGCTCTGCAGGCTACAAGGGACGGGTTGGCATTTATGAAGTGATGAAAATGTCTGACGAAATAGCCCGCACTATCATGGAAGGGGGGAACTCTTTACAAATCGCCTCCCAAGCTAAAGCGCAAGGAATGCGGGATTTGCGTCAATCGGGATTATTGAAAGTGATCCACGGTGTTACTAGCATTGCAGAAGTCAATCGCGTCACAAGTTTTGGCTAAATCCAATCTTTATGTCTAAAGTTACGTCTAAAATTCAGGCAATAGCGCATTATTACTCGTATATTTGAATCTTAGAGTCCAAACTATTTCGCAAGCACAGCGTTCAGTTAACTAGAAATCTAGAACGATTTATTTACAGGGATAATTTATGGCTACGGCAACGACCACAAGAAAGCCTCGCACCAAGAAAGCCGAGCAAAAAAGCCAACCAAAAATCTATACCTTTGAATGGAAAGGCCTAAATCGCGACGGTAAGAAGACTGCAGGTGAACTCAGAGGCGCAACTGCCGCCGAAATCCGTAGTCAGTTAAAATCCCAAGGAGTTAACCCTAAGAGCGTTCGTAAGCAGTCCTCTGCGCTATTTAAGTTAGGTGATCCGAAAATCACCCCTATGGATATTGCCATGATGACCCGCCAAGTTGCGACTATGCTAGCGGCGGGCGTACCTTTAGTGACCACTATTGAGCTACTCGGCCGTGGTCACGAAAAAGCTAAGATGAGGGAACTATTAGGAAATATCCTCAGCGAAATTCAATCTGGCATTCCTTTATCTGATGCAATGCGTCCCCATAGACGCTACTTCGATGAGCTATATGTTGACCTAGTTGCAGCAGGTGAACATTCAGGTTCACTAGACTTGGTCTTCGATCGCGTGGCTACTTACAGAGAGAAAACGGAAGCTCTCAAATCCAAAATTAAGAAGGCCATGTTCTATCCGGCTGCTGTTGTCATAGTCGCACTATTAGTAACAACATTATTACTTCTATTTGTAGTGCCTCAATTCGAAGAGATATTCAAAGGCTTTGGCGCTGAACTACCCGCCTTTACTCAATTAGTACTACACATTTCCCGCGGCTTACAATCCTCTTGGTATATCTTCTTAACAGCTATCGTCGGCGGAGTATTTTTGTTCGTTCGAGCCCACAGAAACTCACAAATTGTGCGAGATAGAGTCGATGAAGCTGTGCTTAAAATCCCCGCTATTGGGCCTATATTACATAAAGGTGCCATGGCACGATTCGCCCGCACTTTAGCAACTACTTTCGCCGCGGGCGTGCCGTTAATTGATGGTCTAGAGTCTGCCGCTGGCGCATCTGGTAATGCGGTATACCGCAAAGCCATTTTAAAAATCCGTCAAGAAGTGATGGCAGGGATGCAGATGAATGTGGCTATGCAAACCACAGGGCTTTTCCCCGACATGTTAGTGCAAATGGTGATGATAGGCGAAGAATCCGGTTCACTGGATAACATGCTCAATAAAGTATCAACCATCTACGAAATGCAAGTAGATGATGCGGTTGATGGCTTATCAAGCCTGATAGAACCGATTATGATGGTGGTCATCGGTACTGTCGTTGGCGGGTTAATTGTTGCTATGTACTTACCTATCTTCCAGATGGGTAAAGTTGTTAGCGGCTAGTTTAATTTCTCATCCTCAAAATATAAATAAGAACATCAAATGTCAGAATTTATCTCCATTTTGGGCCAGTCTCTAAACCAGAGTCCTTGGCTCTTTATTGTTTTAAGCTTTATTTTTGCCGCCACCATAGGCAGTTTTTTAAACGTAGTGATCCACAGATTTCCTGTGATGATGAAACGGGAATGGCAGCAAGAATGTAATCAGTATTTGCAGGAGTACCACGCTGAGATAGTCACACAAATCGGTATTGATAAACTCAATACACCTATAGATAGCTTCCCCGAAAAATATAATCTTGTGGTGCCGGGTTCTGCTTGCCCTAAGTGCAAAACGGCGATTAAACCTTGGCATAATTTACCTGTATTCGGCTGGTTAATGCTCAAGGGAAAATGCGCCGCCTGTCACGCCCCCATTTCCGCCCGCTACCCAATAATTGAATTCATCACAGGGCTACTTGTTGCGACTTTAGCGTGGCACTTTGGTCCAAGCTGGCAATTTGTCTTTGCGAGCATACTGACATTTGTACTTGTCGCCCTTACTGGTATCGATCTTGATGAGATGCTGCTGCCAGATCAAATGACGTTACCGTTACTTTGGCTCGGCTTGATCATCAATCTAAATCATACCTTTGCGAGCCCAACCGATGCCATTATCGGTGCGGCAGCTGGCTATTTAAGCTTGTGGTCCATTTTTTGGCTATTTAAGATCCTCACTGGCAAGGAAGGCATGGGCTATGGGGACTTTAAACTGCTCGCCGTTTTCGGTGCTTGGCTCGGCTGGCAAATGCTGCCGCTGGTCATTTTACTTTCGTCCTTAGTCGGAGCACTGGTCGGCATCACTATGATTGTAAGTAAACGCCTCAAGCAAGGTAATCCCATCCCATTTGGACCTTATATTGCTGCCGCAGGCTGGATAGCCTTGCTATTTGGACAACAGATTGTTGATTGGTACTTAAGTACGTTATAGAACAGGCTTCACTTAAGGATAACGGAACGTTCGCAAGCTTACTCACTGAACGCTTCGCTTACCGTAAGGGCGAAGCCCGTTCCGTAGACTGCAAGGACAAAGTCCGTCCTAGCAGCGTAGCGTCCTTCATAGCTTTTAAGAGAGTTTTATGTCCAAATTTGTTGTTGGTTTAACGGGTGGGATTGGTAGCGGTAAAACGACTGTAGCCAATTTATTCGCCGCAGAAGGCATTACCTTAGTCGACGCCGATATCGTTGCCCGCGACGTTGTAGCTCAGGGTTCAAAAGGACTTGAGGCCATCGTTAGCCATTTTGGCATTGAGATGTTAACGCCTGAGGGTGAACTCGATCGCGCCAAACTGCGGCAACGGATATTTAGCCACCCTGAAGAACGTGAATGGTTAAACCAGCTATTGCACCCGATGATCCGCCAAGAAATGCTAGCACAGGTAGAAAAAGCAACCTCGGCCTATGTAATTATGGTCGTGCCCTTGCTATTTGAGAACGGGTTAGATAGGTTAGTCAATCGGACTTTAGTGGTGGATATTTCGCCAGAGTTGCAAATCAGCCGCACCATAAAAAGGGACAATGTTGATGTATCTCAAGTAAATAACATCATTAATAGCCAATTGAGCCGCAGCGAAAAACTCGCCCGAGCCGACGACATTATTGATAATCAGGGAGAGATATCAACCTTAAAACGAGAGGTGCTAGCATTGCACCAACGCTATTTACAACTATCTGGTACTCATAACGCCCATGACTGAATTAGTTTACGAACAGCCCCTAAACGAGAAAATTCGCAGCTACTTGCGGCTCGAATACCTCGATAAACAGCTGCAAAGTAACCTAAGCAATGACCACCAACATAGATGTTTTTATCCGCTGTTTTCCCTCTGTGAATTGTCTGAACGCTGCGATTATCGCAATGAAGTATTAAAAGATATTGAGCGGCACTTGCTGCAACTGAACAAATGGCAAGAATTAGATCACGTCGACCACCAGCAAATCAATATCTATATCAACGCCCTCACCCAAGCCCGCGAACCGTTACAAAAGCCTGAACGCTTCGGCAGCCAATTAAAACAAGACAAATTTATTTCCGCACTACGACAACGCTTCGGCATGCCAGGTGCTTGCTGTAACTTCGACCTACCACAACTGCATTATTGGCTATCTAAACCTTGGGAAGAAAAACAGCACGATTATCGCTCTTGGATAGCGCATTTCGAACCTTTACTTACCCCGATCACGTTACTACTTCAACTTACTCGTAGCACGTCCCATTACGACAATGCCGTTGCCCACGCAGGCTTTTATCAAGGTGACAGTGCCCAAGCACTTGCTTTGGTAAGGGTTAAAGTCGATGCTTCCCACGGGTGTTATCCTACGATTAGCGGCCATAAAAACCGTTTCGCTATCCATTTTGTGCAGTTTGAACAACAACGCCACTCCGACCGTTCAATTGATTTCTTACTGGCTACCTGTGCATGAAGCCTTTACACTAATGGCCTGAAAGACATTCGTATTGGCGGCCGCTTTATCGCCGTTAACCAAGAGAACAATTATGCCATTGACCGTTAACTGCCCTATCTGCAAAGCCCCTGTCGAGTGGGTGCCACAATCTGCATTTAAACCTTTTTGCAGCGAGCGCTGTAAGTTGATCGACCTCGGCGATTGGGCGTCAGAAAAACACGTCATCCCAGTCAAAGCCGAATTTGATCCAGAAGCATTTGATGAATTTGATCTCGATGAAGGCGATTTTTTTAAAGAGTAATTTGTGGGTTTATACACGAATCACTCAGCTCAAGCCTTTAATGCACTTACTTTTACCCACTCATTAATCGATAAATATTATGACTAAACGCATCCATGTTGCCGTCGGCATTATTACTAACTCGGTCGGTGAAATTCTGTTGGCAAAACGCCCAGAACATTTACATCAAGGTGGGAAATGGGAATTTCCTGGCGGTAAAGTTGAGACAGGCGAAACTGTCACTCAGGCATTGATCCGTGAACTCAAAGAGGAAGTCGCGCTCAATGTCACTGATAGTCAGCCATTTATGGCGTTGAGTTTCGACTATCCCGATAAACAAGTGCTACTCGATATCCATTCAGTCACAGAATTTAACGGCACAGCTCAAGGCCTTGAAGGTCAGCTTATCGCTTGGGTCACTAAAACCGACTTAACCAATTACGACTTCCC
>Ga0172382_10002958_pt1 | contig 27449 bp, 23 predicted proteins | sample Leawel138RmetaG_FD_122245 | JGI IMG/M metagenome (GOLD analysis project Ga0172382, IMG submission 122245) | Leachate microbial communities from a municipal landfill in Southern Ontario, Canada - Leachate well 138R metaG | ecosystem: Engineered > Solid waste > Landfill > Unclassified | place...
AAATACGAGGGTTGCCACGTCATTAGAAGGCATTCCTCGCAATGCCACAAAACGGCAGTTAAAAGCATAAAAGAAAAGCGTATGTGGTGTCTATTCACTCCCCTTTTTTGCCTTCTACCCTTGGAGTGTTTGGAGTAGTAAGTCCCTAAGAGTTTGCAGAGAGGTTAATGGGATGAGGCTTGTCCGCCGAAGCTTGTATTTTAGCGTAGGAGGAGGGGTAGTTAGCAACTTAACCAAAAACGAAAGACGTAACGATAAAGGATGAAGTTACCCTATGCTTGTCATTCTGGACTTGATCCGGAATCTCGCTTTTTACTACTTCGGTTAGGTGGGTTAGGTTAGAGATCCTGAAACAAGTTCAGGATAGCAAATTTTGCGTTCGCAAGACAAACAAAAAGCGTTAAATTGAGCATAACCACACAAGTTATAGGAGAAATTCAAAATGACAGATATTAAAGATTGCCAAGTTGGAGTAGCGCAGGTAGATATAACCCCATCTTTGGGTTCCAATTTAGGTGGGTATTTCCATACCCGCAAAGCAGAGAAAGTCAGAGGAAAACTATACGTAAGAACAATGGTAATCGAAAACAGAGGAAAACGTATAGTTCTGGTTACAAGTGACCTCCTCTATATTACAGACGAAATATCTACCAAAACCAAAGAAAAAATATCTTCATCTTGTGGACTTCCGCCTGAAGAAGTTATGATTACAGCATCCCATACACATACAGGACCTGCCCTTATGACAATCCCAGAACTACCTTACGGTCACGACCCTGTTTATGTTAATGAGTTGATAGAAAAGATTGTAGAATGTGTCAACAAGGCGTACGGTTCAATGTTTGATGCAGAAATATATTTCGGGCAAACAGAAGCCGAAGGATTCTCTATAAGCAAACTGTGTCGAATGAAAAATGGAAAAGATGTTTACGATATAAGACCTATGGACAACGGAAAAGACGGGCGGATAGGGTTTTCTGCTCCACTCGATAATTCTGTGCAAGTTATATGTGTAAAGGATAAAAATAAAAAAATAAAAGCGTTTTTAATTAACTATGCATGCCATCCTAACAGCGGTCCAGACGACATCTGGGCAGAATGGCCTGGTGAAATGGCAGAAACCATTTCTCTTGTTTACGGGCAAGATGTCCCCTGCCTGTTTTTACAAGGGACAGCTGGTGATGTTGATTGTATGTATAAACTTCCTCATGACCAGATAGGCAGAGGTATAGCGGGGGCTGCTATAATGGCAATAGAGAGAGAACGTACTCCTATATCTATTATTCCTGTTGATTCAAAACTTAGGTATGTACCTATCCCTCGTTTGTCAAAGACGCCCGAGACAGACAAAGTAATGAACGAATTAAGGAATAAAAAGGACCTTAGCGTACCAGAAAAAAACTGGCTGACAAGGTACGATCTATGGGACCCAGAACCTGAGGAAATGAATATTCCTATCCATTGTATGAGAGTTGGAAATATAGCGTTTGTGGGTATGCCGTGGGAGGTTTTTACATCTATAGGGCTTGAGATTAAAAGGTACTCCCCTGCTACCAATACGATGGTTGTAGAACTGGCAAACACAAGATGCGGCTACCTACCTCCTATTGAACAAGCACATAGGGGCGGGTACGGAGAGTGGCCTTTTATAACAAGACTTTTTGTGCCAGAAGCGGCTACTATAGCAACAGATACTGCTATAGAGATGTTGTGGGAGATGTGGGACTCTACTACGTAAATAAGTGGCAATTGCCTTTTTTTGCAACCCGCGGGGGTTTATCCCGAGTATGCCCGAGGGATAAAACTCGCAAGACTAACTACAAAAGACGGAATGGAGATGTAAAAAGCGAGGTTCCGGATCAAGTCCAGAAGACAAGCAAGGGAACTCTTCTTTTATCTTTTTTAAGAACCCCAGACTTTGGATATACAGGATTTGGTTTTCTCTTCGTATATTTCTATTAGTTTTTTATTGGAGTTAACCAGTTCTTCTTCCTCTTCCATTTTTGCCACTATTGCCTTTTGAATATTTAGATCAGGGCAAGGTATCTCAATATTGTTAAGATCAGAGATTTTTATGCTAGCTTGATTTACGGCTTTTTGTGCAAATACTTTTGCTCTATTAATAAATTCATCAGATTTCATAAATAAAATAGCATAATCAGGAATAATAAGTTTTTTATTAAACCTATATCTGATTAAATTTATTCCATGAACAACTTTTTCTTGTATATTGGTGAAAATAGCTGTTTTTGCAAGATGTTCAAAGCTGTTTATGTGACTTAATAAAATATCACCTTCTTCCATAAAATAATTTTCTGGTGGCTCATCATTGGTCCATTTTGTTTTGCCTAAATCTACTGTTCCATATGAAATTGTCTGAATTCTTGTTACTTTATATTTACCTTTATTGTCAACTTGTTTAACATTAACGCCATTTCTTATTTCAAGTGTGACATCTACAAATTTTAATTTTTTCCAATGAGAGTCAATTTTAAGTGTCGGTTTATAATTTTCAACAACCTGTTTAGCGCCGTCAATAATTTTCTGGTAACTCTCTATCTCAGCAACAATCTCCTGTTGAACTAATAAAGGCGGTAGAGGGATTTTGATTTTTTTTATAGCAGATAATTTCAAAGATGGATACGCTTGCTCGCTTGTCAGAGTTTTTGCGTCAATATCGCATAGGAGATGGAATAAAAATAATGGGGAAACTCTTTTCTCATCTGGAATAATTGCCGCTAAATGACTGGACACATATCCTGCTTTTGATAACATTGCTCTGTGATTTAAAAATGTAGAGGCTCCACTTTTGGGAAATAATATAGTGTTTTTGTCAAACAGGCGTAATTTTTTTTCTTTTATTGCTAAATCATTAACGTAATCTTTGCTTATATTCAAAGTATCGGATATGTGCACTTTCCCAACATCAAAAGTTCTGTAAAATGGATATATTCCTGATTGAAAATATTTATCACCTTGAGGTGCAGAATTACCAGAAGCAATTTCAGCAACCTCCCTCAATTCCACCAGTTGCCATTTTGTGTTTATATGTGGGGAGGGTTTATATCTTGCTCCTGTTAGGTTGTAATCTTCTGATTCTAATATTTTTTCTTTTTCTACCAGAAGGATATTTTCCCATTTTTCTGTGTTAAACTTTTTACCTGTCTCAATAGTTTCTTTATATTCTTGTATAAGGTTGTAAGCGTTGGGTAGGTCGTTCTCTTTTATAGGGCGTCTTTGAGCGCCAAGATGAAACCCATCGTTTTCTATATTCACAAAAAGAATTTTATCTGTCTTTTTTGCAAGCCGTTTATCAATCCATAATATAGATGTTTTTACTCCAGAGTATGGGTGAAAGACGCCGGGCGGTAAAGATATGACACCTACAAGAAAGCCGTTTTCTACAAGCATCTTCCGTAGGTTCTTGTGGGCGTTCTGTGCTTGAAATATTATCCCCTCTGGAACAATTACCGCAGACCGCCCTTGCGGGTTAAGGTGTTCTGCTATATAGTCAACAAAAAGCACCTCTGACCGTTTACTCTTTATAGTAAACCTCTGGTGTGGACGTATACCGCCTTTGGGTGACATAAATGGAGGGTTAGCCATTATTACGTCTGCCCGTTCTTCCCATCTATCTTGAGATGTTAGGGTGTCATACTCGTGTATTTTTGGGTTATTGAATTGGTGAAGATACATATTAACAAGAGATAACCTTACCATATCAGGCGAAATATCGTAACCGTATATGTTTTCTACAAGTTGTGCTTTATCGTCTGATAAAAGTTTATCACCTGAATACTTTGTGCTGTTTATGGTAAGTTCTTCAAGGTTGACATCTTGTTGTTCAAAAGATTTTTTATCTTCAGCAGGGTTATAGTTGCTGGAGTTATGTTTTAGTATATATTTGTATGCAGAAATAAGGAACCCAGCCGTTCCGCAGGCAGGGTCAAGTATTGTTTCGTGTTTACGTGGAGATATAATTTCTACCATAAAGTCTATTATATGGCGTGGGGTGCGAAACTGGCCAGCGTCGCCTTGGCTACCAAGCACAGAAAGAAGGTATTCAAAAGCGTCACCTAACCTTTCGGAATGGTCGTATTGAAACTCGTTTATTACCTTGAGGAATATTTTTAAGGTTTCAGGATCCCTGTAAGGTAGGTAGGCGTTCTTGAATATATCCTGGAATAAGGGCGGAATGTTTGGGTTCTGGTTCATCTTCTGGATAGCCTCGCCATAAAGGTTGACTATCTCAACCCCGCCCATACCTACATCAAAGATTTTGTTCCAGGCGTATTTCTTATACTCTCCTGAAAAGAACTTTTCTTTACCACCAAGTTCAACAGATTCTCTGTCTATATCGTACATAAACTTGTAGATGAGTGCTATGGTTATCTGTTCAACCTGAGATTTTGGGTCGGGAATTTTTCCAACAAGTATATCTCTGGCTGTATCTATACGTCTTTTTGTTTCGGTATCAAGCATATTTGTTCCTTTTATTGTTCTCTTTGTTATCCTGAACTTGTTTCAGGATCTCTAATGTAACTCATATAACAGAAGTAATAAAAACGAGATTCCGGATCAAGTTCGGAATGACATGCAAGGACAACTACCCCTTCTCCTACGCTAAAATACAAGCTTCGGCGGACAAGCCTCATCCCATTAACCTCTCTGCAAGCACCTGAGGATTGCCTATACCTATAGTCCTAAGGGGAGAAGGCAAAGAGAGGTGCATTTCTTTTTATTGTAAGAAGGTGTTTAGAGAAACATAATCTTTTATGTATTCCACAACAGGTTGCCGCCAAACATCAAGTTCTTTAAGGTCTTTTATATTAAAACGAGGGTTTGTAGCCAATTCTGCATACTCCCCTGTGTCCATTATCTTTCTTATGCTATCATCAAGTATATACGCCTTTATAAAATGGCTGATGATGTTCACAAATTTTACTTCGGGTTTGTATATAGATATAAATTTTTGTACTTCTTCTTCCAATAGGTCCTCTTTTGTCTTAAACTCTTTTATCCTACCAAATATTTTATCAAGTATTTCTCGTAAAGATATACGTCTGTCTACTTTAACTGCTTTTCGCAGTTTGTTAAGGTCAAAGTAGTCCTCTGGTTTGTCAAAAACCTTCTCCCTTATATATTCTTCTGCTTCTTCGTACCTACCTTCGTCTATACTTGTTCTTATATATTCATCCTTTTTTACTACACCTGTAAACTTTTCAAAAAGTTTTCTATCTATCTTCATACCTTCCTGACCAACTGGAGTTCCTTTTAAAGTCTTTATGGGGTCAAGGTTTAGGTTTGTGTAATTTTTAGATATATATTTTATTGTCGGCACATTGGTCGGTTCTGTGGGTGGTTTATATATTGCAGGTAGTTTAAGTTCTTGGTCGTAATTGAAATCTTCCTCAAAATATTTGCAGTTAGCAAAAAAATCAAATAGTTTGAAATTCTTTTTCTTTTTAATATGTTCTTCTGTTCTCCCTGCTCCATCTCTTTCTTTATAAATAAATGTGTAAGGTCGAGTGCCTCTACCTTTTATCTGAACAAAGTTTGAAGGAGAAAAGATTGGTCTTAAAAGGCATAGGTTGAGTATATCCTCGCAGTCGTAACCGGTAGTCATCATCCCCACAGTTACGCAAACCCTTGTTTTGCTTGTTAGGTACCCGTTGATAAATTTTGTGCGACCGTTAAGGTTGTTATTTGAAAAATTTGTTGTCATCTGTTGTGCGTTTGGTATATCAGATGTTATCTGAACGGCAAAGTCCGACTGGTATTTGTCAGGGAAATATTTATTTGCAAGGATGTTAAGAGTCTGGGTAATTTTTGAAGCGTGTTTTCGGCTTACACAGAAAATAATGGTTTTACCTATCTCTGTAGATAACGGGTCACGTAAAGCGTTCTCTATGAACGTCTTACAAAACGTTAGGTTTGTTTCATCAGAAAAGAATTTCTTCTCAAAATCTTTATGGTAATATATTTCTTCTTGTAAATTGCCGTCTTCATCTTCTACCATTACTGAATACCCTTCTTTAGAGAGCATCTCTGTTGTTATGTCTGTTCTAGCATCTATTACAAAAGGGTTAACAAGGTGTCCGTCGTTTACGCCGTCTATAAGAGAATACTGGAATGTAGGTTCGCCAGACGGGCAACCAAAGGTTTTGTATGTGTCGAGCATTTGTCTCTGTTCAAGTTTACGAGGGTCTTTCTCTGCAAGTTTCTCTATATCAACTTTTTTTAGGTAGTTTTTTGGTGTAGCAGTAAGACCAAGTTTGTAGCCAACAAAATATTCAAAGACAGCACGGCTGTTACCGCTTATTGAGCGGTGGGCTTCGTCTGATATAACAAGGTCAAAATCGGTAGGAGAGAAAAGATTCATATATTTGTTGTTAAAAAGTAGGGACTGGACTGTTGTAATAACTATTTCTGCCCTTTTCCAGTTATCTTTGTTTTCTTTGTATATAACTGTTCTGTAATCGTTTTTTAGGTAGGTAACCATACTTCTTTCTGCCTGGTCTTCCAACTCCAACCGGTCAACAAGAAACAATACTCTTTTAGCGTTACCTGTTCTTAAAAAAAGTTTTATGATTGCCGCAGAAACAAGGGTCTTACCTGTTCCTGTAGCCATCTCAAGAAGAAAACGTGTCTTAGATTCTCCTGCAGTTTTTTGTATTGAATGGACTGCGTTTAGTTGGTAGTCACGCAAGAAACGAAGTTTGTTCTCTTGTATAAAAGAATTTCTCTGAGAAGAGTTTAGCCATTTTGGGTCGGTTTTATAGTTATATTTTTGTGTAAGAACAATATAATCGGTCTCAACAGGTTCTTTAGAAAAGGCGGTTATATCAGGTTTAAATTCTCTTCTGTGTCCAAGTGATTCCTGGTTAGGGAAAGATGTTATTATCTCTGGGTTACCGGTTTCTATATCCCAAAAATAGTGTAGGTTACCGTTTGACATTATTACAAACCTTATATTTTGTGAGGTAGCGTATCTGCGGGCTTGCTCTTTTGCAATGAGTGGGTCTATACCTTCCCTTTTTGCCTCAAGAAGAGCAATCGGAAAAGAGTTCTTATCAAGGAGGAGAAAGTCGATATACCCTTTTTCTGTCTTTTCAAAATCGTCTCCTAAAGCATTAAAATCGGTATGGGTAAGAGTTGTGCCTGCTTCAAGTTCTATGTTTGCTCTACCTTCTTCTGTATCAAAAAAACGCCAACCGGACTCTTCAAGAAGTTTGTTGATTTTTATGCGAGCCCTTGCCTCTTTTTTCATTATATAAAACTCCTATTTTTTATTCTTCGCTAAAATAGTCGGTATCAATTTTTTTTATCTCGTAGGTGGCTTCTGTGGAAACGCCTATATTGTTATCTATCATTAACTCAGAAAGTTCTTTACCGTCAACAAGTATTACCTTGGAATCAAGATGTTCAACATAACCGATTGCTTCTCTGGTAAATGAAGATGTTGTTATAAAAACACCTTTTTTAGCTCCCTTACCAGCTAATGCTCCCACGAACTTTTGTATTTCTGGTCTACCAACGATATTGGTTTTTTGCCACCGTTTTGCCTGAATATATATTATATCCAACCCCAGTTTGTCTTCCTTTATTATTCCGTCTATCCCTTCATCCCCACTTTTACCCACAGCGTTGCCGGCTTCTTTTAATGTACCTCCATAACCCATTTTGACCAGTAGGTCTATCACAAGTCTTTCAAAAAAGGTAGGAGATAATTCTAATACCTTGTTTAAAAGTTCTTCTGCTAAAGAATTTCTTATACCTTGATAAGTATTCTCAATATTGTCTATAGGTGTTAATCTTTCATTTTCAATACTACTTTCGCCTTCTCTTCTTTCTGTGTCTGGCAATAAACTTGATTTCGGTTTATAAAATTCACGCATCTCATTAGGAAATTGGTCCTTGAGATATCTGATATTTATTGCTGGTGGGTTTTGACTTAAAACATTAAGCCCTCTTTCTGTAATTTTGTAAACTGCTCTTCTTGGATTTTCTAAAAGCCCTGTTTTTGTAAGGTATATTCTTGCCCAAGTTACGCGATTATAAAAAACGGTTTGTCGTCCACTGGATAAAAGTTTTTTTCTTGCCTCATCTGTTAAATTGAATTTTTCTGCCAGTTTGTCTATAAATTCTCTTATGGTATGTTCTTCTTTATCTGAAAATAATTTAAGTAACGGTAGCATAATAGATTGGAAATCTGGGATCATATTCCCTCCTTTTAGGATTGGTTTTATAACATCCTTATTTTATCAGTATGTTATAAAAAAGACAAACTCCACCCACTTTATCATCACGAACGCTACACTCTGTTATCCTGAATTTATTTCAGGATCTCTAATGTAACCCACGTTGGCAGTAGCACAATGTAAAAAACGAGATTCCGGCTCAAGTCCCTCGGGGGTACTCGGGATAAATCCAGAATGATATGCATCTCGCAAAGATGAAATGAGATAGTGTGAAAGGAAATATAGCCAGTAGGAATATGTTTTCTATTCTGTTTTTTACGTTACTTTTTTTCTTCCCAATATTTTTTTACAATATTAGCAAAATTTTCCAGAAGTTTTTTCCCGTCCATCCAAGGTTCAGAATATGCTTCAGGATGGAATTGGGTTCCATACAGAACTCTGGATTTATGTTTTATCATAGCTATTTTACAATGTCCGCTACTTGCTAAAAGTTCAAAATCGGGAGGTAATATTTTTAATTCACAGTAGTGAGAGCATTTCATAATCATTTGTTCAGGAAAACCTGCAAATATAGGGTCGTCTTGTACTCTTTTTATAGGGAAAAAGCCGGATGCTAAAAAATATTGTGAAATATCTGAAGTTTTGCTTTTTGCAACTCTCGGGAAATCTTCATCTGGCAGAATTTTTCTCATTGCTCCGACTGGTCTAATAGAAGGTTTTTCAGAATCCTTAGTTATGCACCAACCTATAAGTTGGTGGCTGCCACAAAAACACATCATAGGAATTTCGCATTTATTTAAAACCTCGCAAACACCTGCATATTTTTCTATGTTGCCACGCCTTGAGAATCCACTCATTACTATTGCTAATGGGTTGAGTTCTTCAACTAAAGTCATATTTAATTCTTGATACGGAATAACAAGGCAACGTTCTCCTGATATTTGTTCAAGACGCGCTTTTACCCTACCCCTTGAAGGACCGTCTTCATAGTATGATTCTTCTTCTTGAAAATTAACAAATATGTATATCTTTCCTGTTTTTTGAGGTGCAGTAGTATCAGCAGACACCTCTCTTAACAATGGTTTAGCAATGAAAAAGAGTGATAGCATAACAATAGTTGTGTAAATGATTCGTTTAACTTGGCTATTTCTTTTTTGTAACATTCTTTACCTCCTTATAAATATAGTGTGTATGAATTTTAAAGGATTCTTAAGTTTTAATAATAACTTTATTTTATCAGTATGTCTTTAAAAAAGCAAACAAAATAAAAGAAAACCACCTTTTTTTCTATGCTAAAGATTTATAAAGACGAACTAAGCATATAGAAGGTACAATGAATCATCCTTTCTTTTATAATTTTATATATTTTGAGCCATTATTTGATAAGTTTTAAGTACTATTGGAAACAATTATAAAAAGACTATATCTTGACATATTTTTTCTTGTAAGGTATAATGTAATTTCTATAAAAGGTTTTCAAAACACTTCTGTTTTATCTCTAATAAATGATAATAAAATTAGAAGAACATATTTATAATAAAAAGGAGGAAAGTAAGTATGGGTAAGTTAAAAATAAGACCATTGGGTGACAGAATAGTCGTAGAACCGTTAGAAGCGGTTGAGAAAACAAAAGGGGGGATTATCCTTCCTGATTCGGCTAAAGAGAAGCCACAAGAAGGTAAAATTGTTGCTATTGGTAAAGGAAAGACTGACGATAGCGGTAAAGTAATAGAAATGGAAGTGAAAGTTGGTGATAAGGTTTTATATGGTAAGTATGCAGGAACAGAAATAAACATAGATAACGTGGAATATATGATTTTAAGAGAAGAGGATGTACTTGCAGTTATTGATGAAAAATAAGGGAGGAATACTATGGGAAAACAGATACTGCTTGGAGAAGAAGCACGTAGGAAGATTCTTGAAGGAATGGAGATAATGGCTGATACCCTAAGACCAACTCTTGGTCCTAAAGGGAGATGCGCTGTTCTGGAAAAAAAGTTTGGTTCTCCTACTGTTATTAATGATGGAGTAATGATTGCTAAGGAAATTGAATTGACAGACCCTAACAATAATCTTGGAGCTCAACTTTTAAGGGAAGTAGCCTCTAAAACCAACGATGTTGCTGGCGATGGAACAACTACAGCATCAATCCTTGCTTTTTCAGTTGCAAAAGAAGGTTTTAAGAATGTTGCAGCTGGTGCTAACCCTGTACATCTTAGAAGGGGTATAGAAAAGGCAGTTAAAAAGGTTGTAGAAAACCTTAAGGGTATGAGTAAAACTATTAAGGATAAAAGTGAAATACAGCAGGTAGCTTCAATTGCAGCTGCTAACGACTCTGAGATAGGTAGCATTATAGCCGATGCAATGGATAAAGTAGGTAAAGAAGGTGTAATTACTGTTGAAGAAGCTAAAGGTACCGAGACAGAACTTAGAGTTGTAGAAGGAATGCAGTTTGATAGAGGGTATTTATCTCCATATTTTGTAACAGATACAGAAAGAATGGAGAGTGTTCTTGAAAACGCATATATCCTTATACACGATAAGAAGATTTCAGCAATTAAAGATTTGCTACCTCTTTTAGAGAAGGTTGCTCAGGCAGGAAAACCATTGTTGATTATTGCAGAAGAAATTGAAGGCGAAGCTTTAGCTACTTTGGTAGTGAACAAGATAAGAGGTACTTTCTCTTGTTGTGCAGTAAAAGCTCCTGGATTTGGCGATAGAAGAAAAGCTATGTTGGAAGATATTGCTATTCTTACAGGCGGTCAGGCAATAATGGAAGAACTTGGTTTGAAACTTGAAAATATTGAACTTGAAATGCTTGGTAAAGCTAAAAGAATTATTGTTGACAAAGAGAACACAACAATAGTTGAAGGTGAAGGAAGTGAAGAGAAGTTGCAAGGAAGAATCGGACAGATAAAGAGTGAAATAGATAAAACAACTTCCGATTATGATAAAGAAAAATTACAGGAAAGACTTGCAAAATTGTCTGGTGGAGTAGCTGTTATTAATGTAGGCGCCCCAACAGAAACAGATATGAAAGAAAGGAAAGCAAGAGTAGAAGACGCACTTAGCGCTACTAGAGCTGCTGTGGAAGAAGGTATTGTTCCTGGAGGCGGAGTAGCTCTTTTAAGAAGTCAAGCGACAATTGCTGACCTTGAGTTTGAAGATGCAGATGAAAAAACAGGGGCACAGATTGTATTTAAAGTGCTCGAGGCTCCTTTGAGACAGATTGGAGAGAATTCTGGTTTGGACGGAGCGGTCGTTGTTCAGAAGGTGAAGGATTCTGCAGAAGAGTCTTTTGGTTTTAATGCTGAAAAGGATGTATTTGAAGATGTGATAAAAGCAGGAATAGTTGACCCGACAAAGGTTGTTAGAACAGCTATTGAGAATGCTGCAAGTATAGCTGCCCTGCTTCTCACTATAGAGACTCTTATTACAGATATACCAGAAAAGAAAGACCCAACCCCAACCCCACCCCCTTACCCTGAATATTAAGGGTGAATAGGAGACCCCGTCAATGGCGGGGTCTCCTTAGGTTTTTTAATATGAAAAGAATCCATTTGTTTGTAACTGGTGCAGTTCAAGGGGTAGGTTTTAGGTACTACACCCGAGAGAAAGCTATTAAATCAAATATTTTTGGATGGGTTAAAAACCTTTCTGATGGTAGAGTTGAAATAATAGCAGAAGGAGATGCAAATAATATTGATGACTTTCTTTTATCTATCTCCAAAGGAAAATTGGGTAGTTATATCTCAAATATTGAAAAGCAAGACGAATCTTTTACTGGTCATTTTAACCATTTCTACATAACTTATAATGAATACGGAAGGTAATAGAGCTGAAAAGAGAGGGCTAAAAGATGCATTGCCTTCAATTGAGTGTTTTGAGAATCAATTTAAACATTACAAGATATTTATAGTTATACCTGAGTATACATCTGTATGCCCAAAGACTGGTCAACCTGATTATGGTACCCTTACCCTCGAATATGAACCTGATAAATCTGTAATTGAGTTAAAATCCTTTAAAATATATATTCAAGCGTACAGAAATTTGGGGATATTTTATGAGAACGCTATTAATAGAATCCTTAAAGATATAGTTACCGCCTCAAAACCTCGTTGGGCAAAAGTAAAAGGGGAGTTTCGACCGAGAGGCGGAATCTACTCTATAGTTGAAGCCTCTTATCCATCTGGTTCTGAAAATAATAAATAAAAACTTTAAATCTATTTTACCTCGTTACTATTAATGCTCAAATCCCTCATATACGCAACCCTATTCCATTCTACCAAGTTGCTTATTAAACTTTCGTATGTGAAACGAGTTAAGAATACTTGACAAATGACTTGTAAGAAGGTTTAATATATAAAGAGGTACCCTAATTTTTTATAGTGCAACAAATATTTCTCTGTTGAAACAGAGCACTTGAATAATAGGCTAATATTCATAAATAGTATCCTATATAAAAGATTTTAAGTGAAAAGGGAGGTGAGAATAATGAAAAAAAATAGTAGATTAGGTTTTACTCTCATTGAACTGCTTGTTGTTATAGCAATTATAGCTATTTTAGCTTCAATGTTACTTCCTGCTTTGGAAAGAGCAAGAGCAAACGCAAGAAAAGTAGCCTGTATGAATAATTTGAAGCAATTAGGGTTGGTACTTCTAATTTATGCCAATGATTGGGACGGATATTTCCCTTACCACGATTTTGATGATGAAGCGCAATGGAGTGGACATACCAGTTATTCTACTGGTCATATCTCTTCTAAACCAAATGTTTCTCTTGCTTTACTTACAGGGCAGATTGACCCTTCAAGTTCTGCGTTTGAGACAGCCCAATATGTAACAGACTACAATCTTTTTATATGTCCTGGCAATGGTGATGATAAACCTTACGAAAATAGGCGTGGTGCTCTTTATAGAGCAACTGCTGCAACAAGTATGGCTATTGCCCGTGATAATAAAGTATCAAGTTGTTCATATACCTACGCTCTCGGTTTAAATCTCCAAACACACCCTGATACCGCTATTATGACAGACGACCCAAAAGGTACCTATCCGCATACGTGGCGACTTTATAGGCATCTTGCGAACCACGGTGTGGAAGGAATAAATGCTTTATATGTTGATGGTAGAGTAAAATGGATAGCAACACTTAGAGACCCGACTCGTTGGGTAGGAGGTGGTGCAACAAGCAATAGTTGGGTTAATAAAACTGGAGTTCCTAATACTGTTGTAGATAGTTCGCTTAACCCTAATGTAGCGTACCAACATAGACCAAGGTTACTTTCTAACAAATATTGGACTGAATGAAACTCCCCCTTCATTTCGTTTTTACGAGCAATTATTAGCGTGGCAATTCCTCTCACAAATACTGTCGGGACAAGCCTTCGAGGTTTGCAATCAAGGTTGGTACAATCCCCTCGGAGGTAATCGAGATAAGCGCTCGCCAAAGGCGAGGGGGCTGTTGGCAGGCGGGGGAAATGAAAGGCGTAATGATAAAAAATTAGACTCCCCCTTTATGTCATTCCGGACTTGATCCGGAATCTCGTTTTTGCAAGTGAATATGAAGCAATCCTCCGAGGTTTGCGAAGTAATCCTCAGGTGTTTGCAGAGAGGTTAATGAGATGAGGTTTATCCGCCGAAGCTTGCATTTTAGCGTAGATGGAGAGGCTGTTAGCAGACTAAAAAAAAACAAAGGTAAAGGTAAAGGATATGATCCTGAAACAAGTTCAGGATGACACGCTGGTGAATAGAAAACAAACAGCAGTAGTAAAGGAGGTAAGAATAATGAAAAGAATCAAATCAGGCTTTACTCTTATTGAACTACTTGTGGTTATAGCAATTATAGCAATTTTGGCAGGGATGTTGTTACCTGCTTTGAGTAAAGCAAGAGCAAGAGCAAAATCATCTGTATGTATAAACAACCTTAAACAGTTGGGAACTCATTTCTATTTATATGCTGAAAACTGGGATGGTTGGTTCTACCCAAGGTTACATAATACAACAATGAACAGTTTTATACCGAGAGAATTGAGGTGCTGCCCTTCAGAAAAACCATACTCTCCAGATGGTGACCCTCATAATGACCAACGTAGTGTGTATGGGGTAAGATATTCCTATGTTTACTTTGATACAGGTACTGCTTTTCAGTATGATAATTGGTATGTGAATACAAAACGTTACTCACAAGCTCAACCTAACCGTTTCTGGTTTTTGGTAGATTCAGTTGCTCTACAATATGCACCAAGCGATGCGAGGCACCGTTGCCAGTATTATTTATGCGATAGAAGAGAAAATACAGACGGGTTTGTCCATTTTAGGCACGGTAACCACGCCAATGTTCTATTTCTTGATGGGCATGTTGAGTCTATGACAAAAGAGAGTTTTAGAGAAACACACCTTGTACATTGCGGGTTAGCAAATAACGACGTTGATGATATCTGGGTTGCTGATAGAAGTTATAGGAAGATCTTGCTCGAAGGACTACCTTAATATGGTTTGGTGCCACTACATTCTTTGTAGAAGAGTTTTTGTGTATGGATGTTGAGGTGCTGATATAATATCGGAGGTTTTGCCTTCTTCTATGATTTCTCCTTTGTACATTACGGATATTCTGTCAGATAAAAACCTTATTATTTGCAAGTTGTGAGATATAAAAAGGTAGGTTAGGTTAAGTTTTTCTTTCAAGTCAATTAAAAGATTAAGAATTTTTGCTTGTATAGATAAATCTAAATTGGAGGTTGGCTCATCACATATTAAAAACTCTGGATTGGTTGATAAAGCTCTTGCAATTGCAATCCTTTGTCTTTCACCCCCGCTAAACTGGTGTGGAAAATTATCAAATTTTTTACTATCTATCCCTACAACCTCAAGAAGTTCTCTTGTCTTTTCAAACTTCTCTTTTACATTTAAACTGGTTGGCATCCCTTCTGATATAGCGTTACCAATAGACAATCTTGGGTTAAGAGATTTGTACGGGTCCTGAAACACAACCTGAAAAGAACTTCGCAATCTTCTTAGGCTACGTTCATTTAATGCAGAGATATCAATGTTTTTGTAAAAGATTTTCCCGTTTGTAGGTTCTACTAATCTTATGATAGTTTTTCCTAAAGTAGTTTTACCGCTACCGCTTTCTCCTATCACTCCAAAGGTTTCTCCTTTATATATCTCAAGGTTGATATCTTTTATAGCAGAAAAACTTTTTAGCCCAGTATTAGTTTTAACTGTATATACCTTGTTTAAGTTAACTGTTTTTATAAGAGTTTTCATATCTGAAACACCTCACTACTGTTCCTTCTATAATTGTTTCTGTGGGTTCTTTTATAGTGCAAATATTTTTTTTATATATACACCTTGGGTGAAAAGGGCAACCAGTAGGAAGGTTGTGAAAATTGGGGACGGTTCCTTCGATTGTCTTGATTTTATCTCCCGGTGTATATCTTTCAGGTAGACATCCAACAAGTTTTTCTGTGTATGGATGTAAAGGTTTAGATAGAATATTTTGAGCATCAGATATTTCTATTAGCCGTCCAGCGTACATAATTCCAATTCTTTTTACAAAAGAAGCTGCTAAAGAAATATCGTGAGTAATAAACATTACCGAAAGCCCGTGTGTTGCCATCATCTTTTTAATAAGTTCTATTATTCCGTAGGCTGTTGTTACATCAAGTGCGGTAGTTGGCTCATCTGCAATAAGTAGGGCAGGGCTATTTACCAAAGATATGGCTATCATTATACGTTGTTGCATACCTCCGCTTAACTGGTGTGGGTATTGGTAGTAGACACTATTTTTTAGTTCTACTTCTTCCAGTATCTCCATAACTCTATCTCTTTTAGATATTGTTTTATCTTTAATTGCTTCTTCAATCTGTGCTCCTACAGTAAAAAGTGGGTTAAGGTAGGAGGAAGGTTCTTGAAATATCATACCAACATCTGTTCCTCTTATATTCTGAAGTTCTTTTTCGTTCATACTTAGAACGTTTTTACCTAAAAGACAAATTTCTCCTTTAGTTGCAGAAATATTTTTAGGTAAAAGTTGCATAATAGACATTGCGGTCATACTTTTACCGCTACCGCTTTCTCCTGCAAGTGCAAAAGATTCGTTTTTACCAATAGATAGATTTATTTCTCTTAGTATAACTACTCTTTTATTTTCTTTCTTTAAAGAAACTTCTAAACCGTCAATTTTAAGGGTTCTGTTCATATTTAATTACCAATTTTTTGGGTCCATTGCATTCCTTATACCATCACCAAGAAAGTTGAAAGAAATGACCGTTATAAAGATAAAAAATCCAGGTATCAACATCCAAGGAGCGCCTGTTAATATCCTAAGGTTACCTATGGTTACAGACAACATATTGCCCCAACTTGCGTGAGGTTCTTGTATCCCAAGCCCAAGCAGACTAAGGGCTGATTCTCCCAGTATATATCCTGGTATTGATAAGGTAAGCGCTGTTATGGTATATGATAAGGTGTTTGGTAGGATATGTCGGGTTATGATTCTAATATTTGATATTCCAAGAGATTTTGCTGCAAGTATATACTCTTCTTCTTTTATAGAAAGCACCATCCCCCTTATGATTCTTGCAAGAGATGCCCAACCAATAAGACTTAATATTATTACTATAAGAAAATATACCTGAATTGAAGAAAGGTTTGGTGGAAAGGCAGCCCTTAACGCAAGCATAAGGTAGAAGAAAGGAAACATCATTATTATTTCTACAACCCGCATTAAGATAGCGTCTGTTTTCCCGCCAAAATAGCCAGATATCCCACCAATTAGAAGTCCAAGAACAAAAGAGATGCTTACTCCTATTATGCCAATAGATAAAGATACTCTTGAGCCGTATAATATTCTTGAAAAAATATCTCTACCGTGAAGGTCTGTGCCAAAAAGAAAAAGTTGCCCGCCTTCTGCTTTAAATAGGTATCTTTGAGAAGTGAAAAATCCCAGTATCTTTCTTTTGGGTCCTTTTGTGAAAAATTTTATAGGGTATACTTTTGATATGTCCTGAGAATATTCTTTAAAGGCAGGATTAACAACTTTTATGCCGTAAACGAAAGGTCTATGTAGTTTCTTGTCTTTAAGTATATGTATTTTTGTTGGTGGTGCGAGAGAGTATTCTCTATTCTGGAGTTCGTATGGGTAAGGTGCTATAGAATCAGCCAATATTGCTAAAAGATAAAGGAATCCAAGAATCCATAAAGAAATATAAGAGATTCTGTTGGCTTGTTTAAGTCTTCTTAAGAAAGTTTTCATTAGTACTTTTTTATCCTTAAAATGTTTATAATGTCTATGTAAAGCATTATCTAAGTCTGACTCTCGGGTCGGTGGTTGCTATAAGTATGTCTGATATAAGGTTTCCTACAATAAGCAGAATACCACCAATTAAAAGAGAAGCCATAACAAGATAAAGGTCTTGTGAGAGGACTGCATCAAGAATGAGTCTTCCCATACCAGGCCAGTTTGTTACTATTTCTACAAGGGCAGCACCACTTAATATAGAAGATAACGTGTAACCAAATATGGTTATCATAGGGTTTATTGAGTTTCTTAAGGTATGTTTAAAGTATACACTTGAATAACTGAGCCCCTTTGCTCTTGCTGTTGTAATATAGGGGCTTCCCAATGTTTCCAGAAAGTTGTTTTTCATAAGACGGAAGAGAGAACCGACCCCAGAAAGTGTTAACGCAATACCAGGCAAAAGAAGGTGTTTTGTGTAATCAATAAACTTTTCCCATCCTGTTGAGTTTATACTAAAAACGCTTGTTGTGCCTCCTATGGGTAAAACATTTGTTTTTGCAACAAAAAAGACCAAAAGCATCGCTATAAGAAACGAAGGGATTGATAGCCCAATATATGCAAAAAAAGATAGGAGTTTTTCTTGCCATCTACCTTCCTTTATGGCAGCAAAAATACCAAGCGGGATTGCTAATGCCCAGGTAAAGAATATAGAAAAGAGAGATAAAGAGAGAGTGTTTTTAAGTTTCTGTTTTATAAGAAAAGAGACAGGGACGTGGTAAGAGAATGATTCGCCCATATTTAAAGTGGCTATATTTTTTAACCAGTATAAATACTGTATAACAACCGGTTTGTCTAACCCAAACTCTACTCTCATAGATTCTATTGTTTGAGGAGATATTTCAGGGTTCATACTAAGTTGGGTGAAATAGTCTCCGGGAGCAAGTTGTATAATAAGAAACGATATAAAAGTCATTCCAAGAACTAATGGTATAAACTGTAAAAACCGTTTTAAGATATATTTTTTCATACGTTTATTTTACTTTTTTCTACATATAAAATCAAAAGTAAAGACCTTCGCTAAGAAAAATAAGAGGAAAAAAGTATGTAGTGTCTACTCACTCTGGTACTACGGTGCATACATCTTCTACGCCACAATCGGGCACTCTGAGAACTCACCCTTCTGCACAAAGAGCGTCTCCGAAGGGCTTAACAGGCTCAGAGTAGAAGAACAAAAGGCTTGAACCTTTTGTTAACAGCCCCCCATTCCGTCTTTGCGAGCGTCTCTTAGCGTGGCAATCTCGCCGTAGGCGGAAAAGGAATGCACCCTCTTTGCCTTCTCCCCTTGGAGTGTTTGGAGTAGTAAGTCCCCAAGGGGTTGCAGAGAGTTTAATGGGATGAGGTTGCCCCCTTTATGTCATTCCGGACTTGATCCGGAATCTCGTTTTTTACGTTGTGCCAACTATCAACGTGGGTTACATTAGAGATTCTGAAACAAGTTCAAGATGGTAAAATTGGGCGTTTAGGCATAAAATGGGCGAGTAGGGGAACAAAAGGCTTGAACCTTTTGTTAACAGCCCCCCATTCCGTCTTTGTGTCTTTGCAAATGTTGGACCTTCAGGTTAGTTTTTGTTTTAGAGCGTTGGTATGTTAATATATATGTATGGAAACCAAAAACTTAAAAGTTCTCGATATTAAAGAACTTTCAGCTCAACATTATCTGTTGGAAATGGAAAATTCTTTTACCAAAAAGGTGTTACCGGGGCAGTTTATACACCTTAAGATTGAGCCATTCTTTTTGCGTAGACCTTTTTCTATTGCTGGCAGTGATAATGAAAGGATAAAAATCCTATTTAGGGTGGTAGGGGAAGGTTCAAATGTGTTAAGTGAGGTAAAAAAAGGAACTGTTCTTAATGCTGTTGGACCTTTAGGGACACCTTTTCCTTATAAGAAAGAATGGAAACACGCTTTTATTGTGGCTGGTGGTACAGGGGCTGCACCACTATTTTTTCTGGCTCAAACACTTGTAACAAAAGGGGTAGAAACCATCTTTTTCTATGGAGCAAGAAATATAGAAAATATTATGTTTAAAGCGCTTCCTTCTGGGATAGATTTTGTTTTTAGTACAGAAGACGGAAGTTACGGGGAAGAAGGGTTTATACATAAATCGGTACTCAAACATATAAAAGAAGGGTTTTTGCCTGATGTTTTATATTCAGGAGGACCTTACGGGCTTTTGAAAGAAGTTTCAAAAATATCAACACTTTATAAAATCCCTGCTTTTGTATCTCTTGAAAACAGGATGGCTTGTGGGACAGGTTTGTGTGGTGGTTGTGTTACTAAAATAAAGACCAAAAAAGGGTGGGAGTATAAGAAAGTCTGTAAAGATGGTCCTGTTTTTAGCGCAGAGGAAGTTGTATGGGAGGGAGAGTAATGCTTAATTTGAAGATAGGTAATATGACTTTTGAATCTCCTGTTTTTATGATGAGCGGTATTTTTAGTTACGGGGAGATAAAGATTGGTTACCTTGATTATAAAAAGATAGGCGCAATTGTTACAAAAACTATTACTCTTAAGCCTCGTGAAGGTAACCCGCAACCAAGAATCTGGGAGGTTGGTAGCGGTATGTTAAATTCTATAGGGTTACAAAACCCAGGTATAAATGGGTTCCTCTCTGAACATCTTTTGGAAATAAAAAAAAGGGGGCTTAAAACTATAATCAGTGTTTCAGGGCAAAACTCTAAAGAGGTGCTTGGTATTGTTAATCCTCTTGTTGAAGCAGGTGTCCAGGCTATTGAAATAAATTTATCTTGTCCTAATGTTCACAGGGATAGGCTTATGGTGTCTCAATCTGAAAAGAGAACATATAATCTTGTGAAAGACGTAAAGGCAGTATGTAAAGATATTCTGTTAATTGTTAAACTTTCTCCTAATGTAACAGATATTTCTAAAGTGGCTGTATCTGCACAAGATGCAGGTGCCGACGCTTTAAGTTTAATCAATACAGTAAAAGGTTTAGCTGTTGATATAGAAGGAAGAAGGATTATTGAAGGAGGGTTATCAGGGCCCCCGATAAAACCTATAGGGTTGAAATCTGTATATGATGTTTTCAAAAAAGTTACAATACCCATAATAGGTATTGGTGGTATAGAGAACGGAAAGGATGCTCTTGAGTATCTACTTTTAGGGGCAAGTGCAGTAGGTGTTGGTAGCGGTTTCTTTTCTAATCCAGGGTTACCTATGGAGATATATGATACCGTGAAAGATTACCTTTCAAAACATAATTATAAAAATATCAAAGATATTACAGGGTTGTTTAATGAAAAAAAAGAAGAGGTTTCTTCAGGCAAAAGAGAAAGAAGAAAATAGTCCGTTAAGGTTTGTAACCCTTGTTAGTGTTGGAATATTTCTTTTTCTAAGGTTTTTCTTTGATGGATTAAGTTATACATATTTTAATTTTTTCTGGAATATCTATTTCTTCTTACTTCTTATAGTACAACTAATATTTAGAAAAGATAAGAATCTTTTTTATAAAGAAGAGGTACTAATTTTCCTTTTTTTTCTTTTTTCTGTCATCTCTTCAAATGTTGCTCCAGTTAAAAACAATGGTATACTCTACAATGCACAGATTCTGGCTTATATATCTATATTCTCTCTTATAATACATAACCTTAAAAAAACTGATGTAAAGACACTCAACTTGGTATTGCTTGTTAGCGCTTTTTTAATAACCTTATATGGTCTATACCAATATTTTTGGGGATTAGAAGAAACAAGGAAGATGGTTTTTTCCAATCCTGAGTTTTTAAAAAACTTACCGCCAACTTTTTTGGAAAGACTTGAAAGTAAAAGAATTTTTGCAACTTTTACTTACCCAAACGTTTATGCGTCGTTCCTGTTGTTTTTAATACCTACCTCTCTTTTTATGTATATCTCGGAAAACACTGAACTGGTAAAAATTCTTGCAATATCTGTTCTTATTACCTCTTTAGTCAATCTTATTCTTACAGGTTCTTTGGGTGGCATACTTATATGTGTCTTTGTTGCAATTTTAATGTTACTGTTTATATTTTTTAGAAACAGTAAATTTTTTAAGGTAACTATTATTTCGTGCCTATTATTACAAATACTGGTACTGGTTGCAATATACGCTACAGGTAAATTGCCTAAAACAGCGTCTTTTGACGATAGGTTGGGTTATTGGCAGGCTGCTGTACAGATTTTTCGTGAAAAACCCGTTTTAGGTGCTGGTCCTGGTAATTATATGCACAATTATACAAGGTTTAAACGTCCTGAAAGTATGGAAGCTAAACATGCACATTCTATATTTTTTGAAACGCTTTCAGAGACTGGTATTGTTGGAGTGCTCTTGTTATTCTCTTTTTTTATTAAGTTTATATTTATTTCTTTTAAAAGACGTAAATCTGAATTACTTCTTTATGGTGCTGGGTTCTCGTTTTTGGCGTTTTTTTTGCATAACCTTCTGGACTTTAACTTTATTAACCCAGCTGTAGCTGTTCTATTCTTTATATCTGGCGGTATAATTGTAATGTCGGCTGAAATTAAGCCAGTTACTATTGATCGAAGGTTGACAAAAACAGTAAATTATCTTATTATAATCACAGTATTTTTAACAGGTTGTAATTACTTAAGATATACCTTTTCAGAAAAGAATATAGTTCACTATAATGAATCTAAATCAAGTAATAGTCGGGTTTTTTATATAGATAAGGCTATAAAACTTTACCCTAAAAACTTTGAAGTTTATGAGAAGAAAGGCGATATTTATTCAAGTGAAACTCTTTCAGGCAAGAAAGAATCTTTTGAGGATGCGAAGACTTTTTATTTGAAAGCAATCTCGTTAAATCCTTATTCGTCGAGGGTTTATAGAAAGATGGCTATACTTCATCAACAACTGGGGTATATTGACGTAGCAGAGATGTGGTATCTGAAAGTTTTAGAGAATTACCCTGCAAAAAAACAGTATAACCTTGAAATGGCTGTTTTTTATTTAAATAATAACAATAGAAGTAAAGCTGCTAAATATTACCAAGATAGTACCAAATTAAATGCAGCAACTGTAGAGGAGGCGCATATCAACGCCGTTTATATAAGATGGATAGAATCGCAGAAATAGAGATAAGAAAACCAGATAAGATGCAACATTTTAAACTCCCTAAGGAACTTTCTCTTCAAAAAGGTGATTTATGTATAGTAGAGATGTCACAGGGTGCCATAGATTATGGTAAAATTTGGAAAATTACAGAAACAAAACCTTTTTTAAAACTAAATATTGCGGGTAGGGTTGTAAGAAAAGTTACAGAAGAAGATCTTCTGACGATAGAAGAGAATATGAGAAGGAAGACTGAAAATCTTGCTATATGCAGAGAAAAAGTTAGAAGTTCTAACCTACCTATGAAACTTGTTGATGCTGAATATTCTTATGATAGAACAAGGGTTACCTTCTACTATTGGGCTGAAGAAAGGGTCGATTTTAGAAATCTTGTGAAAGAGTTGGCAAAGATATTTAATTGTCGTATAGAGATGCGCCAGATAGGGCTTAGAGATGAAGCTAAAATTAAAGGTGGTTATGGGATATGTGGGCGTTCTCTTTGTTGTTCGACCTTTCTAACCAAATTTGAATCTGTAACTATGCGTATGGTTAAGAACCAGAAGTTACCTCTCGATATAAATAAAATAACAGGACAATGTGGGCGGCTTCTTTGTTGTCTTGGATATGAAGACGATTATTATCAAAAGGAAGGGAAAAAATGAATTTTTATGTAACAACCCCACTCTATTATGTCAATGATAAGCCCCATATAGGGCACACCTATACAACTGTTGCAGCAGACGCTCTTGCAAGGTTTCATAGACTTTCAGGGCATAATGTTTTTTTTCTTACAGGTACCGATGAACACGGTCAGAAGATGTACGAGGCAGCTATTAAACGTAATATGACACCAGCGCAACTTGCTGATATCAATTCGGAAGTTTTTAAAAGTATTTGGAAAGATTTAAATATTTCGTACACCCGTTTTATAAGGACAACAGAGCCGCAACATAAAGAAGTGGTGAAAAAAGTTTTTGCTAAATTACTTGAAAAAGGTGACTTGTATAAAGGTGAATATAAAGGGTATTATTGTGTTCATTGTGAAGATTTTGTTAGTCCCGACGAAACAGACACCATTCTTTGCCCAAGTTGTAAAAGAGAGGTAAGAGAAAATGTTGAGCCAACATACTACCTAAATATTTCAAAATATAAAACTCAACTTGAAGACCATATCTTAAATAACGGTTTTGTTAAGCCGAGTTTTAAAAGGAACGAAGTTCTTAATATGCTTAACAGTATGGAGCCGGGCATAAGCGTAACAAGAAAGAACGTTTCTTGGGGCATAGATTCGCCTACCCCTGAAGGGTACAATATTTATGTATGGTTTGATGCTCTACTCAATTATCTTAGTGGGATAGGGTACCTTTCTGATGAACCTCTATTTAACAAGTATTGGCCTGCCAATGTTCAACTTATAGGTAAAGATATTATGAAGTTTCACAATATTATGTGGCCAAGTATGCTTTTGGCTTTAGGGCTTCCTTTACCTAAAACTATCTTTGCGCACGGGTGGTGGACTCTCGGGAAAACTAAAATGTCAAAATCTAAAGGTAACGTTGTTGCTCCTGAACCTCTGATGAAAGAATATGGAGTAGACCCTTTTAGGTATTTTCTTTTAAGGGAAGTTCCGTTTGGGTTGGATGGCGAGTATACTGCTGAAAACTTTAAAAAACGGTATAACAGCGACCTTGTAAATGATTTAGGGAACCTTATAAATAGGACACTAAACCTTATAGATACAAAAACTTCTGGAATTATACCCGACGAATCTCCTTATAAGGAATTGGTTGAACTGACAGAACAAATTTATGTTAAATATAGAGAAAAGATGGAGTCGGTAACTTTTTCAGAAGCAATAGAAGAGGTATGGAAGTTGGTGATTTATTTAAACAAATTTCTCGACAATACCACTCCTTGGAGAGAGGAGTGTGTAGATAAAGAAAAAATACTATATAGTACTATTTACGGTATTCGAAACATTCTCCTTCTTATGTCGCCTTTTATTCCTTCTTCTGTGGACACGTTGTGGAAGATGTTGAACCTCCCAAAAACTCCTGAAGAAGGGTTTGGTCTGCTTGATGAGAAACTACAGGGAGGGATTAAAACTAATAAGAGAGAGATACTTTTTATGAGGAAAAAATGAAACCTATTTATAAAAGATTTATCTTAAAACTTTCAGGGGAAGCTCTTGCTGGTAAGAACGGTTTTGGTATAGGTTCGGAGGCGTTGATATCTATATCTAAAGAAATAAAAGAAGTATGGAGTATGAATTGTGAGATATGCGTTGTGCTTGGAGGAGGCAATATATATAGAGGTAGTTCAAGGGATGCGTCTGTTATTGATAAGGTGAACGCTGATTATATGGGTATGTTGGCTACAGTAATAAACGGGCTTGCATTACAGAACACTCTTGAGAAGTTGGGCTTGGAAACGAGGGTCCAGAGTTCTTTTGATATGCGACAATTTTGCGAACCGTATATAAGACGGAGAGCAATAAGGCACCTTGAAAAAGGTAGGATAATAATATTAGTTGGAGGTACAGGTAACCCTTATTTTACAACAGATACTGCTGCTGCCTTAAAAGCTGTTGAAGTGGGAGCAGAGGCGGTTCTGAAAGCAACCAAGGTTGACGGAATATATTCTGCGGACCCTTTCCTTGACCCTAATGCTAAACGGTATGATAGGTTGACTTACTCAGAGGCTCTCCAGAAAAGGCTTAAAATAATGGATAGTTCAGCGATTTCTCTCTGTATGGAGAACAATATTCCAGTTATTGTTTTTAATCTGTTTGAAAAAGGTAACCTGCAAAAAGTATTGATGGGTAAAGGAAAAAATACTATCCTATCAGATACTGACAGTTTAAAATAATATCATATATGGAGGGTTGCAATGAAAAATAAAATTTTAGTTGAAGCAAAAAAGAAGATGGAGAGTACGGCAGAGTTTTTTAATAAAGAAGTAGGAGGATTAAGAGCTGGGCGTGCGTCAGTGTCTTTACTTGAAAGTATAGTTGTAGAGTATTTTGGGGCAAAAATGCCTGTAAGCCAGTTGGCAACTATTACTATTCCGCAACCTCAATTGATAGTGGTGCAACCGTGGGATAAAAGTATTATCAATGATGTTAATAAAGCTATATTGAGTAGCAATTTAGGCCTTAATCCTATATCTGATTCGAGCGTAATTAAGATACCTATCCCTCCACTTAGCCAAGAGAGGAGAGAGGAGATAGTTAAAATTTTGTATAAAATGGGCGAAGAAGCAAAAGTTGAGATAAGAGAAATTAGAAGAAAAGCTAACGATGAACTAAAAAAATCTGAAAAGAGTAAATCTATCTCCGAAGATGAGTTATATAAAGGGATAGACGAGGTTCAGGAAGCAACAGATAAGTTTACAAAAGAGATAGATAGTAGAATGGAAAGTAAAGCTAAAGAGATAAGGGAAGGATAATGAAAAACTTAGTTATTGCTATCGATGGTCCAGCAGGTTCAGGAAAAAGTACTGTGGCAAAAGCTCTTGCTGAAAAACTTGGGTTTATGTATGTTGATACGGGAGCAATGTATAGAGCTTTAACTTTTAATGCTATTAGAAAAAATATACCTTTTACTGATGTTGATAGACTTGTTGATATGTCAAAAAATGCTGTAATGAGTTTTCGGATTGTTGAAGGGAAAAACAGGATCTTTTTGAACGGTGAAGATATTAGTGATTTTATAAGAACGGAAGAGATAAGTAAATTGACTCATCATATAGCATCAATTCTTACTATTAGAGAAATTTTATGGCGTTTGCAAAGAGAATTGAGAAAAGAGCATAATATTGTTATGGAGGGTAGAGATATTGGTAGTAAAGTTTTTCCTGATGCTCAGATAAAAATATTTCTTGACGCAAGCATTAAAGAGAGAGCAATAAGAAGGTATAAGCAACTTAAAGAAATGGGTATTGAAGGAGATATAAACTGTATAGAAACAGATATAAGACAGAGAGATAAAAACGACGAAGAAAGAGACATTGCGCCTCTTGTCAAACTTCCAGATTCCCATGTTGTTGATACTACCGGAATGGAGGCTACGCAGGTAGCAGATAAGATTGTGTCTATGATACAAAAGATGTCAATAATTCCTATGCCGGGAGCTGTTTGATTGAGTTATTTATATCTCTTATAGTTTCTCAAACTCTTCCTGCTGGTTTATATCTCGCTAAATTATGATTTACAAGATATCTTTTGGAGCGGTCTCAGACCTTGAAGAGAATAATGTTATATCTGCCTACTTTGAATGTAAAGGCACAAAGAAGCCCAAAAAGGTATTCATACGGGTACCTCATCCTGAAAACAGGCAACCGGTAAAGGTAGAGGGGGGTAATTACTGTAGCCGAACCTCAACAGTAGAAGTAGAAGGTTTTAAAGGTAAATGCTCGGTAAAACTCTTCTATTGAGAGGAGAGGGTAAGATACAAACAATCGGTCCTCTTATTTCTGGCACATAAAAATAATATGAGAGTTTCTCTGTAAAGGTCTTTATGATACCTTTATACGTGAAGATTCAGTAAACCACGTCTCGCTTATTCAAGAACTTATTTACATAAATCTTTTGTGCATACGAAAACTTGTTATTTTATAAACCTTATCTGACCGCCACCTTCAAGTCTCCATATAGGACCAATGGTATATGCCCACCCTATCCAATCTTTTCTTTTTCTTGCCCCTATATTGAACCGGGTGCTGTCAACCTCACTCGGTTTAATATTAAGAATATCCAGCGGTATCTTGAATTCAGCACTCCATTTGTAAGTACTTATATCGTGCATTACAGAAGCGTACTGACTCTTCTTTGCAAGTTCTGCTTTTAGCGAGGCAGGTATTTTGAAATAACTATCCAGTATTTTTAAATTCC
>Ga0172382_10002960_pt1 | contig 27439 bp, 30 predicted proteins | sample Leawel138RmetaG_FD_122245 | JGI IMG/M metagenome (GOLD analysis project Ga0172382, IMG submission 122245) | Leachate microbial communities from a municipal landfill in Southern Ontario, Canada - Leachate well 138R metaG | ecosystem: Engineered > Solid waste > Landfill > Unclassified | place...
AAGTTCCTTGAGTAAATCCTCTTTCATTTGCAAATATTTTTCTTTTATTTCCAGAGATTCCTTGATTATAGCATCAGAAACCCTCTTTCCTTCCACATATCCCTTATCATAACCCTCATTGTAGCCTAACTGATGGCCTACTTGGTAGCCCTCATCCTTTGATGCTTGCCATATATCCTTAGCCCTTTCATAAGCAGAGCTAACCATCTCCTCTTGTTTTGATTCGGCATCTTCTATTATTTTTAATGCTTCTGTTTCGGCATTTTCAATTATTTTTTCATATTCTTCAATAACTTGAGTAGATTGTAGATCTGTTACTGCTGGGTCATCTATTCTATCTGATTTAGGAGCTTCAATCTCCACCAACCTAAAGGACTTAATAACATTAGACAATTATCTCATCCCCTCCTCTTGGCGTGATTATTTCACCCTCTTCTTCTAATTTCCTAATTACATTTACAACGTTTTGTTGGGCATCTTCTATGTCCCGAATCCTGACGGGTCCCATGAATTCGATATCTTCTTTAATCATTTCAACTAAACGCTTTGACATATTTGAAAATATCAGTTCCTTTACGTCTTCACTAGCTCCCTTAAGGGCAACTGCCCATTGTGAGTTGTCTATTTCCCTTATAATTCTTTGAATACTTCTATTGTCTAGAATAGTAATATCTTCAAATACAAACATTCTTCTCCTAATCTCTTCACTTAATTCTGCATCTTTTGAATCTAGTTCTTCTAATATGTGCTTTTCAGTACCCCTATCCACTGAATTCAATATGTCTACAACTGCCTGAATTCCACCAGTTGTGGTATAATCCTGAACCAATATATTTGAAAATTTGCTCTCTAAAACCATTTCTATTTCTTTAACTACCTCCGGTGAAGTCCTGTCCATTATAGCAATCCTTCTAGTAACATCGGATTGCTTTTCCTGGGATAAGCTTGAAAGTAGTTGGGCAGATTGTGAGGAGTCTAGGTAGGATAGTATAAGTGCAATTGTTTGCGGATGTTCATTTTGGATGTAGTTTAAAAGCTGATTAGGATCAGCTTTTCTGATAAATTCAAAAGGCCTGACGTGAAGAGAGGAGGTTAGCTTGCTGATTATATTCATAGCTTTATCAGAGCCTAGTGCCCTTTCTAAAACATCCTTGGCATAATTTATACCTCCCTCAGATATATACTCCTGGGCTAGGCAAATCTGGTAAAATTCTTCAATTACATGCCTTTTTTCTTCGGGAGATACCATTCTCATATTTGCAATTTGCAGTGTTAATTCTTCAATTTCTTCCTCATTTAAGTGTTTGAATAACTCGGCTGACTTTTGTGGTCCTAGTGCTATAAGTAGTATCGCAACTTTTTCTTTTCCGCTAAATTTTTTCATTTGCATATTTAATCGCCTCTATTCATTTAACCAGTTTCTAAGTAGCTGAGCAACTGAGTCGGGTTTTTTTTCTATAAACCTATCTATTTGAGCCTTCATCTTAGATTCTTCAGCTTCGAAATCAAGGTCTGCCACTTCTAGTTCAATAGAAGACCTTTCTTCTAATAGTCTCTCTAGCTCTTCACTTGCTTCTTTCCTATTTTTAATTCTTAGATATACAATGTAAATTATAATTCCAAGTAAAACCAAGGCACCTAGTCCCACATACAACCAATTTATAGGCCTGGCACTGTCTACAACTCTGTCAATCGTCTGCCTAGTAAACTTTTCTGCCTTAATTTGTACATTCTTTGTGTCCAATCCTGTAGCAGCATAAATCAAATCCGTAAATTCTTTTTCCCTATCAGGTGTCATTTCACCATCTATGAGGGCATCCTGATTAACGAGCACTGCAACAGTAATACTTTCTACCTGACCAGGAGCCTTACGGATTTCCTTATTAATTTCATTTAGCTCATTATTTATAATTCTACTAACCTTATCATATCTACTTGTCCCATCATCAAGCATTTGTTGATCCTCAATATTTGGATCTACGCCTGGCACTCCTCCGCCTGCTCCCCCTGCCATATGCTCTTCTACCTCTTCTAGGGAACGAATGAGGCCCTCTTCCTCTCCTTCAACTGGAGGGGCGAATTCCACTATAGTTGTCCTCTCAATATCCATATTGATTTTAACACTTGACATTACATCGACATTCCCATAACCGACGATGTTTTCTAAAAACTTTTTTATACTTTCATTGATCTTACTCTCGATTCCATGTTTAACTAATATTGCATCAGTATTATATATGTCGTCAGGATTTTCTTCGCCTAAAAGCTTTCCGTCATCGTCAATTACACGGACATCCTCCGGATACATGCTAAGTGAACCTGCCACAAGATGCTTTATAGCCTTTACCTTCTCAGTTGCTAATTGTCTACTGTCAGACTTTACTAGGAAAACTGAAGCTGTCGTTTTGTTTTCATCATTATTTAGTATAAAACTAGTGCTATCCTTTTCATTGATAAAAACTTCTGCACTTTGAATTCCTTCTATCTCTGAGATAACAGAAGCTAGTTCGCCTTCGTTGGCCTTTTTTATTCTCTGCCTTTTATCGAAATCTGTCATGGACCAACTCATATCATCAAAGGCGTCCAGGTAGGTATACCTTTCTTTTGGTAGACCATATGTAGCCAATTCTATTTTTACCCTGTTTTTCAGATCCTTAGGTACTAAAATACTTCTTTGATCGTCACTGCTTTTCCAACTTATTCCCATCTCATCAAGCTTGGCCGTTATTTGCCCCATGTCTTTGAGGCTAAGATTACCATATAAGGTTTCATATTTTGTACGGGTCAATGTTAAAGTAAGTGCGACAATAATCAGGATAGTAAAAATACTAGTAAAAACTAAACCTATCTTTTTCTTTCTGTTCATTCCATTCCAATATTCAGTTAGCTTAGCAGTTAATTGATTTAAAGATTCCTGCACCCTTGCACCTCTTCTCTATCCATTACTAAAATTGCATTCTCATTATCTCTTTATATGCTTCCATAATTTTATTCCTTACACTCATGGTAATCTGAAGGGCAATATTTGCTTTCTCTGAAGCTATTGTAACATCGTGAAGGTTGTCCACCTCTCCGATTGCCAGCATCTTCTTATATTCATCGCTATCCAACTGCATTTGATTAACCTTGCCCAGGGCCTCTGATAAAAATGAGCCGAAATTATTACCCTTATCTGTTGGTTTTACTTCCTTGTTTTCAAAATCCAATAGGCTACCATATTCTCTAATTCTACTAATATCCATTTAACTACCTCCTGCCAATTTCTAACGCCTTCATGAGCATTGACTTCGAGGCATTAATTGAAGTAATGTTTGCATCATAAGACCTTTGGGCACTAATTAAGTCCACCATTTCTTTTACTATATCCACATTCGGCATTTTAACATAGCCATTTTCATCGGCATCTGGGTGACCAGGTTCATAAACAAGCTTGAATGGAGACTCATCCTCCACGATTTTACTTATCTTAACCCCGTATCCATTAATTTTGTTGAGCTTACTGTTTAATTGCTGCGAAAATGAATTAGCCTTGTTCTCTTCAAATACCACCATCTGCCTCCTATACGGCGAACCGCCTGTTGTTCTGGTGGTGTTTGCATTTGCCATGTTTTTGGCGATAATATCAATTCTAGTTTTTTCTGCAGTTAATGAAGAAGAAGAGATATTAATTGAATTAAATATATTCATATTTATTTACTCCCTTCTGCAATTACATTTTTAATTTTCTCAAATTCACTTATGACTTGATTTACCATAGCATTATACATAATATCGTTTTTTGCAAGTTCTGCTGACTCTGTATCGATGTTTACATTGTTTCCGTCAATCCTATATGATGTGGATTTGTCCTCCAGTAGCTTAGGAGAAAATTGATTTGTTCCCTTTGAAATATGCTTTTCATTTGTCTTTCTTAGGGAAACCTTGCTCTTTCCCATGGCATCCTTTAGCTGATCTTCAAAAGTTACAAGCTTTCGCTTGTATTCTGGAGTATTTACATTTGCTATATTTTGCGAAATCGCCTGATGTCTTAACCAGCTACCATCTATAGCCTTTTTATAAAAGTCTATATTGTTAAAAGCCTTGCTTATCATATACTCCCCCCCACTAATTCATTTATCAATATAATACTACATTTTGTAACAATTTTCCACTGTAAAGTGGCAGTATTCATATGTTTTATCTAATTTTGAATTACTATTATGTATTATACATAATTTAAATACATTTTGGTAGTTATTGTCATAGGTTTTTGTCTCAATTTTGAAAGCTCCCACCAAAGTCCTATAAAACTAAAAGAATAGTATACACTATTCTTTTGATTTTAAAAGTTCATCCAGCAACTTATCATTTAAAATTTTAATGTGAGTCCCCTTCATACCTAGGGAGCGGGTTTCTATGACCCCTGCACTCTCGAATTTTCTAAGGGCATTTACTATTACAGATCTTGTAATTCCCACCCTATCAGCAATCTTGCTTGCTACTAGCAACCCCTCGTTTCCTTCTAGTTCGTTAAATATGTGTTCCATAGCTTCGAGTTCTGAATAGGATAATGTACCTATAGCCATTTGAACTACTGATTTTTTTCTGGCTTCCTCCTCAATCTCTTCAGACTTTGACCTAAGTATTTCCATACCTACTATTGTAGCACTGTACTCCGCCAACACTAAATCGTCTTCCGTAAAGTCCTTTCCAAATCGTGCAAGTACCAAGGTGCCTAGCCTTTTACCACCGCTATTTACTGGTATTACTGTTACTATCTTGTCAGGGTATTCACACTTAGAGACCTGATCAAAAACGCAGTCTGTCACTTCTCTCATATTCTCATTTGTTTCTGTATATCTAAGTAATTCTTCATTATATTTTTTTGGAAATCTTTTTTCTTTCACTATCTCTAATTGAATAATGTCACATTCAAAACCCTTAGACAATTCGTATCCTAGTACTCTTCCGCTTGTACTTGCTATATATACATTGGCATCTAAAATATTACTTAATATATTACTGAGATCAGAAAAAGAAACGGGTTTTGGCCCATAGCTTTGCAGTGACATATTTAACCTTCTAGTTTTCTGCAATAAACTCTCCACAAGCATACTCCTCTCATTATATGGTTACCAATTAATTATTGAGAATTCCTCAACAAAACATTGCTATATTCTAAATTTTACTACATATTTTTACAAATGTACAGAAAATTTTAATTATTTATATTTTTTTGACTTCGGAATAACCACAATCCTCATTGGTGCATTTGATTTTCTTTTCACTCTTGTTTTTCTTAACTACCATCAGGCTTCCGCACTTGGGGCATTTTTCCTTAATAGGTTCATCCCACAGGACGAAATTACAATCTGGATAATTACTGCAACCGTAAAATACTCTACCTTTTTTTGATCTTCTCCTGACCAATTTGCCTTCACAGTTTGGACAATCTACATCTAATTTATCTAGTATTGGTTTTGTATTTTTGCACTCAGGATAACCAGGACAGGCTAAAAACTTGCCATATCTACCAGTTTTAACGACCATGTTTCTACCACAAAATTCGCATACCACATCTGATACCTCATCTTGGATCTCTATCTTTTCAATCTCCTTATCGGCTTTTTCTAAATAAGTGGAGAAATCCTTATAAAAGTCTTCTACCACCCTTATCCAAGGCAACTGACCTTCAGCTATATTGTCAAGGTTTTCCTCCAACTGAGCAGTAAATTCCTCATTTATAACTTCGTTAAAGTATTCACTTAGTAGGTCGTTTACCAATATGCCCAATTCAGTCGGTGAAAAAGATCTTTTTTCCAATATTACATAGTCTCGAGACAGTATAGTTGATATGGTAGGGGCGAATGTACTTGGCCTTCCTACTCCTAGTTCCTCTAGGGTCTTAATCAAGGATGCCTCTGTAAATCGTGCTGGAGCTTGGGTGAAATGTTGCTTTGGAATCACCTTTTTAGCTGCTAGAATATCATCCTTTTTTACATCTGCAATATTTAAGCTTTTTTCTTCTTCATCTCCACTATTATAAACCCTAAGAAAACCATCAAACTTTAATATGGAACCAGAGGATTTAAATATATAAGTTTTGTTTTCAAAAGTTACAGTAAGGGTGTCATAAACTGCATTTGTCATTTGAGAGCTAAGGAATCTTTCCCAAATCAACTTATATAACTTATATTGATCTGCTGATAAAGAATCTTTTATTGAAATTGGGACCTTATCAATTGAAGTTGGTCTGATGCCCTCATGGGCATCTTGTGAATCCTTTTTAGATTTATTGCTATACTCATTGCCTCCATCAAAGTACTTCTCACCAAAATCACTAGTGATTAACTTTCCAGCTAATTGTATAGATTCTTTTGAAACTCTAGTGGAATCTGTCCTCATATAGGTAATCAATCCAACTGAACCTTCACCCTTAATAGCTATACCCTCATACAGCTGTTGTGCTATAATCATAGTTTTCTTTGTACTAAAACCTAGTTTTTTTGATGCATCTTGTTGCAGGGTACTAGTTGTAAAGGGTGGGTTTGGTTTCTTCCTTTTCAAGCCCTTTTTGAGGTCTTTTACAATGAAATTTTTCTTATCTATTGCAGCCAATATGCTGTCAACTTGTTCCTTGTTTTTCAAATCAATCTTTTTTTCTTTTCCATCTACAATTACACCATAGAAATTCGATTCAAAGACCTCTTTGTCCTTCTGCAGCATGGCCTTTATGCTCCAGTATTCCTCCGGAAGGAAATTTTCGATTTCCTTTTCTCTGTCGCAAATTAGTTTAACTGCCACAGATTGTACCCTACCAGCACTAAGTCCCTTTCGAATTTTCCTCCAAAGTAATGGGCTGATTTTATAACCTACAAGCCTATCTAATATTCTCCTGGCCTGTTGTGCATCAACTAAATTTAAATCTATCTCCCTTGGTTTCTTAATGGCATTGGTTACGGCATTCTTTGTTATTTCATTAAATTCGACCCTAACCTTTTTCTTATCGTCAATTCCTAAGATATGTGCCAAATGCCAAGAAATTGCCTCGCCCTCCCTATCGGGGTCAGTGGCTAAATAGATGTTTTTTGATTTTTTTGCTTCATTCTTTAATTCCTTGATTACTGGCCCTTTTCCACGAATTGTTATATATTTGGGTTCGAACCTGTTTTCTATGTCAATACCTAAACTGCTCTTTGGTAAATCCCTTATATGACCAATGGAAGCGGTTACCTTGTAATTCTTTCCTAAAAACTTCTCTATGGTTTTTGCCTTAGCAGGTGATTCGACAATTACTAAATTTTTCTGCAACACATACACCTCCATGAATATTTAATTAAGAGCAAAAGTCCTGCCAGATAGCTCTTGTACTGCACCTTTCAATTCCAAGATGGTCAATATACTAATCACATTTGATATATCTAAACCTGTTTTATAAACAATTGTGTCTGCATGGAGTGGCCCCTCCTCCAGTGCCCGCAGAATTTTAACCTCGGAATCACTAAAATCTGAATAGTCTTCGATTTTTTTGTTAACTGACAAGCTTCCCTTTAGTTCATGAATCTCCTCAATTATATCTTCTATTTCTAGAAGAGGCCTTGCCCCATCCCTAATTAGTTTATTTGTACCACTACTAAATATACTATTAATATTACCTGGTAGGGCAAAAACATCCTTACCTTGCTCTATAGCATGATGGGCGGTTATTAATGAGCCTGATTTCTCCTGTGCCTCTATTACTATAACACCAAGTGATAGGCCACTAATAATTCTATTTCGCTGGGGAAAATTATGTGCCAGCGGTGGCATTCCAATTGGAAACTCAGAAATTATAGTAGCCTTCTCCTCCATTTCCTTATAAAGGGAAAGATTTCTTTTTGGGTATATTACATCTATTCCACTTCCAAGTACTCCTATGGTCTTTCCTCCATTTTCCAGGGCCATTTTATGGGCTATTGCATCAATACCTGCTGCCAAGCCACTTATGATTGTTACTCCCATATTCACAAGTTCCCTTGTAAACTTTTCACATGCCCATTTCCCATAGGATGTAGATTTTCTCGAACCTACTATGGCTATGGATAATTCCTCATCGACAAATGTTTGCCCCTTTAAATATAAAACTCTTGGACTATCGTATATATATCTTAACCTGTTGGGATAATTTTCATCATAAATTGTAATTACATTTAAATTTTGCTCTTGAATCTTCTCAAACAATCTCTTTATATTTTGATTGTTTCTATTAGCTAAAACCTTTTCCTTGATGTCTTCGCTTACTCCTTCAATTGCAAAAAACTCTTTTCTGCCTACTTCCCAAATATCCTTGAGTTCTGGAAAATATAAGCTTATCTTCTGTATATTACTGTTGCTTATTCCTATGTTATTGAGCCATATAATAATATCTCTATTTGTAATATCCAAATCCCTTACCCCCAATATTTATTATCTAGGGTCCTATATCTGATGGCTTCAAGAATATGTCTATCGTCAATAATATCTGCACCATCTAAATCTGCAATTGTCCTAGATACCTTCAGTAACTTATTATATGTTCTGCCGCTAAATTTGTATTTGTCAAAAGCTTGATTCATTATTTTCTCTGCTGATTTAGATAGCTTACAATACTCCCTGATGTGTTTATTTGGAATTTGTGAATTACTATATATACCTAAGTTTTTATATCTATTTAATTGTATTTCTCTTGCTATATTGACTCTTGTTCTAATAGCTTCAGATTTTTCTTCTTCATTACTGCCCCTTAACTCATCGTAATTTACTGGGAGAACTTCAATATGAATATCTATTCTGTCCAGTAATGGATTGCTGATTTTCCCCAAGTATCTATCGATACTGGCCTGAGAACATGTACAGGCGTGTACTGGATCTCCTAGATATCCGCACGGACAAGGATTCATACTAGCTACCAGCATAAACTTGGCAGGATAGGTCAAGCTTGCATTAGCTCTAGATATGGTCACTGTCCCATCTTCTAGAGGTTGTCGAAGTACCTCTAGCACGGATCTTGGAAATTCTGGTAATTCATCTAAAAATAGGACTCCATTGTGGGATAAGGACACTTCACCCGGCTTAGGAATCCTTCCACCACCTATTAGTGAGACAGCTGATGCTGTATGATGTGGTGATCTAAATGGCCTTTCCTTAATTAGTGAGTTGCTTTTTAACAGCCCACTTATACTATATATTTTCGTTGTCTCCACAGCTTCATCAAATGTTAGCTCAGGCATTATAGATGGTATTCTACGAGCTGCCATGGTCTTGCCCGCCCCAGGTGGACCAATAATTATTATATTATGCCCTCCAGACACGGCTACTTCCAAGGCCCTCTTTAATCCTGCCTGCCCTTTTATATCTGCAAAATCTAAAGGAAATTCATTTTCCATTTCTTCTTTATATGGATTCTTTAAATGAGGAGAAATATGTATTTCATCATTTAAATAGTCAACAGTTTGCTTTAGGTTTTCAACTGGAATAATCTCCATATCCCTAATTACACTACATTCATCTCTATTGTCAAATGGTACAATACACCTTTTTACTCCAAGCTCCCTCATGGATATGATAATGGCCAGAGCACCTTCAATGGGATTGATTTTTCCCTCCAGGGACAATTCTCCAATTAGGACAGTATCTTCCAGATCTTTATCTATTATTATCCCCGATGACTTCAATATCCCAACAGCTATTGCCAAATCCATTTGCGAGCCTTCTTTTTTAAGATTGGCGGGCACAAGATTAATGGTAATTCGGCTGAGGGGAAACTCATAGCCACTATTTTTTATAGCTGTTCGCACCCTCTCTTTTGATTCCTTTATGGAAACGTCCGGCAATCCAACTATGTTGAATACTGGTAAACCTCTGGATAAATCGGTTTCAACTTCGACTACATTCCCATTTAAGCCCTGCAATACACATGTTTTTATATTAGAATACATAGCAATACCTCTTTATAATTATAATATCCATTACCCAGGTAATAGGGTAAAAAACTAATTTTACGACATTCTTAGTTAAAAGCATTCTCTATATGGTTGATTTTTACTTCTTTTATCAAATATACCTCAATTATGTCGTACCTTGTTTGATAGTCTGTTAAACCCTTGTCTTTTAAATAGGCATAGGATACTGCAATAATCTTCCTTTGTTTTTTTCTATTGACGGCCTCATAGGCATATCCAAATCCAATCCCTGTCCTAGTCTTTACTTCTACAAATATAAGCTTCTCCTCATATAGTGCTATAATATCAATTTCTCCAATTTTGTTCCTGTAGTTCATATTTAAAATTTTATAACCCTTTGATATTAAGTAGGATTTGGCAATTGATTCACCTTCTCTACCCTTTTCTATATTATTCATTTTTGCCTTTACCTTTCTCAGAATCGATGCTGTAAACATAAAATATTATTTCTGCTATAGCTTCATATAAATCTTCGGGGATTTCCTCGTTAATTTCAAGATTCATTAGGCTATTCACCAATTCCTCATCCTTATAGACTTGGACATCTTCCTCTATGGCCTTGTCCAATATCCTGTCTGCAACAATACCTTTTCCCTTTGCTATTACCTTAGGTGCTGTATCACCAATTTTATAGGAAAGACCAACTGCTTTTCTAATCTCTTTTTCCAGTTTCGTTTTCTCTTTCATTGTGTTCACGCTCTCAAATCTAATATATATGAGGGTTTGGGGTTGCTTGCTAAGTGTTCTATCATAGAAAACTTTTCACTCGTCACAAACTCAATCTCTTTTACACTATAGCCTATTGAATCTATGTTTTCAATTACTTTTTTTTCTGCAGATTTAAATAAATCCAAATCTTCCTTCATTATATACATTTTAACTGAAAGGGAATTACCATAAACATTAGCATATATTTTTACCCCTCCAAGATTATTTGTATTTAGATTTATGAATATATTGAGTCCCTTGCTCTTGCTGCCAGATTTCTTTCCCTCCTTAGCTAAGGTCAACAAATCTCTAATTCCTGTTTCCTGATCATAATAAAGGGGATAAAATAAGAAGTTAATATTTTCGTCCAGGTCTTTTAAAAGATTTAAGCTGCCTCTTATGGAGTCAAAGGCTTCTTTTGTACTAGCAGGTTTTTCTCTGATTAAAGCATCTATCATTTTACTGAGCTCAGCTACCTTTTCCCTATTCAAAGTTATGCTTCTCTTATCCATATCCTCTACAGCAGTCTGGATTGTTTTAATTTCCCCATTCCCTAGCTTTAAGTCTTCAATTTTATCATAGACTACTTTTAGGTTTTCTAGAAACTTTATAGGGTCCTGGTCCAATTCCCTCATATTCTTTATGTTATTTAAAGTTGCTTGTATATTGTTTTTTTGCATGAAGCTAATGATCCTTGCACCGTCTTCCAGGTCCTCTTCATGTAAATTGTCTAATAGCCCACTAAGCTCAGGCCTAAGGTCCCTTTTATTAGTCTCATCTATTTCATCGTAAACTAACAAGTATTTTATATCTATATCTTTCGGTGATAGACTAGCCCCTGAGTCAATTTCATTTTTATTTCCATTTGTATCAGGTATATCTGACAGTATCACCTTTTTGTTTTCTTGAAGATTAATAAGCTCATCTAGCTTTTCTAAAGTTTTAAATGCACTGATTAGCTTGCTTTTCACAAGAGGAATATTGTGTTTCATCATATTTTCTACAAGTCCTATTGTCTCCTTATTGCTCTCTACATTGATGCTCTTTAAAATCTTCTCTATTGGATTGTCATCGAGTTTAGATATACTTTTGGGAGTGAATTCTTCTTCTGAAAATGGACGCAAAACCACCTTTTCGTCACTGGCAGACTTCACCTGGAAAAAAATCTCTTCTCCTTCCCCTAGCCTTACTGCCCTTTCAAGCTCTGCCTCTATTGTTCCAAATCCTTCTATGCTAATGGAGACCATATCATCTGATATACTGAGGATTCTTCCTAAAAATAAGGAGCCTTCCTTAATTGGACTATCCTTATTATCTAATATAAGATTGTATAAAATTGTATTTTCAATTCTCAATTCTATCATCCTAAAGTATCTATTTTAATATGTTTTTTAAAAATGTTAGCCTGTGAATAGGGGATGGGCCTATATTTTGTATTATGTTCCTATGTTCCTTGGTACCATAACCCTTATGCTTTCCTAGATTATAACCAGGAAATTCCTTATCCCATTCAAGACACAGTCTATCCCTAAAAACCTTGGCAACAATTGACGCACATGCTATACCATGAGACCTTTCGTCCCCTTTAATAATAGATTTTTGATCAATATCCAAATCTACTGACTCAGCATCAATCATCAGGAAATCTGCTAGCAGTTTATTTCCTTCCTTATCTCTTAGGTTTTCAACTGCCAATTTCATTGCCAGCCTTGTGCTTTCCTTAATATTGATACTGTCTATTGTCTTTGGACCTACTCTGCCTATACCCCATGCTATGGATTTTAAAATTATTTTTTCATATAATTCTTCACGTTTTTTTTCAGTTAATTTTTTTGAGTCTTTAACCCCTTCAATTCGCATTCCTTTGGGCATAACTATAGCACAAGCCAAGACATCGCCAGCCAAGCACCCTCTACCTACTTCATCAATATATGCAATGGCATCATAGTGATATATTTCATCTTCCATATCAAACATAATCTATCACCTATCCACGGGAAGTTCCAGAGATACCCTCCCGATTATTCCTTTTCTAAATTCATCTAATATTATATTGCTTACTTTTGTATAGTCAATCTCTCCACCTTTTATCAGGCAGCCCCTTTTAACTGCTATTTCCTCCATTATATCCAAATACATCTTTCCCTCTGTATCAACATTGTAGCGATTATTTAAAAGATTTGGAAAATTCATCGTAATTCTTTCTATTAGTTTCAGGGCCAAGCTCTCTATATCTAATATTTCATCCTTTATAGCTCCTGTGAATGCTAAGTTTAAACCAACTTCCATATCCTCAAATTTAGGCCACAAAATTCCTGGTGTATCTAGCAATTCCAGCTTTCCCCTAGTTTTAATCCACTGATTTGTTTTGGTAATTCCTGGACGGTTGCCAGTCTTAGTCCCCTTTCTCCTGGATAGACTGTTGATTAGAGTAGACTTACCCACATTTGGTATGCCCAATATCATCGCCCTAATTGGCCTATTAATTACACCGCGCTTTTCATAGGCATCTCTTTTTTCCTCTGTAACCAAATAGGAAAGTTCCATTAATTTGTCAATTCCCTTATTATTCAGAGCATCGATCAAAACAGAGCTTTTATTCTGCATGTCAAAATACTTTTGCCACAGGCTATTGCCTCTCTCACTAGCTAGATCTGACTTGTTTAAAATTATTATTCTAGGTTTATCCCCTAAAATCTCGTCTATAATAGGATTTTGGCTACTGTATGGTATTCTTGCATCTAATAGCTCAAAAACTATATCGACCAGATGCAAGTTTCTTTGTATGGATTCCTTGGTCTTTTTCATATGACCTGGGTACCAATTAATATTCATATCTTCACCTACCTAAATAAAATTGGGACTATACAGTCCCAATCAATTAATAAGTTCTTTTTTCTTTCACTTTGGCGGATTTACCTTGTCTATCTCTTAGATAATATAGTTTAGCTCTTCTTACTTTACCTTTTCTAGTTACAACTATTTTTTCTATCCTTGGAGAATGAATTGGGAAGGTTCTTTCTACTCCTACGCCATAAGACAATCTTCTTACAGTAAAAGTCTTTCTTGAACCGCCACCCTGTATCTTGATTACAGTACCTTCATAAACTTGGATTCTTTCACGAGTTCCTTCTACAACCTTGTAGTGTACTTGTACAGTATCTCCTACATTAAATTGTGGCAAATCGTCTCTTAATTGCTCTGCCTCTAATATTTTAATTATATCCATTGTATAGACCTCCCTTCTCCATAGATGTTCTTACCTTATAGGTAGAGGACCATCCCTTATCACATACCTAAAGTATTATAACATACCTAAAATATGTTTACAACTTATCTTTTTCTGCACCTTCAATTATCTGTCTCAGCATATTTATTTCTTCTTTAGTTAGTTTGTTTTCGTCAATTAAATCAGGTCTTTTCAGCCATGTGTTTTTTAAAGCCCCAAGTTTTCTCCAGGCATCAATCTTCTCATGATGACCAGATAACAGGATTTCAGGCACTAAATGACCTTTGAATTCTCTAGGCCTCGTATATTGAGGATATTCCAATAAGCCACTAAAGTGGGATTCATCCACAAAAGATTCCCTTGAGCGAAGTACACCTGGCAATAATCTCACTATGGAATCTATAATAGCCATTGCTGGGATTTCACCACCTGTTAGTACAAAGTCTCCAATTGATATCTCTTCATCGATATAATTTTCGATAATTCTATTATCAATGCCCTCATAATGTCCACACAAGAAAATCAAATGTTCCTCTTTTGAAAGATTAATTGCAATTTTCTGGTCAAAAACCTTACCCTGTGGTGAAAGATAGATGGTCCTCGAATTATCTTCCCTTACACTATCAATAGCGTGAAAAATAGCTTCTGGTCCCATAACCATACCCCTACCACCACCAAAAGGATAATCATCTACTTTTCTATGCTTATTCTTTGAAAAATCCCTGATATTTATGCTATTAAAATGGAATATTCCCTCTCTATATGCCCTACCAATAATGCTCCAGTCTAAAAATCCTTGAAAAAACTCAGGAAATAAGGTCAAAACATCTATTTTCAAGTTATCATCCCCTCAATGGGATCGATGATTATCTTTTTCTCTGCAATATTCACATCTTTAATAAACTGTCTTACTGCAGGAATCATATGCTCCTTATTTTCCCTATCTCTGACTACATACACATCATTAGCTGCACCCTGTAAAATATCAACCAGGTTTCCTATAAAAATGGAATCCATATCGTATACATGAGAACCTAACAAATCGTAAATGAAAAAATGGTTTTCTGGTAAATTTACCCTATCATCATCTCTTACATATAGAAAATTATCCTTAAATGCAAGTATTTTATTGATGTCGTCATAATCTCTAAATTTTAAGATAACAAGATTCTTGTGATATCTTGCCCATTCAGCCACTAGTTCAATCTTTCTATCACCAACGTAGGCTTTTTTTAAATGGTTAAATCTAGTGACATCATCTGTCAGGGGATATACCTTTACTTCACCCTTGACACCATGACTATTAATTATCTTGCCAATGATGGTATATTCCATTTCTTCACCTATTTCTCTTTCTTTACGATATCCAACTCTATTGGATTATTTCAACTACTACCCTCTTATTGTCTTTTATGGCCGCAGCCTTTACTACAGTCCTAATAGCCTTAGCTATCCTGCCTTGCTTGCCTATTACTTTCCCCATATCATCGGGATGGACCTTTAATTCGATAATGACAGATTGACTGCCTTCGATTTCTTTTACAACAACTTCATCTGGATTCTCAACTAGTGATTTCGCAATAAATTCTACTAATTCTCCCATAATTGCACCTCCAAGATACTTATTTTAGTTACTCAGTTTCTTTTTCGTATAGACCAGTTTCCCTAAATAATCTATCTACAGTATCAGTTGGTTTTGCTCCATTTTTTATCCAAGCAAGAGCCTTTTCATTATCTACCTTAACTGTTTTTGGTTCAGTTAAAGGGTTGTAGTAGCCAATTTCCTCGATAAATCTTCCATCTCTAGGAGATCTAGAGTCGGATACAACTATTCTATAGAAAGGACTCTTTTTAGCCCCCATTCTTCTAAGTCTAATTTTAACTGCCATTTTCTCACCTCCTAGCCTAAATAATATCTATTAGAAAAAGGGGAATCCTAATTTCCCTTTTTTCTTCATGGTTTTTTCCATATCAGTAAACTTCTTCATCATTTTCTTTGTTTCTTTAAACTGCTTTAGGATTTTATTTACATCTTGTACAGTAGTTCCACTTCCCAGTGCTATCCTCTTTCTTCTACTGCTATCTATCAAATCAGGATTATCCCTCTCCTTTTTAGTCATTGACTGGATAATAGCTTGAATTCTATTTATGTCTTTTTCGTTTACATCTAGACCCTTAAGGGCTTTAGAATTCATACCAGGTATCATCCCAATGAATTGATCAAGAGGCCCAAGGGATTTCATTTGCTCAAGTTGCTCTAAAAAATCATCAAATGAAAACTGTTGGCTTCTGATTTTCTTTTCTAGTTCAATGGCCTTTTTTTCATCAAAACTTGCCTGAGCTTTCTCTATTAGGCTTAGTACATCTCCCATGCCTAATATTCGCGATGCCATTCTATCTGGATGAAAAGCCTCCAACTGGTCTAACTTCTCGCCCATACCCACAAACTTAATAGGTTTGTCTGTGACAGACCTTAGAGATAGGGCAGCCCCACCCCTAGCATCCCCATCTAACTTAGTTAGGACTACACCAGTTATGCTCAATCTTTCATTAAATGATTCGGCAACATTTACAGCATCTTGGCCAGTCATAGCGTCCAGAACCAACAATACCTCCTCTGGATTAACGGCATTGTGAATATTTTCGATTTCCATCATCAACTCTTCATCTATGTGAAGCCTTCCCGCAGTATCAATTATAATTACATCGTTACCGTGTTTTTTACCATGCTCAAGGGCTGCTTTGGCTATATCGACTGGATTAACCTTATCGCCCATGGAAAAGACTGGAATCTCTACCCTTTCGCCAACAACCTCCAACTGCTTGATGGCCGCTGGCCTATAAATATCACAGGCAACCAAGAGGGGTCTCTTGTTTTGTTTTTTTAGATTCAGGGCTAATTTCCCTGTAGTAGTAGTCTTACCAGCCCCTTGTAAACCACACATGAGAATTACTGTTGGTGGGCTAGATGAAAAATTGATTTTTGCCTCCTTCTCGCCCATTAAATCCGTTAGTTCTTCATTGACTATTTTTATAACTTGTTGCCCAGGTGTTAGACTTTCCATTACTTCGGAGCCAATAGATCTTTCCTTAACTTTCTTTATGAACTCCTTTACCACCTTGAAATTAACATCCGCTTCCAATAGGGCCAGTCTTACTTCTCTCATAGCTAAGTCTACATCTTTTTCAGATAGTTTACCCTTGCCTTTCAACTTACTTAAGGCATTTTGTAGTTTTTCTGACAGGGATTCAAATACCATTATTCCATCACCTCCCTATTTTTGTTCAAAATCTTCTTGCCTATTTCCTTAACCCTCAGGGATCTATTGTAAATTTCATCAACATCGTATTTGTTAGCTAAATCCATGATTTCATTTGAAATCATAATTATCTCCTCTAAGCTTTCATGACTATCGTAGAACTTTTTAACAAGCCCTAGCTCAGTCTCATACTTATAAAGCTTTTGTTCTGCCCTTTTTAGGGTATCAAATACTCCCTGCCTGGTAATATCTAGTTCCTCCCCAATTTCACCTAGGGTCAAATCGTGAACATAATAAAATTCAACTGCTAAATACTGCCTTTTACTCAGTAATCTTCCATAGAAATCAAACAATATACCTATTTCAACTAGTTTTTCCATTCAAAATCACCACAAAATAGTACTGTCAAGTCTTTAGCTTGACAGTACTATTCTAGTATAGATTATTATCTTTGTCAATAGCTTTATTTGAAAATCGCCTCAAGGAAATCTTCAACTATAAAAGGCTGTAAATCTTCTATTCCCTCGCCGACGCCAACCAATTTTACTGGCAACTTAAGCTCTGATTGAAGGGCTATTATTACACCACCCTTTGCCGTACCATCCAGCTTTGTAATAGCTATACCTGTAATATTTGCCACCTCTTTAAATACCTTTGCCTGACTGATGGCATTTTGTCCAGTAGTAGCATCTAAGACTAGCAATACTTCTTTGCTGGCATTTCCATATTCCTTCTCTGTCACTCTAAATACCTTGTTTAATTCATTCATTAAGTTTGATTTGTTGTGTAATCTACCAGCGGTATCGCATATTAGTATATCTGACTTCCTTGCCTTGGCGGCTTGTATTCCGTCGTAAATAACCGCAGCAGGGTCCGCTCCTTCCTTATGAGATATTAAGTCTACCTGGGCCCTTTTAGCCCACTCTTCTAATTGTTCTATTGCCGCAGCTCTAAAGGTGTCTCCCGCAGCTATTAGAACCTTCTTTCCCTCTTCTTTAAAGCTATGGGCCAATTTACCTATGGTAGTGGTTTTCCCGACGCCGTTTACCCCTACAACCAATATAATAGCTGGCGAAGGGTTGATATTTAGCTGGTTATCATTAGTGGATTCCAGCATCTTCTCTCTAATTTCTTCTTTTAATAGCTCCTTGACCTCTTCGGGCTCCCTAATCTTTTCCTCCCTTACCCTAGTCTTAATTTTCTCTATCAAATCCATGCTAGTACTTGCACCGACATCTGCTGTGATTAGTACCTCTTCAAGGTCTTCAAATAAGTCATCATCTATTTTTTTATAGGACCTTATTATTCCATCAATTTTGTTGGATATATCGTTTCTAGTTTTTGCTAATCCTCCCATTAGCTTTTCAAAAAAGTTTTGTTTTGTCATACCTTGCCTCCTAACTCGCAATTTCCTTTTCATAATCCTTCAATTTTACAGAAATTAGTTTTGATATTCCATCTTCCTCCATAGTAACGCCATATAGAACATCTGCAATTTCCATAGTGGTCTTTCTATGGGTGATTATTATAAACTGAGTATCCCTGTATGATTTCTTTAAATAATTGGTATATCTATTTATATTTGCCTCATCTAGGGCAGCATCAATTTCGTCTAGTATACAAAATGGTGATGGCTTGAGTTTTAAGATTGCAAAGAGTAGGGTCACTGCAGTTAAGGATTTTTCACCACCTGATAGGAGGCTGAGACTCTGAAGCTTTTTTCCAGGAGGTTGTGCATTTATCGTAATACCAGAGTTTAAAACATCTTCATCATCGTCAAGTACTAGCTCTGCATTTCCACCATTAAATAATATCTTAAATATTTCCTTAAAGTTACTATTGATTTCCTTAAAATTCTTTAAGAATTGAAATCTCATTTTTCCTTCCATATCCTTAATTATTTCCATTAGATTATCCTTTGCTTCTATCAAGTCATTTTGTTGTTTTAAAATAAAATCCAGCCTGATCCTCATGTTTTTATATTCTTCAATAGAACTTAAATTTACAAGGCCTAGTTCTTTGATTTCACCTTTCAATTTTCTAATTTCTACAATGGCTTCCTGACTATTATTTAAACCTGTTTCAAGTTCTAGGGCCTTTTCATATTCCAGTTCGTAATCCTCACTAAGTTTTTTGTGATAATTTTCTAGCTGCACTAGGTTTTTAGCCAATTTCAAATCTTGGTTGTTAATGGACTTATCCAAATCACTTGACACCTTGTTATAATCCATAAGCCTATCCTGGCTCAGATAAAACTTCTCCATAACTTCATTTTTAGCCCCAATATAATTATCTAATTCATTTTTACTTTGGCCAACATTTTCTTCTACCTGGACTATTTCATTATTTAAAATCCTTTTTGTATCAGCAATTTCCTTGATATTATTTTCAATATTGCCAATGGAGACAGCCTTGGTTTCTAAATCATTCAAAGAGTTTTCAATTTCAAGGGCATTATTTGATAGCTTTTCCTCAAGGTTCTTGACCTCAGAGTCAAGGGTATTTAACTCGATTTGATTACTAGTAATGGCACCCTGCCTCTCATCTCTTTCCAGCTTCTTGCTTTTATAAATTGAGGATAGCTTATCTGCCTTCTTTTTCTCTTCTTCTATTTCATTTTCATATTGTGTAATTATACCTATTAATTCCTCATATCTAATATCGAAAGCTTCTTTTTCACTATTCAGAGTTTTAATTTCATTTTCCTTGTCGCCAATTGAGGACCATATTCTGTCCTTTTCTAATTTGCCGTTCTTGTATTGGTTTCTTATGTCAAAAAGTAAAAATTCCTTGTTTTTAATTGATTCCTCTTGACCTTCTATTTCTGTTTGACTACTCCTTAATTCTTCTAATAGCCTCATCTTTTCCTTTTCTAAGTCCTCAAGAACTACCCTTAATTTATTTATTTCCTGACTAACTCTTTCTATCCTGGCCCTCCTGCTAATAATGCTTATTCCACTGTCGCCATAGCTTCCACCTGTCATTGAGCCACCCGGATTAATCAACTCACCTTGTAAAGTAACAATTTTGTGTATATATCCATATTTATTTGCCAACCCTATGCCGTAATCCAGATCTTTTATTATGATTGTTCTACCCAATAAGTATTTGAAAATATTATCATATTTTTTATCATAGCTGATTAACTCGTGTCCAAGTCCTGAGACCTTAAACTTTTCCATATCCTTTGGGTTGAGGGATAACTTCGAACCTTTAATGATATTTAGTGGCAGACAAGTAACCCTGCCAAGCCTATTATCTCGCAAATATCCGATTATATTCTTGGCATCCTGCTCATTTATAGTTACTATATTTTGGATATTTGACCCCAGACTAATCTCTATTGCCTTTTCATATTTTGGCTCCACCTTAATGAGGTCAGCTACTATACCGACAAACCCATCCATAAATCTAGGGTTGCTTTTTGCAATATTCAAGGTCGACTTCACGCCCTTAAAATAGCCCTCATAGTCTCTTTCCATGTTCTCCAGTATTTTTAGACTTGAAATTTTACTTTGTAGATCCCCCTTGATATTATTAATCCTATTATCTAAATCCTCTAAGCTCTTGGTGTTAATTGAGATGAAGGACTTGTTATTCTCATATAAAATCTGCAATTCGGAAATTTCCCTTATAATTTTATCCTCTTCTTTTAGGAGCTCCTGACCTCTTATCTTTTTTGACTCAAGCTCGGCTTTCAGGCCGTCAATCTCCCCCTGTAATTGAGAAATTCTTGCATCAATATTCTCATTAAAAGAACTTATGCTGTTTAGCTCAGATTTCCTTTCTGAAGAAAGATTATATAATTTAATGGTATGGTCCTTCCCTAGTTCTATTTCCTTTTCACTTTCCTTGATCTTCCTATCTAGTTCTTCCAGATCATCTAGCTTGCTCCTATATTCCCCTTCTCTTATTTGTCTCTGCTGTTTTCCTATTAAAATTTTCTTCTTTAGTTCTTCATCTACTACACTTAAATCCCCTACTTTTTCCTCAAGTTTCAATCTTTCTTCATGTAGCCTGTCTAAATCTTTAACAAGGAATTTGTGTTTTTCTTGGCTTATAGCCAATTGGTTTTCTAATCTTTCCAGTTGTTTTTGATATGCTATATTGCTATCTCTAGACTTTTCAATTCTAGATTCCAGCTCATTTATATCAAGCTTTAACCTATTAAATTCACCTTCTATTTCCTCCTTGTTTGCATTTATTTCAAATAATTCCTTCTCTAAGGAACTCTTTTTCATGACAATTTCTTCATTTGAAACCTTGATTTTTTTGATTTCTTTTATAAATAGATTAACCTCTAAATCTTTTAGCCTGTTGAACAGTTTGTTAAAAATACTGGCCTTATTTGCTTGTTCTTCTAAGTTTTCTAGCTGGTTAGATATTTCATATATTAGATCTTTTATTCTCAGTATATTTGCTTCTGTCTTACCTAGTTTTCTTTCAGCTTCTTCCTTTTTGCTTTTATACTTTACAATTCCAGCAGCTTCTTCAAATATGCCCCTCCTGTCCTCAGGCCTGTTACTTAAAATCTCATCAATTCTACCTTGTCCAATGATAGAATAGCCATCCTTGCCTACTCCCGTATCCATAAAGAGTTCACGTATGTCCCTCAGTCTGCATGAGTTTCTGTTTAAGTAGTATTCTGATTCACCGGACCTAAACATCCTTCTGGTTACCTCAACTTCACTATAGTCTAGGGCTATTTCCCCATCTTGATTATCTAAAGTAATAGTTACTTCTGCATATCCTAGGGCCCTTCTCTTACTTGTACCGGCAAAAATAACATCCTCCATCCTATTACCCCTAAGGTTTTTGACACTCTGTTCCCCCAAAACCCATCTTATGGCATCTGAAATATTGCTTTTCCCACTACCATTGGGACCTACTATGGCAGTTGTACCCTCCTTAATCTCAATTGCAGTCTTATCTGCAAATGATTTAAACCCCTGTATCTCTATTTTTTTCAACCTCATATAAGCACCTCATAAGCAAATTATTAAAAGATTAATTCTAGTCTAATGACAAACTAGCCTTTAAATATGAATTAATCAGCGATTTCATATTGATTCTATCATAAAATTCTCCAATTGTAATGTGTATATGGTCCTCTTCTAGGTCCTTAGAATATATCCTTATCTTTCTAAAACCATATTTTCCTGAAAAGTAGTCAATATTGGCTGACCTCTGGCCCGCTATATCGGAAATATACCTTTTATTTGCTTCTATAATAAGTTCTTGTCCCCTGCTATTAATGTCTTCTTCTTCTAGGTAACTCTCAAATACTAACTGGAATATTTTAGATTCGACTAATTGTCTAAATGAAGGGTGAAAGGGTCCTGCTACTACATCTTTTCCAAGTTGGATATTCTCTGTAGGCTGCAAACCTACCCTGATCACATTTATATCATTTACATTAAATAGCATTAATAATACTGCTGATATATCCACAGCTTTTTCAAGGGAAATTGCCTTGTATTTGCCACTTAAGTATAATTTTTCTAAAAAGGTATCCTTTATTACTAATGTTGGATATATTCTTACACAGTTAGGTGATAGCTTGATAAATTCTCTGCATGTATATAAATCTTTTTCTAGATTGTCTGATGGTAATCCAACCATCATTTGAAGCCCTAGATTAAAGCCATATTCTTTGATAAGTTTAGCAGATCTATAGACTATTTCAGATGAGTGTCCCCTTCCACTGTCATATAATACCTTGTCATCTAGTGATTGGACTCCTAACTCTATGGTGTCAACAGAAAATCTTTTGAGATTGTCTAATATATTTATATCTATGGCATCAGGTCTAGTAGATAATCTGATGCCATTTATTTTGCCTTCATTTTTATATCTATAAGGAATACTCAGGAGCTCCTTCTGCACTTCCATATCTATGGCTGTAAAACTCCCTCCATAAAATGCCAGCTCTATTGTTGAGTTTGGCTTAAAAGTTGCCAAATGCTCCTCTATTATCACTTCTACATCAGATGGGGTAACATTGGTCGAAAATCCAGTTATCCTCTCTTGATTACAAAATACGCAATCATGAGGACAGCCTAGGTGTGGTACAAATATGGGAATAATATAGTGCCTACTCATCAATTTCACCCATCAAGAGAAGTGCATCCTTGGCGGCCATTTGCTCTGCCTCTTTTTTGTTGCGACCCGAACCTGTGCCCACAACCTGGTTGTCCACAATTAAATCTATATGGAATATCTTGTTGTGATCAGGGCCCTCTTCCTTAACTACCTTATATTCAATCTTTGCCTTAGTTTTTTTCTGTAAGTTTTCTTGTAGATCAGTTTTATAATCAACAAATAGGGCTCCCTTAGCCACGGCATATACCAGATCAGTTTCAAAATTCCTTAATAGGACCTGTGTTGTAGTATCCAAATCACTATCCATATAAATAGCACCCACCAAAGCTTCGCTGGCATCAGCTAGGATGGAGTCTCTGTCTCTTCCACCAGTAGCTTCTTCGCCCTTTCCAAGTAGTATATAGTTTCCTAATTGAATCTTCCTGGCGATAAATGCTAGTGAAGATTCGCATACTACTTTTGCACGCACTTTTGTTAGCTCTCCTTCAGGATAGTTTGGGTACTTTTTATACAAATAATGACTAACAATGAAATTTACAACTACATCTCCCAAGAATTCCAGTCTTTCGTTGTTATCTGTCACCCTCATCTTATTCTCATTTGCATAAGAACTATGAGTCAGGGCAGTCCTCAATAGCTCAATATCTTTAAACTTATAATCCAAGTTGTTTTCCAAAGCCTCTAACCATTTATAGTTGACCTTATTTCCACCCATACTATTGCCTCCCCAATTTTAATAATAATAATTGGGCTAAGTCAGCCCAATTATTATTCATCTAAAGCCTTGCTTATATAATCTACTGCATCCCCAACAGTTTTAATATTTTCCATATCCTCGTCCTCTACCTCTAATGCAAACTCGTCCTCAAAGGCCATGACTAGTTCGACTAAATCCAATGAGTCTGCATTTAGTGTATCCTTAAATGAGGTCTCCTTGGTTATCTCTTCAACATCCACATTAAATTGTGTTCCAATTATTTCTTTAACCTTCTTATAAATCATAAGCGAATCCTCCTATATATTCATAGTTTTTATACGATATTCTTTCCAATTATATCTATTACATCTCCCTCAATGAACTTTTTTAGCTGGTTTATTCCATTTTTAATAGCCAAGGCATCAGAGCTGCCATGGGCCTTGACAATTGGCCTACTTGTTCCAAGAAGTGGAGCCCCCCCATATTCTCGATAATCCATTCTGCTTTTTATGTTTTTTAATCCTGGTTTCAATAGGGCTGCAGCAAATTTAGACTTGATGTTTTTTGTTAGCTCCTCTTTTAATATGGAGAAAATCGATATGGCCATACCTTCTGTCAATTTTAATGCAATGTTTCCTGCAAATCCATCTGTAACAATTATATCTGCCACTCCTGATGGCAATTCTCTGGCCTCTATATTTCCAATAAAATTAAGATCTGATTGCTCCAAAATTTCAAATGTGTCCTTGGATAACTGGTTGCCTTTTCCCTTTTCTACCCCAATATTTAATAGCCCAATAGTAGGAGAGCTAATGCCCATTACCTTTTCCATATATATTGAGCCCATCAAGGCAAATTGATAAAGATACTCTGGCTTACAATCTACATTTGCACCTGCATCTAAAAGTAGGGAAAAACCCTTCAAGGTGGGATATAATACTGAAAGGGCAGCCCTATCAATTCCCTTTATCCTCTTCACTATAAAAAGACCTGTCGCTAGAAGTGCACCAGTATTGCCCGTAGAAATAAAACCATCTCCTAGGCCTTCTGCTAAGGCCTTAGCTCCTACAACCATGGAAGAATCCTTTTTCCTCCTAATAGCTATGGAGGGATCGTCTTCGTTGCTTATGACCTCCTTAGCATCTAGTATCTCTAGCTTATCCTTAGGATAGGCCAGCTTTTCTAGCTCTGATTGCAAAGTATTTTGATCCCCAACTAAAATTACATCAATTCCATATTCATTGATTGCATCTACTGTACCTTTAATTATTTCGATAGGTCCTTTATCCCCACCCATAGTATCCACAATAATTTTCATAATTAACCCCCAATACCATCTTATATCTACTGATATTAAATATATATTAGAGTAAATTAAATTGCAATATCAAATTAAAAAAAGATAGTGCTTTCACTATCTTTTTTTATTATTCAACTACTAGTACTTCCCTGTCTTTGTAATATCCACATGACCTACAAACCCTATGTGGTAATTTTGGTTCATGACACTGTGGGCACTCTACAAATGTGGCTTTAGCTAATTTGTAAGAAGAAGCCCTTCTCTTATCTCTTCTGGCTTTCCCAGTCTTTCGTTTTGGCACTGCCATTGAAAACACCTCCTTAATTCTTTAGGAAAAAATTCTGTAGCTTTTCTAATCTCGGATCCACATCATCTAAATTGCAATCGCAGGATGCAGTATTTAAGTCTACACCACATTTTGGGCATAGGCCCCTACAATCTGATTTACATAGGGATTTCATCGGCAGCGATAAGATTACTTGATTTACAAGATGCTCTTCAATATTTATAACATCGTTTTCAAAGTAAATTACCTCAACTGTCCCATCAGAATCTTCTTTTTCTCTATATTTCTTCTCAAGAAGTCTAGCAGTAAATCTCGTTTTAACTTCATTCAGAATAGGTTTTAAACACCTATCACAGTTTCCTTCATAAACATAGGCAATCCTTAGATTAATTAATTTATCGCCGTCTAACTTGAAGATTTCACCCTCATATCTAATAGCCTTGGATATTGATATACTAGTTCCAAAATCATGGTTCTCAATCTCCATTTCACCTTCAAATGGCAATAGGTCATCCTTATCGTCGAGGAAATCTGTAAGGTATATAAGCATTTTGTTCACCTCTTAAACTAACAAAGAATATTATACAAAGCTAGGGCCATTTTGTCAAGAAAATATTATTTAGAAACCAAGCTCAGGGTGTCACGTGAAATCATTAATTCCTCATTGGTTGGGATTACAAAAATAGCTGTTGAGGTCAAATCTCTATTAAGCTGTGCCTCTTGCCCCCTAATATTATTTAATTCGCCATCAATCCTAATATTTAAACATTCTAGTCCCTCACAAATCATTTTTCTAATATAGGAGGAGTTTTCCCCAATACCTGCTGTAAATACGAGGGCATCAATTCCACACATTGTGGCAACATAGGCGCCTACGTATTTTTTGACCCTATTTACGAATACATCTAGGGCTAATTTTGCCCTCTTGTCACCATTCTCCATGGCTATTTCTAAATCCCTAAAGTCACTGCTTATTCCAGAGATACCTAGTACCCCAGATTTTTTATTTAACAACTCATTTACCTCATCAAAAGTAATATTTTCCTTATCCATAATATAGGGAATAATTGCCGGATCTAGGTCCCCTGACCTTGTACCCATAGCCAAACCCTCCAGTGGAGTAAATCCCATGCTGGTATCTGTGGATTTTCCGCCCTCGACTGCACAAACACTTGACCCATTGCCTAGATGGCAGGTTACAATATTTAGATCTTTAATGTCTCTATTAAGTAATTCTGCTGCCCTAAGAGATACATATTTATGCGAGGTGCCGTGAAATCCGTATCTTCTAATTCTGTATTTTTCGTAAAATTCATAGGGTAGAGGATAAATATAATTATCGGGCTCCATTGTTTGGTGGAAGGCAGTGTCAAATACTGCAACCATTGGAGTACTTGGCATCAATTCCCTACATGCCTCAATTCCCATTATATTGGGGGGATTGTGCAGTGGAGCTAACTCTATGCAATCGTACAAAACTTTCATAACTTCCTCATCAATTAAAACCGAAGATGAGAAAGATTCTCCACCGTGAACAACCCTATGACCAACAGCATCTATCTCATCCATTGATTTTATTGCTCCATATTCCCCATCCACCAAGGTATCTAAAACTAAGCTTATAGCATCTTTATGATTGGCCAAAGGCTCTTCAATAACAACTCTTTCCTTGCCTGTAGTATCATGTTTTACCTTGGAGCCTTCGATACCAATTCTCTCTACCAGACCCTTACATAATACATTTTCTCCATTCATATCAATAAGTTGATACTTTAGTGAAGAACTACCACAGTTTATTACCAGAATATTCATTTTTTTTCCTCCTATAAATTCATTTACTCCTATGTTTAATAATATTATATTTGTGTTAAAAAATCAACATGATATAATTAAAGAAA
>Ga0172382_10002961_pt1 | contig 27438 bp, 27 predicted proteins | sample Leawel138RmetaG_FD_122245 | JGI IMG/M metagenome (GOLD analysis project Ga0172382, IMG submission 122245) | Leachate microbial communities from a municipal landfill in Southern Ontario, Canada - Leachate well 138R metaG | ecosystem: Engineered > Solid waste > Landfill > Unclassified | place...
ACCGGCCCTGCAGGCCCCCTTCGTCGCGGCCTTCCTCGCGGGCTGCCGGCAGCGCGGAATCCACACCGCACTCGACACCTGCGGCTTCTGCGCGACGGGGGCGCTCGAGGGACTCCTGCCGGTCACGGACCTCGTGCTCTACGACCTGAAGGAGATCGACCCGGAGCGGCACCGCCGGTTCACCGGCCAGTCCAACGAGCGGATCTTCGCGAACCTGCTGCTCGTCCGGGACCGGATGCGCGCGGAGGGGCGCCCGGCGCGCCTGTGGCTGAGGACGCCCATCATCCCCCGCATGACGGCGCGGGAGGATAACATCACCGGCCTCGGCCGCTTCATCGCGGAGAATCTGGCCGACGTGGTCGAGCGGTGGGAGCTGTGCGCCTTCAACAACCTCTGCCGGGACAAGTACCGCCGGCTCGACATGGACTGGGCCTGCCGGGAGGATGCCCTGATGACGGCCGGCGAGATGGAGGCCCTCGCCGACGCGGCCCGGCGGGTGGGCGTCGCAGCGGCCCGGGTGGTCTGGACGGGCGCGGTCCGACCGGACGAACCCGCCGGAGATCCCGTATGAGAAGGGCCGGTTAAATCCAGGGGGGGGATGTAATGACGGATCTGCAGACGCGGTTCTTGCCGGAAGACAGGGAGGCCTTTGCCTCGGACGTCAAGGTGGGCCTACTCGCCACGGTGAGCGGGGAGGGATGGCCACACCTGACGCTGATCACGACGCTCGAGACGGCCTCTCCGACGGAACTCACGTGGGGCCAGTTCTGCGAAGGGGCGAGCAAGCGGCACGTCCGGGAGAACCCGCGGACCGGTTTCCTCGTCATGAGCCTCGACCGGCGGCTCTGGCGGGGCAAGGCCGTCTGGACGCGGGCGGAAACCGAAGGCGACGCGTACATCCGCTACAACCGGAAGCCCATGTGGCGTTACAACGCCTACTTCGGCATCCACACCGTCCATTTCATGGACCTGGTCTCGCTGCACCCGGGAGAGGCGCTGCCGCTCCCCGGGATCGTCGCCGGGGCGCTCCTGACGGGACTGGCCAAGGGGGCCCGGAAGACGGGACGGTCGGAGCGCATCCTGACGCCCTGGGCGGAGGGACTCTTCAACCGCATGGACGCGCTGAAGTTCCTCGCCTTCATCGGCGCGGACGGCTTCCCCGAGATCGTCCCCCTGCTCCAGGCGCAGGCCGCCGACAGCCGCCGCCTCGTCTTCGCGCCCACCGTCTACCGGAAAGATCTGCGGGGCCTGCAGCCGGGCGCGACGGTCGCGATTCTCGGGCTTACCCTGGAGATGGAAAACTGCCTTGTCCGGGGGCCGTTCGCCGGCTTCAACCGCGCCCGCGGCGCACCGCTCGGCGTGATCGACCTGGACTGGGTGTACAACTCCATGCCGCCCATCCCGGGACAGATCTACCCAGCACGGCCACTCGAACCCGTCACGTGCTTCTGAGGCGGCAACCGGTAACGCGAACGATGGATCGGAAGGGCGCCGCATGCAGGATGCATGCAACGTGAACGTCGACCCCGGGCCGCAGGATCGTCCGGTGTACCCCGCATCCCGGCGGCTACGGCACAGCCTCCCCGGATGCGGGGGGCGCGCCCGGGTCCTTCACTGTCGAACGGGCCCGGTCGGCGTCCGGCGTCAACTCGACGTAGTCCTGCGGGCGCCCCCGGGTGGCGAGGCCCGTGATCAGGTGGTACAGGGCGAAGAGTTCCAGGGAGAAGGGGATGTACCCGCCGTAGCCGAGGACCGGCATCTCGAAGATGCGGCAGAAATCGACGAAGGGGACGTGGTAGATCCATTTCGGATAGGAAAGGATGTTCCACATCTCCCAGAAAAAGCCGCAGATGAGGCAGCCCGTCCAGAGGGAAAACACGCCCCGCCAGTCTCCCGAGGCCGTGTCCGCGAGGAGCGAGCGGTAGCCGAAGCGGCCGTTGAAGGGCTCCAGGATCAGGTACACGGCCAGCCACACGAGGGGGAAAAAATACCGGGGCCAGAGCAGCAGGGCCAGCAGGCTCGCGACCCCGACGGCGAGGAACCGCTTCAAGACGGTGGGCGTGGGCGCCAGCCGGGGACCGTTGCGGAAGCGTCCGATCCAACGGAAGGTCCCGGCGAGTTCCGCCGTACCGAAGACGGCCGGGATGACCGTCGAGAAGCTCAGGCTGGAGAACAGGACGTAGGCCAGATCGGAGATGCCGTCGACGCCCAGGTATAGCCAGTTCTGCAGACGGCGGTTGAGGAGTTCGAAGAGCCACCAGGCCGGCGCGGAGACGGCGAAGAGCCCCGCGTAGGCGTAGGCGTTGCGGGTCAGAAGCGAGTCGCCCTTGCGGATGCAGACGAGGGCGTCGACGAACAGGCAGTAGCCCAGCCAGAGGGGGAAAAATCCCCAGAGGGTTCGCAGGCCCGTCAGCGACCAGTTGAGAAACCAGAAGCCCGCGATCAACACCAGTCCCGCCCAGCCGTGGACCGGCAGCCCTCTCCATCGTCGGGCGAAAAGATCGGAGAACATGTTCTTCATCCTCCTTCCCCCGCGGAAAAGCCCCCTTCGGAGGTCCGGCCGGGGCTCTGCGGACGGCGCCCGGGGACCGTGCGCGCGGGCGATGTCCCGTCCGGCGAGGGCGGAGGAGGTGCTTCAGCGGTCGTCGCCCGGGTGCGCCTCCATGAATCGCCGGTACCGGTGGATCTTCACGGCCATTCTCGCCGCCCGCCCCGCATCCGGAAAGGAGAGAATCCCGGCACGGTCGAGCTTTTCGACGAATGCCGTCCGCACGGCTTCGACCTCCGGGCGGCGGAACAGCAACTGCGGGATCAGGACGACCAGCGGCTTGGAGATGCGGGGGAAGATCTCCAGCATCTTTTCGACGAACCCGTCCCACAACTCCCTGACCATGATCTGGATCAGCTCCGGATACAGGCAAATGGCGATGAAGTCAATGTTCGGGTCCCGGGCCGCCCGTTCCGCGGCCTCCCCGAGAACATTGGGTGCAAAACCGAACATGCCGAGATCGAGCGGGTTGCGCGTGGAGGTGTTGACCCGGGAGAGGTCCGTTCCGACCAGCGCCTGCACCTCCGGCGACAGTTCCGGAACCGAGACCCCGTTCGCGTTGAAGGCGTCGGTCAGTTCCACGGAACTTCCGCCACCGGCGACCGCGATGCAGGCCCTGAGCCCCCGGGGGTTGAACCCGAACTTCAGGGCGAGCAGGACGTCGGACATCTCATTTTGGGTCTCGGCGTTGATGACGCCCATCTGGGCCATCACGCCGTCCCAGACCTTCACGGGGGCGGCCAGGGCGCCCGTGTGGCTCTGCGTGGCCCGCGCGCCGTCGGCGGACCGTCCGCCCTTCCAGAGGACGATCGGTTTTCTCGTGTTCAGGACCGTTTCGCGGACCGCCCGGTGGAAGCGCTCGGGGTCCTTGATGTCTTCGATGTAGCCGCAAATGATGTCGATACGGGGATCTTCGGCGAAGTATTCGATGAAATCGACGATCTTGAGGTCCGCCTGGTTGCCGACGCTGATGACCTTGTCAAAACCGATGCCCATGGAGAGGCCGCGGATGAGGAAATTCAGGGCATGGCCGCCGGACTGGGAAAAGAACCCGACATGGCCCGGGGTGTCCCGCATCATCTGCGGGTAATACACCAGGCCGCGCTCCGGGCAATGGGCCCCGACGCAGTTGGGACCGATCATCCGGGTGTCGCTTCCCTTGAGGATCGAAAGCAGTTCCGCCTCGAGCCCCGTTTCGCCCACTTCGGAAAATCCCGACGTGAAGACGAGCACAAAGCGAACCTTGGCTTGGACGCAATCCCTCAGGGCGGCAGCGACCTTTTCCCGCGGGAGCATGATCAGGGCGTAATCGACGGCCTCCGGCACCTCCGTGATCCGGGCGTAGCAGGGCCGGCCTTCGATCTCCGTATGCCGCGGGTTGATGGGGTAGAGCCGGCCCTGGAAGCAGGCGCTCAGGCTGTGAATGAAGCCCGCCCGGTCGCGGACGATGTTGGGCGAGGCGCCGATCACGGCGACGGAGCCGGGACAGAACAGGGGGGTGAAATCGATCATCCGGGTGCACCTTTCGAATCGTGGATGGAAAGCGAGAAAACCGACGAGGCAATCGTCGCCCCCGCCGGCGGTGGACTATAGGGGATATTCAAGGGGGTGTCAATAAAAATGCCGGTATTTTCCTCTTTTAAAATGCACAAATATTGTTATTATATGCTTGTAGGGGGCGGGTGTCGGGCCCTTCCCCGCCGGATGGCGTCCATGCGGTGTAAACCGGGGCGACTCCAGGTCCCCCCTGATTGCCTGTAGATCTTGAAAATAAACGAAGGAGGTCTATGCGTGATGTCTGAGGATACCCGGAAGAAAATTCATGACGAAAAATCCCTTGAAAAGTTGACCGTCAAGGAATTGCGCGAGATCGCAGCCGAAATCCCCCACGAGAGGGCGATTCACGACATGAAAAAGGAAGAACTGGTCGCCTTCATTCGGGAAGCCCGGGGAATCAAGGAGAGCGCCCCCGCCGCGAAAAAGAAACAGCCCGTCAAGATCAAGATGGCCAAACCGGCCCTGAAGGCCAGGATTCGCGAACTGAAAGCCCTTCAGGCGCAGGCGCGGGAATCGAGCGATAGAGGCGGCCTCGTCCGGCTGAGGAGGCAGATCACCCGTTTGAAGAAGAAATCGAGGCACGTTGCCGCGGCCTGACGGTCGACGATCGGAAGCGTGAGCATCCGGGCCATTCGGCAGGACCGTCGGGCCGAAGCGGCGCCCTGAACGGGAGGCGGCGTGACGGACAACCCGGAGAGGAGGATGAGCATGTCGGAGACGTTCAAGTATCTGAGTCCCGAATGGGCGGAAGAGGGATTGAAGCGCCTGAAAACGCAGATTCCGGCGGAGAAAATGCACAACGTGACCACGTCCATGTCCAACATTTACACGAATTGCCCCGGAGGGGGAGAGCGGTATCTCTTTATCGGAACCGAGCAGGGCGTTTTCACCCGGGTCGAGGTGGGAGAGGGGGAACCGCCGCCGGCCGAATTCCGGATCATCGGGGAATACGAAACGTTCGCGAGAATCACGCGGGCCGAACTGGGCGCCCAACGGGCCATGATGACGGGGAAACTCAAGCTGAAGGGCAATATGGCCAAGGCCCTCAAGCTCGCGGCCCTCGCCGACCGGATGAACAAGGTCCTGGCCACCATTCCGGCAGAATACTGAGGAGGAAAACCCATGCCGAGAACACTGGATCCCCGCGATCCCTACCATATCGACAACCCGGCCCGCGTGAAGGCCATTCAGCTCGAGATGCGGAAGCAGGGACTGGACGTCTACCTCGGTTCCCGCATCCGGACGCTGACCTGGACGCTGGATGCGTTCATCCCCTGGAGGAGCTACGTCGTCATCCCCGCCGAAGGGCCGCCCACGCTCTTTACCTTCGTCATCGACGCCGCCCGGCTCGCCGACGAATCCTGGCTGGACGAGGACCATGTCCGTGCGTACGCCCCGATGGGAGGCATGGATCAGATCTCGGCCGTGTCCGATTTCATCCGGGAGGAACTCCGCCTCCGGAAGGGGCGGCTGGGATATGAAGACGGGATGGCCACCTATACCGCGGAGGGCAACCTGACGCATTACGAGTTCACCCGCTTCAAGGAGGCCCTGGACGGCTTCGAGTTCGTCAATGCCCACGAGATCGTCGATTCCCTGTCCATTATCAAGGATTCGGGGACGATCAACCGCTTCCGCAAGGCATCGCTCATCGTGGACGAGGGGCACAAGGCGGCGCGCGCCGCCCTGGAGAACGGCGGGTTCAAGGGCATGACCGAAGCGGTCATCGGCGGCATCGCCGCCCTGGCCATGCGCAGGGCGGGCAGTGTGTCCGAGTGGAATTTCGCCGGCCTGAATGAAATTTCGAGCGGCTATCGAACCGGCCTGGGGGCCTGCACCCCGCCGACGAACAAGGAGATCCGGGCCGGCGAGCCCCTGATGCTCGACTTCCACGCCATGTTCCAGCTTGCCCTGGGCGACCACTCCCACAACTATCTCATCGCACCGGCGACCCCTCGGCAGCGCTGGCACGCGGATAATTTTGTCGCCTTGGTCCAGGCGGTCCTGGCGAACTACCGGGCGGGGACCACGCCGTCGATGCTTGCCCAGGTCATGATGGATCTGGCCGAGAGTCGCGACTGCGCTGATTTTGTCGTGCCGGGATGCGAACACGGCATCGGCCTGTTCGGCGACGAGTGGCGGATCGGCGCGAAGAATGACGGCCCATTCCCGTACTGGACGGATCCCGACCACACGTATCAGGTCGACGAAATGGTGATCTGCGCCATGCAGTATGCCTGTCCGGCGGAAGGGATCGGTTTCCGCTACGAAAACCCGCTCCTGATCCTGGAGGACGGCTGCGAGGCGATGTCCAAATACCCCCTGGCGATCGAGGAGATCGGCTGAGGCGAAGGTCATCCGCGGGATCCGCCAGGACCTCAGGAAGGGCCGCGTGCGTATGCGCGTTCAAAGAACCTGGGGGGAGGGGCCTGTCGAGGGGATGTATGACGCGCTACGAGGTGTTTGACCATACCGCCGATTTGGGGATCCTGTTTGAGGGCCGCGATCTCGCGGACCTCTTCGAAACCGCCGCCTTTGCCGTCTTCGACCTCATGACGGAGCTGCCGGCCGTCGAGGAACGCCGAACGCACCGCTTTATCGTGACCGGCGGGGATCGGGAGGACCTGCTCGTCAACTTCCTGAGGGAGCTGCTCTACCTGTTCAACGGCCGGGGGTTTCTCGTCCGGCGGTGCGCCGTCCGGATCGACGACGCCGGTGAGCCTGAGACCCGCTCCCGACCCGCACCGTCCGAGGCCGTGTCGGTCGGGTCCGAACCCGTCCCGCCGCAATGGCGTCTGGAGGCCGAGGCGGCGGGCGAACCGTTCGCGCCGGACCGCCACCGGATGAAGACGGAAATCAAGGCCGTCACGTACCACGGCCTCGAGATCCGGGAAACGACCGCCGGGTGGTGGGGTCGGATCGTGTGCGATGTCTGATCCCGGACCGCCCCGGGGATCGACGCCGGACCGGTGTCTCTCCCGATCGGATCGCGCCGGACAGGAGTGGGGCCGGCCCGGCCGCGGAGGAGCGAAGGATGAGCATCACCCTGCAAAAACTGGATGAGCACCGCTGGCTCATTCCGCGGTCGGGGGGGATGCGCGTTCCGGGGATCCTCTACGCGAGCGAGCGGCTCCTGAAGGAGGCGGGCGGCCAGGAGGGCGCGCGCCAGGTGGCGAACGTCGCCCACCTGCCGGGGATCGTCCGCCACTCGCTCGCCATGCCGGACATGCATTGGGGGTACGGCTTCCCGATCGGCGGCGTCGTCGCCTTCGACCTCGACCAGGGGATCGTCTCGCCGGGCGGGGTGGGCTACGACATCAACTGCGGCTGCCGACTGATGGCCACCCGGCTGACGGCGGAGGACGTCCGCGGCCGGCTTGCGGAGCTCGTGGCCGCCCTGTTCCGGGACATTCCGAGCGGCGTGGGGTCCCGGGGCCCCGTGAGGCTCTCCGCGAAGGAGGAGCGGAAGGTCCTCGTGGAGGGCGCCGCCTGGGCCGTCGCCCAGGGGTTCGGCACGGCCGGGGACCTGGAGACGACGGAGGACGGCGGGTGCATGGCCGGGGCCGATCCGGACGCGGTGAGCGACCGGGCCCTGGAGCGGGGCCGGGACCAGCTCGGCACCCTGGGCTCCGGGAATCACTTCCTCGAGATCGAGGTCGTGGCGGAGGTCTTCGATCCCGTCGCCGCGGCCGCCTTTGGGCTTGCGCCGGGGCAGCTCTGCGTCATGATCCACAGCGGCTCCCGGGGCCTGGGCTACCAGGTCTGCGACGATTACCTGGCCCGGATGGTCAAGCATGCGGGGAAACTCGGCCTGGAGCTTCCGGACCGCCAGTTGGCCTGCGCCCCGCTCGCCTCGGGGCGGGGCCGGGAATACCTGGCCGCCATGGCCTGCGCCGCCAACTACGCGTGGGCGAACCGCCAGATGCTGATGCACCGGACCCGGGAGACCTTCGAGAAAGCGCTCGGTCTGAGTCCCCGCGAGTTGGGCATGCGCCTCGTCTACGACGTCTGCCACAACATCGCCAAGATGGAGGAATTCCCCGTGGAGGGGAAACCGGTGCGCCTGTGCGTCCACCGGAAGGGCGCGACCCGGAGCTTTCCGCCCGGCCACCCCGCCCTGCCCGCGGCCTACCGGCCCGTCGGCCAGCCGGTCCTGATTCCCGGCGATATGGGGGCGGGATCGTACGTCCTCGCCGGGACGGAATATGCCTACGCGGAGACCTTCGGAAGCACGTGCCACGGCGCGGGACGGGTGATGGGCCGCACCCAGGCGACGAAGGCCAGCCGTGGGCGCGCCATCGGCCGGGAACTGGCCGACCGGGGGATCGTCGTCATGGCGGCGGGCAAGGGCACCCTGCGGGAGGAGATGCCCGAGGCGTACAAGGACCTCGACCAAGTCGTGGAGGTTGCCGACCGGGCCGGCCTCTCGAGAAAGGTGGGCCGCCTGCGCGCCCTGGGGTGCATCAAGGGGTAGCGCCGCCGCCGCGAATCCCCCGGTCGGCTAACGGAGGCTCATGGAGTACCACGAGAATATAACGCATGCCCCCCAAAGTCCCCGTTGATATTCAAATATTCTCGCCCTATGCTTGCGCCAAGGAGGACGAACGTGGCTGCCGATATCAAGAGAATTGAAGCGGAAGTTTATTCCCTGTCTTCCCGGGAGCGCGCCCGGCTGGCGATGGATCTGATCAAGAGTCTAGACGATCACGACGATGCCGATGCGGAAGAACTCTGGCTTCAGGAAGCCGAGCGTCGCTATCGGGACTGCCGTGAAGGAAAGCTCAAAACCAGACCCGCCGAAGACGTTCTTCGGGACGCTTTCTCGAAGGTGAGATGAAGAAAGTTCTCGGCGATCCGTGTGGAGCGCACTGTTCGCCTATTCAAGTCTCTTCTTGGCTGGCCGGACTCCGTATAGGGCGGGTTCTTCACTTATGACGGCAACGGCGTCCGTGGGCGCTTTCTCAAAGCGAAGTTCCGCTGCCGTGAAAAGGTCGGATGTCTCCGCTTTCAGATACCGGGCCGCCATGCGACAGTATTCCGGATCAATTTCGATTCCAATGCTATTACGTCCCGTGCGCAGAGCGGCAACCATCGTCGTGCCCGATCCGCGGAACGGATCCAGAACCGTATCCTCGGTGAAGGAGAACATGCGGACGAGGCGGGTGGCCAGTTCCAGCGGGAAAGGGGCGGGGTGGTGTTTGGTTGAGGCCCCGGTGATGGTCCAGATTTGCTGAAACCATCGGTCAAAAACATCTTTTTCAATCCGGCTTGCCTGGCGCTGCTGGTTGGTGGGTTTTCGGTACCCGCCGGGTTTGCGCTGCATCAGGATGAATTCCATGTCGTTCTTGATAATTGCGTTCGGCTCGTAGGGCTTCCCCAAGAATTTTGATCCGTTCTCAACCTCGTAGGAGGCGTTTGCAATTTTGTGCCAGATGATCGGGTTCAGGTTGTCGAATCCAATCCTTCGGCAGATGACGCAAATGTCGGCGTGTAAAGGAAAGACGAGGTGGCGTCCAAAGTCGCGACGCGCCACACAAACATCTCCGACCACGCAAACGAGGCGCCCCCCGGGCACGAGGATTCTGTAAACATGGCGCCAAACCTTTTCCAACTCGAGCAGGAATGCTTCGTAGTCCTGAATATGTCCGAGTTGGGCCGCGTTATCGTTGTATTGTTTCAAATTCCAGTAAGGGGGAGATGTGACGATAAGATGAACCGAGGCATCGTCGAGGTACGTAAGTTCCCTCGCATCACCATTGATCAACCTGTGAATGGTGGTTTCCATGAGTTCACGCAAAGGCGGCCAAGTGGGCCGTGAGGGTCTTCGCGAAATGCTCGACAGAAAGGTCGGCCGCCGGGGTCGAGAAGCTTCCTTGAAGCCCTTCCTCTATTGTGGACGAAATGAACGCCGCCACCGTGTAATGCCTTTCCAGCACGAGCTTGCGGCAGAAGATTTCATAGCGGCGCATGTAGGAAGCGCCGACGAATTCGGGAAAGACTTTGAAATGCGGCTCCTTCACCTTGACCGGGCGGTTGGAGGCAGCGCGGTCCTCCAGCATGAAAAAGTAACCGAGAAAAGGCTGGGGGCTGCTGAGGAAGGCACGTTCACGGTATGCGGTCCAGAGGTCAAGGGCGCTTCCTATCGCCTCTTCCGTCCGGTTGTTGAAGTTATTGCCGAAGGAAGGACCGACCTGGGACTTGGCCTCTCGCGCACTACGAGCAGGTCCCACTCCTTGGTCGGGCGGAAGAAGCCTGGCAATTTGACGGCTTTCTTTCTGAAGACATGCCGTTCCGAAATCCCGGCCGCCGTAATCAGTTCCGTGAAGAGATCGACGAAGCCGTCCATCTGCGCACCGCCGGTGACGGCGCTTCGCAGGCCCTGGTCCGTCTTGCCGGTTTCCCGCTGTCTATCTTGCTGACCCGTCCGAGTCTTCCAGTAGTGGGCGACTGCCCTCCCGGTATGCACCGGCAAATTACGCAGGATGTCGTCACGATTCATGGCCATGCCGTATCAGATTCCTCGCACCTATTCAACACGCGAACGCAGAAATCAGCCGGAACGTAGCGATCATCTGTATTGCCTTTGTTTTACGATCATTTAATCATACAGGGAACTAACGTGCGCATGTTTGTCGGTACAATTACTACGGTGCGCCAAATACTTTAATGCAAGATTTATCCGCAGCTTTAGCTGCGTGTGTGGCTTCATTTGCTTGCTTTTTTAGAGCCTCTATTAATAGTGACGGGTGGGGGACGGTTGCCGGTCCTCCGGCGCTTACCGGACGCCCGGCGGCCGATCGAGGAAGGAACCGGATTCGTGGCGAGCGACGACCGGACCTAAGGCGGCTTGCGGCTTTCATTGCGCATCCTCGAAGATCGGGCGTTGGAAGAAATTGCGGGGGACATAAGCCGTCCCCTCGCGCCGGGGCACCGGTTGATATGGAGTGTAAGCGGAGCGTTGAGAATCCAACCATTCCCCCGCACGGGGCGGTCGGCAGAGGCCCCCGTCCCGGCGGTCCCGGCACACCTCCTAAAGGGAATAGAGCTTCGCGCCCGGCAGCACGGTCAGGTTGTTTTTGATGAGGACGTCGATCGCCTGGTCGGGGTTGCCGAAGCGGAAGATGATCACGGCGTTCTCGCCGCTCTTCTCGACGAAGGCGTACAGGTATTCGACGTTGATGCCATGGGCCGACAGGACCTCCATGATGCTGTACAAACCTCCCGGCCGGTCCGGCACCTCGACGGCGACGACGGTCGTTCGGCTGACCCGGAAGCCGTCCTCCTTGAGCACGCGCACGGTGGCCTCCACGTCGTTGACGATGAGGCGCAGGATGCCGAACTCGGAGGTGTCGGCGATCGACAGGGTCCGGATATTGATGTTGGCCTCCTTGAGAATCCGGGTCACCCGCTCCAGTCCGCCCGGCTTGTTTTCCAGAAAGATGGAAATCTGATCGACTTTCATTGGCACCGACCTCCTCGGGTTAAAAGAGACGTTAAAGTTTGCGCCGATCCGTGACCCGGCTCGCCTTGCCTTCGAAGCGCTGCAGCGATTTGGGTTCGACCAGCTTCACCCTGGCGGAGACGCCCAGGTAGTCCTTGATGTCCTTGACGATGCGCCGTTCCATTTTCTGCAGGACCTTCACCTCGTCGGCGTTCGCGAAGGTGCGCTCGCTGACCTCGACCTGCACCTCCAGGGTGTCCAGGGTGCCTTCACGGTCGACGACGAGCTGGTAGTGGGGTTCCAGGCCTTCGATGCCGACCAGGACCGCCTCAATCTGGGAGGGGAAGACGTTGACGCCGCGGATGATGAGCATGTCGTCGCTGCGCCCCATGATGCGGCCCATGCGGACATGGCTCCGGCCGCAGCGGCAGGGGGCGGTGATCAGGCGGGCGACGTCCCGGGTCCGGTAGCGGATCAGGGGGAAGGCCTCCTTGCTGAGCGTCGTGAAGACGATCTCCCCCTCCTCCCCCGGAGGCAGAATGGCGCCCGTCTCGGGATCGATGGTCTCCACGATGAAGTGGTCCTCGAAGATGTGCATCCCCTCCCGGCCTTCGGAGCATTCCATGGCCACGCCGGGCCCCATGACTTCCGACAACCCGTAGATGTTCAGGGCCTGGATGGCGAGCTGATCTTCGAGCTGGTCGCGCATCTGGTCGCTCCAGGGCTCGGCTCCGAAGATCCCGACGCGCAGGCGGAGCGACCGCATGTCCACCCCCATGGCCCGACCCTGTTCCGCCAGGTTGAGCGCGTAGGACGGCGTGCAGCAGATGGCCGTCGGACCGAAGTCCTGCAGGATCATGATCTGCCGTTTCGTGTTGCCGCCGGACATCGGGATCACGCTGGCGCCCAGCCTTTCTGCCCCGTAGTGGGCGCCGAGGCCGCCGGTGAACAGGCCGTAGCCGTAGGCGTTGTGGATGATGTCGTTCTTCGTGAGTCCCGCGGCGACGAAGCAGCGGGCCATCAGTTCCGACCAGGTGTCGATGTCGCGTTTGGTGTAGCCGACGACCGTCGAACGGCCGGTCGTTCCGGACGAGGCGTGCAGCCGGACCACGCTGCTCATGGGGACGGCGAAGAGGCCGAACGGGTAGTTCTCCCGGAGATCCTGCTTCGACGTGAAGGGCAGGCGGGAGAGGTCCGCCAGGGTCTTGATGTCGTCGGGCCTTACGCCGGCGGCGTCGAAGGTGCGCCGGTAGAAACCGACGGTATGATAGACCCGCTGGAGCACCTGCTGGAGGCGCTTGAACTGCAGGGCCTCCAGGACTTCCCGGGGCAGGGTCTCGAATTCTTCATTATAGATCATAACAGCCATCCCCTCCTCATGGATTTGTCATGCCGGGCGTTCTTGAAATCGGCTCCCTGCACCTCAGGGATCGGCTTCCGGCGACCACCGGTCGAACCTATAACAGAATTTCCATCCGGGGACAAGGAACATTCATGAAAAGGCGACCAGAAGTGGATACTTAGCGGGACGCGGGCGTGACCGCGGCGGGCTGCTTCGGTCCGGTCAGGCGAAACCAGAGGTTCAGCAGGCGGACCGTCACGATCGCCATGATCAGCCGGGGGATGTAGAGCCAGAAGGCGCTCATGCCGAGGGCCATGAACAGGATCGGGTCCTCGACCATGGAGTGGTTGATCCCGATGGACAGGTGCAGGGTTTCCAACTCCGCCCGGGAGAGGTCCCCGTTGCGCGTCTCCTCGACGATCACGGCGCCGCCGTAGGCCAGGCCGAAGATGACGGCCGTCATCCACAGCAGGCCGACCTTGGGCGCGAGCCCCATGAGCCGGAGAAACGGGGCGCAGATCTTCACGATCGTGTGGACCCATCCGGTGCGCTTCAGGATCTCCATCAGGATCATGATGACGAAGATGATGAAGAAGATCTTCACCGCGAGCCGGAGGGTTGTCCAGGCCCAGGCTTCCACGACCCCGATCCAGGGGCGGACGGCCTCCGCCGCCCCCCCGGCCGGGGCCGCCGTCGCGGTCCCGGGGTCGAGAAACGGCGCCACGCACAGGACGGTCACCGTGGCGGCGCCGATTCGGAAGAGGGTGGCCTTCAGCGGGTGAAGGCCCGATTTGGCCTGGATAATCCCCTCCTGGATCAGGTTGTGGGCCGTCAGGAGGAAGATGGCGACCAGGGTCATCTGGGCGAGGGTCAGGGGCAGCACCACCATGGCCGCGATCCCGCCGTAGATGTTGGCCAGCATCCCGATCAGGAGCGGCAGGGCGGCTTCCGGCGGCAGGCTCAGAACGCCCATGGCCGGCTGCAGGAGAAAATCGACCCGCGCCAGCCAGCCGCTCCGGTCCAGGAGCGTCGTCAGGAAGGAGACGGGAACGACGATCTTCATCATCCAGATAAACCCGTCCCAGCCCTTGACCGCGCCGACGCGCACCGATTCCCGAATCAGATCTTTTGCTGCCATGAAGCTTGACCGCTGCCTCCCCCGCCGCCCGGAAACCGGCTGTCGTGACGCGGCCTCTGTTTAGCAGAAAAGCCCGGTGCGGTGAAGGCAAAAAACAGGGTCCCGCAAACAAATTCCCGTTTACACGGCAGGGCGCATATGCTAAAAAAACACCCGAAGCTCAAAGGGATATGCCCGATCGATGAAGCTCACCATCAGCCGTAAGTTGCTGTTCAGTTATGTTGCCATGGCGGTTTTGACCGTTCTGGCCAGCGCTTATGCCCTTTTCAGCCTTCAGCAGCTCGATCGTCTCAGTCACGCCATCATCCATGAAGATGTTTTCATGGTCGATCTCAGCAAGCAGATGATCGATACGGTCCTCGATCAGGAGAGCGCCGAGAAAAAATATCTGATTCTCAAGGATCCCTCCATCGCCGAGATCTTCTGGAACCGAAGTCGGGAGTTCCGGCGGCGGATCGAGACGTGGGAGCGAAAACGGAACGGGACGGACGGCAAGCGGCGCCGGGAGGTTCTGGCCCTGCACGAACGCTACGACGCGCTCTTCCGGACCGAAGAGGCCCTCGTCGGCGAGAACCGCCTGGAGGAGGCGGTCTCGTTATCGGGCCGGGAGGGTCGGGTCCTCGTCTCGAATATGGTGGAGGTTCTCCGGTCGCTGCAGCGTGAGTCGAATCGGGACATCACCGGCCGCCTTGCCCGGATGAAATCCCAGGCCGTCCGCGCCGGCCGGATGACCCTGCTGTTGAGCGGGTTCAGCTTGCTGGTCGGCCTGCTGCTCGCCGTGCTGATCACCACCAACATCTCCCGGCCCCTGAAGAAGCTCGAACAGGCGACGGACCGGGTGGCGGACGGCGAGTTCGACTATGATCTGCGCATCGACCGTAAGGACGAGATCGGCAGCCTCGCCTACGCCTTCAGCGACATGATGAAGCGGCTCAAGGTCATGGAGGAGTACAACCTCGACGCCAGCCCCCTGACCGGCCTGCCGGGCAACCGGGCCATTGAAAAAGAGATCGAGCGGCGCCTCACGGCCCGGACGGCCTTTTCCCTGTGCCACGTCGATCTCGACAATTTCAAGCCCTTCGCCGATCATTACGGCTATGCCTGGGGCAGCGAGGTCATCAAGGAGGTGGCCCGCATCATGTCGGAATATGAAGCCCGCCACAGCGATGAAAAGAACTTCATCGGACACATCGGGGGGGATGACTTCATTATCATGGCCAGGCCCGACCGGGTGGAAGCGGCCTGCCGGCATCTGGTCACCGAGTTCGACCGGCGGATGCCGAAGTTCTACAGCGACAAGGATCGGCAGCGCGGATTCATCGCCGCCAAGGACCGCCAGGGGGTTCAGCAGAAGTACCCCATGCTGAGCGTTACCATCGCCATCGTCACGGACGACGGCACGCGGTTCAAGGATCCCCTGGAGATGGCGCGGGTGGCGGCGGCGTTGAAAGAGTACGCCAAGGCCCTCCCCGGCAGCAACTACGTTCGCCTGGAGGACGTGGAAGCCGGTGTGAAGGGGCCGGAACCCGGCGTGACGACATGAACCCCGGATGCTGCGTCCCGTAAGCATCCCTCATCTGACTGCGCCCCTCTCCGGGAGCAGGCGCGGGAAACGGTAAGGACAGCTTCCATGCCGGGCATGACTCGACAGATTCTCCGCCTGACGGCGATCCTGCTGACGGCGCTTCTGTGCGCCTGCGCTCAGACCGCGCCCCGTCCGACGGCGCCGCCCGAGGCCCCGGTTCCGAGCGATCCCCCTGTTCTCCAGGAGGGGCTCTTCAACTTCAGTTCGGAGGCTACGGACTGTTTCAACCGGGGTCTTGATTTCCTGGAAAACGAGGGTGCCGATCCGGAGGGCGCGAAGGCCCGGGAGGCCTTTGCCGAGCTTCTGACCAACTATCCCCGCGGCAAGTGGCAGAGGGCCGCCGCCGCCCTCGTCCGGCTTCTCGAAGAGCGGACGCGGCTCAGGGAAGGGCGCGCGCAGGACAGGCAGGCGTTGGAAAAGGCCCGGGGGGAAACCGAACAGCTCCGGAAGGAGCTCCGGGCGCTCAACGACCGTCTCCAGGTGGAAACGACCCGGCTCGCCCAGGAGAACGAGCAGTTGAAGAAGGACCTCCAGTTGCTCAAGGAGCTGGAGTTGCAACTCGACAAGCGGGACCGGGATCTTCGCTGAACGCCGGGATCCCTCCGCGGGTCGCGCCCGCGGAGGCAGAACCCCCTCCCCCCGGCCGGCGTCTTCCCGTCGTACAGAGGGATCCGATCGTCGGGACGTCTCGACGTCTTCAGTTCGTCTGCATGATGGTCAGCAGGTGCTGTTCGATCTCTTGCTTCGGCAGGGCGCCGACCAGCCGGTTCACCAGTTTGCCGTCCTTGAACAGGAGCATCGTCGGGATGCTGCGGATGGCGTACTGAGCGGCGGTCAGCGGGTTTTCGTCGACGTTGAGCTTGGCGATCTTGACGCCCCCGGCGTATTTGGCCGCCAGATCGTCCAAAATGGGGGCCACCTGGCGGCAGGGGGCGCACCATGGCGCCCAGCAGTCCACGAGCACGGCCCCGGACTCCGCGCCGACCTCTCGTGAAAAGTCCGCATCGGTGACGTCCACGGGGCGTCCCTGGGTGCCGGCGATGACGAGGGGGACGCCGCATTTTCCGCACAGCGGACGATCCTGGAGACGGGTCTCCGGCATGCGGTTCTTCGCGCCGCAGTTGAGGCAGCGGATGATCATCTCGTCGAGGGGGGCGTGGCAGCGCCCGCAGGCGGGCCGTGCCTGAAGGCGATCCTGGGGGATGCGGTTTTTTGTGCCGCAGTTGAGGCAGCGGATGATCATCTCGTCTTTCTTCATGTCATCACCCTTGCATGGCGCCATTTTCTCCGAACCGCGAAAAAATGTCAATGAAATACCTGGCGACGCCAGGCGCTTCAGAGGGCCACGCGGACGGGCACGGGCTTGAGGACCCTGATCAGTTCGGCCGGTGCCATCTCGGCGAGAAGCCCCCGGCGGCCCGCATTGATGAGGAGCTTCGGCAGGCCGACGATCGTCTCCTCCAGATAGATCGGCAGGGGTTTGCGGGTGCCGAAAGGGGAGGTCCCGCCCACCTTGTATCCCGTGTGTTTTTCAGCCGTCTTGGGATCGCAGGGCACGATGGACTTGACCCCCAGCGTCCGCGCCAGGGCCTTGGTCGACACCTGGCGGTCGCCGTGCATGAGGATGATCAGGGGCTCCCGGCGTTCGTTCTCCATGACGAGCGTCTTGACGATGGCGTGCTCGTCCTCCCCCAGCTCTCGCGCGGACACCCGCGTGCCCCCGTGTTCCACGTAGGCGTAGGATTTCAGGACGTACCGGACCCCCTCGCGCTTCATGACCACGAGCGCGGGTGTGACGGGAATATGATCCCTGGCCATGGCTTCCCTCCTTCTGCCCGGCGGCTATCGCCGCGCCGCCAGGACCGCCATCACCTTGCGGTCGACGCCGGAGAAGGGGCGATCCGCAAGCGTATCGAGCGGGGCCCAGGCCCAGTCCTGGCAGGCCAGAGCGCGGGGCCGGCCCCGTCCGATCCGGCCGGTGAAGACGTGCAGGGTGAGCCGGAAGTGGGTATAGACCTGCTTCACCGCGCCGATCCGGTCGCCGACCCGAATCCGGATTCCCAGCTCCTCGCGGACCGTCCGCTCCAGGGTCGCTTCCGGAGGCTCGCCGGGCCGGGAAAACCCGCCGGGGAACTTCCAGAGCGATCCCAGCAGACCCTCGGCCGGGCGTTGGACGATCAGTAGCCGGCCCGCCGCGTCGGTCACGACGCCGGCCGTGCCGTCCCGTTCCGGAACGGGGGCCTTCTTCTTTACGGCCGGCAGGACGTGCTGCAACCCCCCGGCCCGTGCGGGACAGAGATCCCGGAGGGGGCAGCCGTCGCAGCGCGGGTTCCGCGGCGTGCAGACCGTCGCCCCCAAGTCCATCACGGCCTGGTTGAAGCGGCCGGGCGCCTCGCGGGGCACGATCGTCGCGGCCAGATCCTCAAGGTCGGCCGGCGCCGTCCGGCCGTCCGCCGACGCGAAGATCCGGCTCCAGACCCGGCGAACATTGCCGTCGATGGACGCCGCCCGCCGGCCGAAGGCGATGCTCAGGATCGCCCCGGCGGTGTAGGCGCCGATCCCGGGCAAGGCGAGCAGCGCCTCCCGCGTCTCGGGCACCCGCCCCCCGCTGCGCTCCACGAGCCGGCGGGCCGCAGCGTGGAGGTTCCGGGCGCGCGCGTAGTAGCCCAGCCCTTCCCAGACCCTCAACACCTCATCGGGCTTGGCGGCCGCGAGGGCCTCCACGGTCGGAAACCGTTCCAGGAAGCGCTCGTAATACGGAAGGACGGTCTCGACCTGGGTCTGCTGGAGCATGATCTCGGAGACCCAGATCCGGTAGGGGTCCGACGTTTCCCGCCAGGGCAACGGCCGGTGATGGCGATCGTACCAGTCCAGGAGCCGCCGGACGAGCACCTGTCTTTTTGACTGCATATTTCGCGTCTACGTTTCCACGAGCAGCACCCGGATTTCCTCGCCGTCGATCTTCTCCTGCTCCAAGAGCCGCTGCGCCCCTTTCAGGAGGACCGCCCTCTTGTCCGCCAGGATGTCTCTGGCCCGGCGGTACTCCCTCCCGATGATCTCCCGGACCTCCCGGTCGATCGCCTCGGCCGTCGCCGGGCTGTAGTCTCCACCCTCGCCGAGGCCGATGTCCAGAAACTGGGGGCGCTTGTCCCGGGCCAGGTAGACCTGACCCAGGGCTTCGCTCATCCCGTATTCCCGGACCATGCTTTTGGCGATGTCGGTGGCGCGGGACAGATCGTTGTGGGCCCCCGTGGAGACGTCGCCGTAGATGATCTCCTCCGCCGCGCGGCCACCGAGCAGGGTGGCGATCTTGTTTTCCAGCTCCGTCTTCTTCATGAGAAATCTGTCTTCCGTGGGCACCTGCAGGGTATAGCCCAGGGCCGAGATGCCCCGCGGGATGATCGAGATCTTCTGGACCGGGTCGGTGCCGGGCAGGGACAGGGCGACCAGGGCGTGCCCCATCTCGTGGTAGGCGACCGTTTCCCGCTCCCGGGGGTTGATGAGACGGTTTTTCTTCTCCAAGCCGGCGATGATCCGCTCCACCGCCTCTTCGAAATCCTTCATCGCCACGACGGACCGGCCCGCCCGGACGGCGAGCAGGGCCGCTTCGTTGATCAGGTTGGCAAGGTCCGCCCCGACCATCCCCGGGGTCATGTTGGCGAGGATCCCCAGATCGACCTCGGGGGCCGCCTTGACCTTTTTCATATGGACCTTGAGAATGTCCTCCCGCCCCTGCTTGTCCGGGCGGTCGACGAGGACGTGCCGATCGAAGCGGCCCGCCCGGAGCAGCGCCGGATCCAGGATCTCCGGACGGTTCGTCGCGGCCATCAGGATCACCCCCACCTTGGGATCGAAGCCGTCCATCTCGACCAGGAGCTGGTTTAAGGTCTGCTCCCGCTCGTCGTGGCCGCCCATGGCCCCGAATCCCCGGGCCTTCCCCAGGGCGTCGAGTTCGTCTATGAAGATGATGCAGGGGGCCTTTTCCTTTGCCTGCACGAACAGGTCGCGTACCCGGGAGGCGCCGATCCCGACAAACATCTCGACGAACTCCGATCCGGAGAGGCTGAAGAAGGGGACGCCGCTTTCCCCCGCCACGGCCTTGGCCAGCAGGGTCTTGCCCGTTCCCGGGGGGCCCACGAGCAGGATGCCCTTCGGGATCCGCCCCCCGATGTCGGTGAACTTCCCCGGCGTCTTAAGGAATTCGATCACCTCGACCAGCTCCTGCCTCGCCTCATCCACGCCGGCCACGTCGGCGAAGGTCACGTTGAGCTCGTTCTCCATGTAGATCCGGGCCTTGTTCTTCCCCAGGGTCATGAAGCCCGCCTGCTGGCCGCCCATCCGCTTCATCAGGAAATACCAGATCCCGACGAACAGCAGGAGGGGAAACACCCAGGAGAACAGGTCGCGCATCCAGGTGGATTCGATCTCGCCCTTGAAGATCACCGGGTACTGCTCCAGGGTTTTGGACAGTTCCGGATCGACGCGGATGGTCTTGAAGGCCTTCTGTTCGCCCGGGTTGTTCGGATCGACCTTCACCTTTCCCTGGATCTGGTTGGCCGTGATGGCCACCTCGGTGATGTTGCCCGCCTTGAGCTGGTTCAGGAACTGGCTGTAGGGGATCGTCGGAACGGCCAGCATGGAGGCGATATAGCTCTGGACGAGCAGCACAACCCAGATGCCGAGCAGGACGTACCAGATGGAAAATTTATAGTGTTTCTTCATCATGCCCTCCCGCATGGATGACGTTTCATGAACGGATTTCAACCTCGCGCTAGGATTCAATATAACAGATAAGCAATCCAAAGAAAACGAGTTTCCGCCCACAGCCCTTTGTCGTTGACATCCCCGGGTGTTTTCCCTATAAAAGTGCAGAGCCGTGCCGGATCGACCGGCACGTTGGCGACCGAACCCATGGGACGTTTACGGGAGGTAAGCTTATGAAGCGGAGTCTTTGGCGGTATGCGGTGTTGTGCACCATCGGCCTGATGCTGGTTCCGGCCTGCGGGTGGGCGGCGGAGGTGGTCCTGTACTCCTCGAACCCGCCGGAGCTGCTTGACATGGTCAGCCAGGGTTTTGAAAAGAAGACGGGGATCAAGGTATCCACCGTCCGCCTCGGGACGGGAGAGGCCATGAAGCGGATCGCCGCGGAAAAGAACAAGCCGCTCTGCGACGTCTTCTGGAGCGGCGACGTTGCCGTTCTCGACAATGCCAAGCAGTACTTCCTCCCCTACAAGTCCCGTGAAGCCCGCGCCCTCCCGAAGAACTACATCGAGAAGGAAGGTCGCTGGACGAGCTCCAACGCCCATGTCATGGTAATCATGTACAACAAGTCCCTCGTCAGGGAGCCGGAAAAACCAAAGGCCTGGAAGGACCTCTTCCTGCCCAAATGGAAGGGCAAGGTCGTCATCGCCAATCCGGAGAAATCCGGGTCCGCCTATGCCCAGGTGTACGGCATCTACAAGCTCTACGGCTGGGACGGCCTGAAGAAGCTCATCGATAACGCCAAGATCCTCGACAGCTCCAGCCTGATTTACAAGGGCGTCGCCGGCGGGGAATATCCGATCGGCGTCACGATGGAATACGCCGCCTACCGCTACGTGGCCGGCGGGTCCAAGGACGTGGGGATCGTCTATGCCGCCGACGGCGCCATCGTGGCCCCCGAGGGCGCGGCGGTGATCCTGAACAGCCCCCACCCCCAGGAGGCGAAGAAGTTCTTCGATTACCTGATCAGCAAACCCGTCCAGGAGGAGGTTTTCGAGAAGTTCTACCGCCGTCCGGCGCGGACGGACGCGAAAACCATTGCCGGGCTTCCCGCCCTGAAGAAGATCCGGGTTCTCAAGAAGTTCGATCCGCTGGAGGCGAACGTCCTTGAAAAGGACATCCTGAAGCAGTGGAAGGAAATCGTTCTCTCGCGATAAAGAATGCATGCAGGTTGAACTCAGGGACATCCGCAAATCCTTCGGCCGGCTCACGGTCATCGATGGCGTGAGCCTCGAGATCGAGGAGGGGCATCTGTTTACCCTCCTCGGTCCGAGCGGTTGCGGGAAGACGACCCTCCTGAAGATCGTGGCCGGTTTTCATGCCCCCGACGCGGGGCAGGTCCTCTTCGGCGGGACGCGCGTCAATGCCGTCCCCCCCCACAAACGCGAAACGGGGATGGTCTTCCAGACCTACGCCCTGTTCCCGCACCTGACCGTCTTCGACAACGTCGCCTACGGGCTGCGGACGCGCAGGACCTCGCAAGATCAGATCCGGAAAAAGGTGGCGGAGGTTCTGGAGAACGTTCAGCTCGACGGCCTGGAGGCGCGCTTTCCCAGCCAGCTCTCCGGCGGACAGCAGCAGCGCGTCGCCCTCGCGCGGGCGCTGGTGTTCTCGCCCAGGATCCTCCTCATGGACGAACCCCTGTCGAACCTCGATGCGCGTCTGCGGATCAGCATGCGCGAGGAGATCAAGCGCATCCAGAAACGCTTGGGCATCACGACGATCTACGTGACGCACGACCAGGAGGAGGCCATGGCCATCTCCGACCGCGTTGCGATCTTGAACGGCGGGCGGCTCGAACAGATCGGGACGCCCTGGGAGATCTACGCCGCCCCCCGGAACCGCTTCGTGGCCCAGTTCATGGGGAGCAGCAACATTCTCGATCTGGACGTCACGGGCTACGATGCCGGACGTGCCCGCGCCCAGGCCCGCACCGGCGATCAGGTGTTCCACCTTTGCTCGGGAAAGCCCCTGTCCGGCCCGATTCTGGTCGCCCTGCGCCCCGAGTGGATCGACATCCTTCCGGACGGGGCGGAAGCCCCGGTGAATGCGTTCACGGGAACCGTCGTCAGCGCGATGTTTGTCGGCTCCCTGGTCCGTTACGGGGTGCGGTGCCTGGGGGACCGTCTGCTCACGATTGACGCGGCGGACCCCCATAAGCGGGGCATCAAGGGCGAGGGGGAGCCGATCCGCCTCGGCTTCGACGCCGAGCGGCCGGTCGTGATCGAACCCTGAACGGACCCACAGCGTCCCGAGGCGCTGCCCGAAGCATGAATATCGGACGTCACCTCAATACCTGGAATGTCATCCTGGTTCTGGTCTTCATCGTCCTGTTCTTCGCCGTCCTGTATCCCGTCCTCTACATCTTCAAGGCGAGTTTCATGGACCCGGAGACGGGCGCCTTTTCGCTGAACAGCTACCAGACCTTTTTCAAGTATCCCTATTACCTGCGCTGCCTGCGCAACAGCCTGTTCGTCAGCGCCCTCGCCACGGGGTTCGCGCTCGTCATCGGGATTCCCTTCGCGTTCTTCCTCTCCCGCTACGACCTGCCCGGGAAGGACGTCATCAAGACTCTGGGAACCCTGCCGCTGATCCTGCCGACCTTCATCGGGGCCGAGGCCTGGATCATGCTCCTGGGACGGAACGGACTGCTGGCAAACACCCTGGGCCGCTTCGGCCTGGAAGCGCCCACGATCTACGGCTGGAAGGGCATCGTCCTCGTCTACACCCTGCAATTCTTCCCCTACGTCTTTCTGATGGTATCGTCCGCCGTCAACGCCATCGACCGCTCCCTCGAGGAGGCGGCCACGAGCCTGGGCGCCTCACGTCTGAGGGCTTTCTTCACCGTCACCCTGCCGCTTGTCACCCCGGCCATCCTGTCCGGGGCCCTGGTCGTCTTCTACCTGTCCATCGAAAACTTCGGGGTGCCCATCCTGATCGGCGAGGACTTCCGGGTCCTGTCGGTCCAGGCCTACAACGAATTCATCAGCGAAATGGGGGGCAATCCCTCGATGGCGGGGGCGCTAAGCATGATCCTCCTGTCGCTCACGCTGCTCTTGACGGTGGTGCAGAAGTACTGGACGGAGCGCAAGACCTACGCCATCACGTCCGTGCAGCGGACGGCGGTGAAACGGCTTTCGCTCCTCCCGACCGCCCTCATCTGGGTCTTCTGCGCCGGCCTCGTCTTCATCGCCCTCTTTCCGTTCCTGGTCGTCGTCGTGGCGGCCTTCACGAAGGCCCACGGGCCGGTCATGTACTACGGCCAGTTTACCCTGGATCATTTCATCAAGGCCTTCACCATCGCTCCGCGGCCCATCCTGAATTCATTTTTTCTCGCCACGGCCGCCACCCTCATCGGGATTGTCTTCGGCCTCGTCGTCAGCTACCTGCTCGTCCGCCGCCGCGGAACCGTGAGCTACGTCCTCGACGTCCTGACCATGCTGCCCCTGGCCATCGCCGGCACCGTCCAGGGCATCGCGCTCGCCGTGACGTACAACAAGGGCCTCGTCGTCCTCACGGGAACCTGGATGATCCTCGTGCTCGCCTATTTCATCCGCAAGGTCCCGTTCTCCATCAAGACCACCTCGGCGCTCCTGCACCAGATCGACCGGAACATCGAAGACGCCTCCGTCAACCTGGGTGTTCCCCCGTTCCGGTCCTTTCTCAAGGTCATCCTGCCGGTGATGATGCCGGGCATCATCGCCGGGGCGATCATCATGTGGGTCACGACCCTGGCCGAGCTCAGTTCCACCATCGTCCTGTACTACGGCCCCTGGGCGACCATGACCGTGGAGATCTTCCAGCGGATCAACAGCGGCGATTTCGGACCCGCCTCCGCCTTCGCCACGGTCCTCATCGTCTCGGTCCTGATTCCCCTGTTCATTCTGCACAAGCTCCTGGGCAGGGATCTGACGACGGCCCTCTGATGCGGTGTTGACGGAGACCGGTCGGGATAGTATAAGACTTGCCGGACCCCCCGTCCCTCCGAGTGCGGGGCGCGATTCCCACGCGCGGGAAGGATCGCGGATCATTTTCAAGGAGTCGTTGCGAATGGAGCGGTATGACGTATTGCCCCCGGCCCTGAAACAGGCCCTGATGAAGAAGATGAAGACGGATTCCCCCTTCTGGACCCTGTTGGGGATGGAACTGCTGGATGCCCGCAAGGGCTGGGCCAGGATGCGGCTCCCCTTCGACCGCAAGCTGGTCCACCCCATGGGCATCGCCCACGGCGGTGCGATCTTTTCCATTGCCGATTCCGCCGTGGCGATGGCCCTGATCGGCATGGTGGACCGGGGAGACGCCTTCGTGACGGTCGAGATGAAGCTCAATTACGTGCTCCCCTTCGCGAGCGGCGAGATCACCGCGGAGGCCCGGATCATCCACCAAGGCACGAAAACCGCCCTGGGCGACGTGGAGGTCCGGAACGACCGGGACGAACTCGTCGCCAAGGGGCTGGCGACCTACATGATCCTCAAGGGAGGGGCGCAGGCGAACGGCTGAAGGCTGAGTGCGTCGATCGATGTGCCGCAGGGCCTCTATCCACCGGATATTCATGGGTTTCTGGGAAAATGCACGCAAAGGGATTGCCAGCGGACCGGAAGAGGATTACATTCCCCGCATGACGCCGAGCGGGGTCGAGGTCGCCGGACACGCCGGCGCTGCATGCACCCCAGGATCGATCTGAACTCGAGAAAGGAGACCCACCATGGATTTCAAGAACAGCAAGACGCGGACCAACCTGATGAATTCCTTTGCCGGAGAGTCCCAAGCCCGCAACCGCTACACGTTCTTCGCCAGCGCGGCCAAGAAGGAGGGCTATGAACAGATTTCGGAGATCTTCACCGACACGGCCAACAACGAGAAGGAGCACGCCAAGCTCTTCTACAAGCACATCGTGGATCTGAGCGGCGGCGAGGATGCCATCCAGGTCAACGGCACCTACCCCGTGATCCTGGGCGACACGCTCGCCAATCTGAAATCGGCCGCCGCCGGTGAAAACGAGGAGTGGACGGCGCTTTACCCGGAGGCGGCGAAGATCGCCGACGCGGAAGGCTTCCCCAAGGTCGCCGAGACCTTCCGTCAGGTGGCCGAGGCGGAGAAGTCCCACGAGGACCGCTACCTCGCCCTCGCGCAGAACATCGCCAACGGCGAAGTTTTCAAAAAGAAGGCCAAGATCAAGTGGCGCTGCCGGAACTGCGGTCGGATCATCGAGAGTCAAGAAGCGCCCAAGGTCTGCCCGACCTGCCAGCATCCCCAGGATTATTTCGAAGTGAAGGCCGAGAATTATTGAGGCGTGACCCGCCCGACGGCCGTTCCGGATCCGACCTCCGTCGCGATCCGGAGCGGCAGCCGGTTTTCCGTGTCCGCACCATCGCCCAATGTCATCGTTTCCGTCTTCCATTTCCGGAGGGGGTGTGGCGCTGAGAGCATCGACGAAAGCCCTGATGGCGAAGCGCGGCCGGCGCATCGAACGACCCGTCCACAACGGCGTCTATCACGCCTTCTCTCACCCGTACGTCTGCGTCGCCTGCCACACCTTGCGCTTCCCGGAACGCGATTTCACCCGGTTCACCCCCTGTTGCCCAACATGCCACGTTCGGAAGATTGCCCCAAAGGCGGTTCCGGCGCTACGGCCTGATTCCACCCCCGTGCGGGGGAATGCGGCAGTCATTCCCCCCGGCTGGATCATGCTCCGGCCGGGGGGAGAAAAATAACAAAAGGAGAGGAGAAGATTATGGGGAGTTTGATTTGTGACGTCAGGGATCAGAAGTTCGTGCTGTACGAGTTGCTCAAGATCGAGGAGCTCTGCAAGACCGAGAAGTACGCGGATTTCTCGCGTGAGACCTTCGACATGACGCTGGCGGAGGCCGAAAAGTTCGCCACGGAGGTCCTATTTCCGACGATGGCGGAGGGCGACCGGGTGGGCTGCAAGCTGGAAAACGGCCTGGTCAAGGTGCCCCCCTGTTTCCGCCGGCCCTTCCAGCTCTACCAGGAAGGCGGCTGGAGCACCATGAGCGTCTCCCAAGAGGCGGGCGGCCAGGGATTCCCGTTGGTGATGTCCTCCGCGGCCAAGGAGTGGTTCATTCATAATTTCGGGATGATGTGCTACCCCTACCTGACGGAGGGCGCGGCCCACCTGATCGAGGTCTACGGCACGGAGGCCCAGAAGCGCAAGTACATGGACAAGATGTACGCCTGCGAGTGGGGCGGCACGATGGCCCTGACCGAACCGGGGGCCGGCAGCGACGTCGGTAACCTGAAGACAAAGGCCATCCGGCAGCCGGACGGGACCTTCCGCCTCCAGGGGACGAAGCAGTTCATCACGGCGGCCGACCATGACCTGGTTCCGAACATCGTCCACCCGGTGCTCGCCCGGATCGAGGGCGACCCGGCGGGGACGGGCGGGATCTCGATCTTCCTCGTCCCGAAGTACCTCGTCAACGACGACGGGTCCCTGGGTCGGCGCAACGACTACACGATCGGCGCGATCGAGGAGAAGATGGGCCTTCACGGGAGCGCCACCTGCGTGATGAACCTGGGCGACAACGGGGACTGCTACGCCGAACTTCTCGGCGAGGAGCGCCAGGGAATCAAGGTCATGTTCCAGCTCATGAACGAAGCCCGGATCGGCGTGGGCATCCAGTCGCTCTCGCTCGGCGGCATCGCCTACCTCCACGCCGTAAACTACGCGAAGGAGCGCCTGCAGGGCTCGTCGCTCCTTGAGATGAAGAACCCCGAGGCCCCGCGGGTGCCGATCATCCAGCACGCCGACGTCCGCCGGATGCTCCTGTGGATGAAGGCCCACGTCGAAGGCTTCCGGGCGCTGACGTACTATACGGCCTACTGCGAAGACATCGTCCACGCGTCCGCCGACGAGGCGCATCGGGACAAGTGCAAGGGCATCATCGAGGTCCTGACCCCGATCGTGAAGGCGTACTGTTCCGACGTGGCCTTCAAGGTGACGGAACTCGCGATCCAGACCTACGGCGGCTACGGTTACTGCTCGGAGTACCCCGTGGAGCAGTTCATGCGCGACCTGAAGATCGCCTCGATCTACGAGGGGGCG
>Ga0172382_10002965_pt1 | contig 27399 bp, 25 predicted proteins | sample Leawel138RmetaG_FD_122245 | JGI IMG/M metagenome (GOLD analysis project Ga0172382, IMG submission 122245) | Leachate microbial communities from a municipal landfill in Southern Ontario, Canada - Leachate well 138R metaG | ecosystem: Engineered > Solid waste > Landfill > Unclassified | place...
CTCAACGCTCAACGCTCAACGCTCAACGCTCAACGCTCAACGCTCAACGCTCAACGCTCAACGCTCAACGCTCAACGCTCAACGCTCAACGCTCAACGCTCAACGCTCAACCTCTTTTCAGAGCGCGTCCAGCTGCGCCAGGACCTTGCCAACGGCATCCCGCCCCGCAGCTGACAGCGGCGCCTGTGGCGGCAGCGGATCGCCCACGTCGTAGCCTTGCTGCTGCAGGCCGCCCTTGATGCAGGCTGCCAGGTTGTAGCGGGCAAAGACTTCGTTGATCGCCCACAGCGGGCGCTGCAAGTCCATGGCAGCGGCCCAGTCGCCCGCGCGACACAGCTCGTACAGCCGCACGCTCTGGCGCGGCACCAGGCAGGCCGGACCCGCCATCCAGCCCTTGCCGCCGATCAGCATGACCGCAGTGGTGATGTGCGACGAGGCGGCAAACACGTCCAGCTGTCCCTGCACCCGGTTCAGCACGGAGAGCAGGCGCCCGGTGTTGGTCGATGCGTCCTTGAGCGCCACGATGTTGGGTACCCGGCTCAGCCTGGCAATGCTGTCCAGGCTGAGCGGCGCCTTCTGGAAGCTGGGGTTGGTGTAGAGCACCACGGGCAGGCTGACCGCGCCGGCAATGGCGCTGAAGTAGGCCACCACGGCCGCGTCGTCCAGCGGGAAATACGCGTCCAGGATGGCGAGGATGCCATCGGCCCCCGCGGCCTCGCAGGCGCGCGCCTGCCGCACCGCATCGCTGGTTGCACAGGAGGCGACGCCCGCGATCACCGGGACGCGGCCGGCGGCGGCAGCCACGGTGGCCTGCACCATGGCCAGCCGCTGCCCGGGCTGCAGGTAGGCAAACTCGCCGGTCGACCCCAGCGGCGCCAGTCCGTGCACGCCCGCTGCGACCAGGTCGTCCACGAGCCGCGTCAGCACGCTTGTGTTGATTTCCCCCGCCGCGGTCAGCGGCGTCACCAGGTACGGCATGACGCCATGCCAGCCCGGGTCGAGCCGGCCGCTCATGGTGCCAGGCCAAACATCAGCTGCATGTTCTGCACCGCCGCGCCGCTGGCGCCCTTGCCCAGGTTGTCCAGGCGTGCCACGACGATGGCCTGCCCCGCCTCGTCGTTGCCGAAAACGCGTATTTCCAGGTGGTTGGTGTCCTTGAGTGCCACCGCGTCCAGGCGCCCTGCCGCCTCGGCCGGCTTGACGCTGACCCAGTCACCGCCGGCGTAGTGCGCGCTGTAGACCTGCTGCAGGCTCGCCAGCGTGGGGCTGCCCTGCAACAGGTCCAGGTACAGCGGCAGCTCGACCAGCATGCCCTGGTCGAAGTTGCCCACGGCGGGAACAAAGATGGGCCGGCGCCGGAGCTTGCCGTACTTCATGATCTCGGGGACGTGCTTGTGCGCCAGGCCCAGCCCGTACAGCTCGAACGGCGGCGCGGTTCCGGCTTCGTGGGCTTCAATCAGGCTGCGGCCGCCGCCGGTGTAGCCGCTGACCGAGGGCAGCGTGACGGGGTAGTCGGGCGGCAGCACGCCGGCGTCGACCAGCGGCCGCAACAGCGCGATGGCGCCGCTGGCGTAGCAGCCGGGGTTGGCGACGCGCTCGGCGTTCTGCACCGCCTCGCGCTGGCCCGGAGCCAGTTCCGGAAAGCCGAACACCCAGCCATCGGCCACGCGATGCGCCGTGCTGGCGTCTATGATGCGCGGCTTGGTGCCCGGCAGGCCGTCGATGATGGCCACCGATTCGCGCGCGGCGTCGTCGTGCAGGCACAGGATGACCAGGTCCACGCCCGCCATGAGCTCGCGCTTGGCGCTGGCATCCTTGCGCAGCGCAGGATCTATGCTGATGACGTCAACGCCGGACATGCGGTCCAGCCGGTCGCGGATCTGCAGCCCGGTGGTACCGGCTTCACCGTCTATGAATACTTTGAGCATGCCGGCATTTTCGCGCATCCACGGGTTGTGTGTGCGTACCGGCTGCCGGCTCGCGTGATACATTTGGGCCTTTCTCCGTTGCGGACCCGCCTGGCCGCAGGCTTGCCCGAGTCTGCGCAAACAGCGGCTTGACTCATTTCAGAAGGGGCTTCATGAAGATTCACGAGTACCAGGGCAAGGAGATCCTGCGCCAGTTCAGCGTGCCGGTGCCGCTTGGCATTGCCGCATTCACCGTGCAGGAGGCCGTCGAGGCCGCGCAGAAACTGGGTGGTCCCGTGTGGGTCGTGAAGGCGCAGATCCATGCCGGCGGACGCGGCAAGGGCGGTGGCGTCAAGGTCGCCCACAGCGTGGAGGAAGTCAAGCAACTGGCGGGCCAGATCCTGGGCATGCAGCTGGTCACGCACCAGACCGGCCCCGAGGGGCAGAAGGTGCGGCGCCTGTACATCGAAGAAGGTGCCGACATTGGCAAGGAATATTACCTGTCGGTGGTGACCGACCGTGCCACGCAGAAAGTGGCCATCATTGCGTCCAGCGAGGGCGGCATGGAGATCGAGGAGGTGGCCCGCCAAACGCCGGACAAGATCATCAAGGTCTTTGTCGACCCGCTGCTCGGGCTGTCCGATGCGCAGGGCGCCGAGCTGGCGCGCGGCGTGGCCATGCCCGAGGATTCGGTGCCCCAGTTCATGGACCTGTGCCAGAAGCTCTACACCTGCTACATGGAGACCGACGCGTCGCTGGTCGAGATCAACCCGCTCAATCGCGACAGCCAGGGCAATGTCATGGCGCTGGATGCCAAGTTCAACTTTGACAGCAACGCGCTGTTCCGGCACCCGGACATCGTCAAGCTGCGCGACCTGGACGAGGAAGACCCGGCCGAGGTGCAGGCCAGCAAGTTCGACCTGGCTTACATCAGCCTGGACGGCAACATCGGCTGCCTGGTCAACGGCGCCGGGCTGGCCATGGCGACCATGGACACGATCAAGCTGTTTGGCGCCGAGCCGGCCAACTTCCTGGACGTGGGCGGCGGCGCCACGCCGGAGAAGGTCACCGAAGCGTTCAAGATCATGCTCAAGAACGCGCGCGTCAAGGCCATCCTGGTCAACATCTTTGGCGGCATCATGCGCTGCGACACCATTGCCACCGGCGTCATCAGCGCGTCCAGGGCGGTGGACCTGAACGTGCCGCTGGTGGTGCGCATGAAGGGCACCAACGAGCAGCAGGGCAAGCAGATGCTGGCCGAGTCCGGCCTGCCCATCATCAGTGCCGACACCATGGCCGAGGCCGCACAAAAGGTGGTGGCAGCGGTCCAGTGACGAATGACCTGGCCGCTGGCGCGGCCCTGATGACGGATGACCACGTTGTTTGTCATTGAAGGTGCCCCACACCGCGGTCATGCGAGCGCAGCAAGCGTCATGCAACAGGAACGATCATGAGCATCTATATCGACAAGAACACCAAAGTCATCACGCAGGGCATCACGGGCAAGACCGGCCGCTTCCACACCGAAAAATGCATGGAGTACGCCAACGGCAGCAACGGCTTCGTTGCCGGCGTGCACCCCAAGAAGGCAGGGCAGACCATTTTTGACCTGCCCATATACGCCACGGTGCATGAAGCCGCGCAGCAGACCGGCGCCACCGTCAGCGTGATCTACGTGCCGCCGGCTGGCGCGGCAGCTGCGATCTGGGAGGCCGTGGAAGCAGACCTGGACCTGGTGATCTGCATCACCGAGGGCATTCCGGTGCGCGACATGCTGGTGGTGCGCAGCCGCATGAAAGCCAAGGAGGCTGCAGGCGGCAAGAAGACGCTGCTGCTTGGCCCCAACTGCCCGGGCCTGATCACGCCCGACGAACTCAAGATCGGCATCATGCCCGGCCACATCCACAAGAAGGGCCGCGTGGGCGTGGTCAGCCGCTCCGGCACGCTGACCTACGAGGCCGTGGGCCAGCTCACCGAGCTGGGTGTGGGCCAGTCCAGCGCCGTTGGCATTGGCGGTGATCCCATCAACGGACTCAAGCACATCGATGTGATGAAGGCGTTCAACGACGATCCGGAGACCGACGCGGTCATCATGATCGGCGAGATCGGCGGCCCCGACGAGGCCGACGCGGCGCGCTGGTACAAGGACAACATGAAAAAGCCCGTCGTGGGCTTCATTGCCGGCGTCACCGCGCCGGCTGGCAAGCGCATGGGGCATGCGGGCGCCCTGATTTCAGGCGGCGAAGACACGGCCGAGGCCAAGCTCGCGGTGATGGAGGAATGCGGGTTTACCGTGACGCGCAACCCTTCGGAAATGGGTAAACTCCTGAAGCGCCTGCTCTAGCGCACTCACTGCGCAACCCGCGGGCAGCGCGACACTGTGAGTCCATGTGGATTTCATCTCCGAATTCCTGACCACGCATTTCTGGGTCGCCGTTGGCCAGATCGCGGTCATTGACATCCTGCTGGGCGGCGACAACGCGGTGGTCATTGCGCTGGCCTGCCGCAGGCTGCCCCGGCACCAGCGGACCAAGGGCATCGTCCTGGGGACGGGCGTGGCCATTGTGCTGCGCGTCATCCTCATCTTCTTTGCCATGGCGCTGCTGCGCGTGCCGCTGCTCAAGCTGGGCGGTGCCGTGCTGCTGCTGTGGATAGGCGTCAAGCTCATCGCGCCGACGCCCGAAGCCGATCACAAGAACATCAGCGCATCGGAGCACCTGTGGGCCGCCGTGCGCACCATCGCGATTGCCGACCTGGTCATGAGCCTGGACAACGTCATCGGCATCGCGGCCGTCGCGCAGCAGGCCGGCGAGCAGCATGAGATGGTCCTGGTCGTCTTTGGCCTGCTGCTCAGCGTGCCCATCATCATTTTTGGCAGCCAACTGGTGCTGCGGCTCATGGACCGGTTTCCGATCATCATCCTGGGCGGCGGCATGCTGCTGGGCTGGATCGCCGGCGGCATGACGCCATCCGATCCCATCCTGCAGCCGCACATTCCGCAGACCGCGGCCTGGCATTACGGCGCTGCGGCAGCCGGCGCGCTGCTGGTCCTGCTGCTCGGCCTGCTGCTGCGCAAGCGGTACCGGCGACAGCGACCGACGCCGGCGTGACGTCGCGCCGGCTGCGGGCCGCGTTGTGACGCCTTGCGCCGAAACGTGTGGCTGCAGTCATAATACGGACCGAGACGGTCTGATACGATCCGCCTCGCCCGGTACCGTCTGCCCGCGCTTGCGCAAGCGAGCCGGCAGCCGCTGACGTACACGAAGAACAGGCATGCCCCGACTGGTGATTTCACTCAATGCTGCGATGGTCAAGGAAGTGGCGCTGGGCCCGGGCCGCACGACGATTGGACGGCGTCCGTACAACGACATCGTGCTCGAGCACCCCACGGCCAGCGGCGAGCACGCGGTGGTCCAGGTTGCGGAGGGTCGCATCGTCATCGAGGACCTGGGCAGCACCAACGGCACCTACGTCAACGGCGTGCGCATACAGCGCCAGGAGGTGGTCTCCAACGACATCATCGAGATCGGCAAGTACGAGGCGCAGTACTTTGACGACGACCCGGTCGCGCCTGCGGAGCATGCGGCCGGTGGCAGGCCGGCGCGCTTGCGCGTGCTCAGCGGCGACGCCAAGAACCGCACGCTGCAATTGACCAAGCCGGTTATCACGCTGGGCAAGCGCGGCGGCTCCGTGGTTTCCATCACGCGCAAGCGGCAGGGCTACCAGCTGGCCTGGGTCGAGGGGGACCTGATTCCCGAGGTCAATGGCGTCTCGGTTGCCGATGGCCCCATCCTGCTCTGCCACGGCGACCAGGTCAACATAGGCTCGACGCAGATGATCTACGAAGAAGAATAGCGCCGGTCCCGGCCCGGTGGCCCGCCGACGCGCGCGGTGTCAGGCGCGGGGCGCGCGCCAGTGGCCGGACTTGCCGCCCTGCTTCTCCAGCAGCCGGATGTCGGTCATGGTCATGCCGCGATCCACGGCCTTGCACATGTCGTAGATGGTCAACAGCGCCACCTGCACGGCCGTGAGCGCTTCCATTTCAACGCCCGTGGGCCCGGTGGTCTGGACCGTGGCGGTACAGGCGATGCTGGCGCCGGCAGTCCCATGGTCGGGGTCATCCACGTTGAAGTCAACGGCCACGCGAGTCAGCGCCAGCGGATGGCACAGCGGGATCAGCTCGCTGGTCTTCTTGGCGGCCATGATGCCGGCGATGCGCGCCACGCCCAGCACGTCGCCCTTGCTGGCCTGGCCGGAGGTGACCAGCGCGTGCGTGTCCGGCTGCATGAGGATGCGCCCGGTCGCGCGCGCCACCCGCTGCATTGCCGGCTTGGCGCCCACGTCGACCATGTGCGCATGCCCCTGTGCGTTGAAGTGCGTCAGCGGGGAATCGGTGGATGGCGTGTCAGGCATGGTGTGCAGGCAAAAGCATATCAAAGGCGGCGGCCGGCTTGCGGCGCGCACGGACAGCGGTTATCGTGGAACGCGTGCCGCCATCGGGCATCATATGACCATGAGCCATCGCGTTCCATTCCCTTGCGCCGCATGCGTATGCTGAACGGCATTGCGCGTCGTGCAGCCCGCGGCTTGCGTCTTGGCCACCGCCCGCTGGCGGTGGCCGTGCTGGCGTGCCTGCTCGTGCTGGCAGCGGGACTTTCCGGGGCCGCGCTGCGTGCGCAGGACCGCGGTTTTTCAGCACTTCCGGCGCTGGGCGACGCCGGCGAGCTCACGGCGCTGGACGAGCGCAAGCTGGGCGACCTGGTCATGCGCGACGTCTACCGCGACCCGGAGTACATGGACGACGCCATCCTCTCCGAGTACGTGGACGGCATCTGGCAGCGCCTGCTGGCCGCTGCGCGCGAGCGCGGCGAGATGTCGGCGGACGTGGCCGATCACTTTGCCTGGACGGTGGTGCTGGTGCGCGACCGGACCATCAACGCGTTTTCGCTGCCCGGTGGCTACTTCGGGCTCAATCTGGGGCTGGTTGCCACGGTGAGCTCGCGTGACGAGCTGGCGTCGGTGATGGCGCACGAACTCAGCCACGTGACGCAGCGGCACATCGCCCGGCTCATCGGCCAGCAGAAGCGCCAGCAGCCGTTGCTGATTGCCGCGATGGTGCTGGGCGCGCTGGCCGCCAGCCAGGACCCCCAGGCTGGTGCGGCACTGGCCACGGGCGGGCAGGCGGCGTTGATCCAGCAGCAGCTCAATTTTTCGCGCAGCATGGAGCGCGAGGCTGACCGCGTGGGCTACGGCATCCTGACGCAGGCTGGATTTGCGCCGCAGGGCTTTGTCAGCATGTTTGAAAAACTGCAGGCCGCCTCGCGCCTGAGCGACAACGGCGACTGGCCCTGGCTGCGCACGCACCCGCTCACGACCGAGCGCATCGCCGACATGCAGCAGCGCCAGCACCGGCTGCCGCCGCGCGCTGACGCAGCGCCCGACGTCGAGGCGCTGCTCATGGCCGCGCGGGCGCGCGTGCTGGCCAGCCCCGGCGTGGACCGGTTGCAGCGCTGGGTGGCCGAACCGGCGCGCAGCGACTTTGACAAGCTGGCGCCGGCGCAGCAGGCCGGCATTCTGTACGCAGCGGCGCTGGCAGCAGCGCAGCTGCGTGATGCGGACACAGCCGCCGCGTTTGCCCAGCGGCTGCAGCAGCGGGTGGACGACCCGGCGGGCAGCCGGCAGGTCGTGCTCCTGCGCGCGGAACTGGCGCTGCGCGGCGGGCAGGCCGGGCAGGCGCTGGCGCTGCTGTCGCAGTTGCCGCCGCCTGCTGGCCCGCCGGTGACGGGCGCACAGGCCGGTCGGGCAGTGCTCTTTCTCAAGGCGCGCGCCCAGCTGGCAACCGGGCAGGCCCGGCCGGCTGCGTCTGCGCTGCAGGGCTGGCTCAGCGAGCATCGCGCGGACGCGGCGGGCTGGCAGTTGCTGGCCAGCGCACTGGACGCGCAGGGCCGCAAGGTGGCTGCGCTCCGCGCCGAAGGCGAAGCGCAATTTGCCCGCCTGGACTATGCTGGCGCCATCGACCGCCTGCGCGCGGCGCAGGACCTCTCGCACCAGCCTGGCGGTGCCGCCGACCGCATCGAGGCCAGCATCGTCGACGTGCGGCTCAACCTCGCGCGTGAGCGTCTCAAGCAGCAGGAGCGCGACGAGAAGGAGTGGGATTGAGGACGCTCAACCTCAACCTCATCCGGCCATCACCCGCGCCATGTCCAGGCAGCGGTTGGAGTAACCCCATTCGTTATCGTACCAGGCCACCAGCTTGACGAAGGTCTCGTCCAGCGCCAGCCCGGCGCCCGCGTCAAAAATGGCCGAATGCGCGTCCAGCATGAAGTCGCTGGAGACCGCCGGTGCGTCGGTGTAGGCCAGCACGCCCTTGAGCGCACCCTCGGCCTGCGCCTTCATCTCGGCGCAGATGGCGTCGTAGCCGGCGGCCTGCTCCAGCTCGACCGTGAGGTCCACCACCGACACGTTGACCACCGGCACGCGCAGGCTCATGCCGGTGAGGCGCCCGGCCAGCTCGGGCATGACGCGGCCCACGGCCTTCGCCGCTCCCGTGGTGCTGGGGATGAGGTTGGCCAGGCCGCTGCGGCCCAGGCGCCAGTTCTTGTGGTTGGTGCCGTCCACCGTCTTTTGCGACGCGGTGACCGCGTGCACCGTGGTCATGAGGCCGCGCTTGATGCGCCACTTGTCGTGCAGCACCTTGGCCACCGGCGCCAGGCAATTGGTGGTGCAGCTGGCGTTGCTGATGACGTCCTCGCCAGCGTAGGCGCCGTGGTTGACGCCGTACACGAACATGGGCGTCGCGTCCTTGCTCGGTGCGCTGAGCATGACCTTGCCGGCGCCCGCGTCCAGGTGCGGTTGCGTGGACTCGCGCGTCAGGAACAGACCCGTGCACTCGATGACGATGTCCACGCCGCTCCAGTCCAGCCGGGCCGGATCGCGCTCGCACATGCGGCGGATGCGCTTGTCGCCGACCACCAGCTCCTGCTCGCTGGCCGAGACGTCCTGGCCAAGGCGGCCAAAGACCGTGTCGTGCTGCAGCAGCCAGGCCATGTGGTCGGGCTGCTGCGTGCCGTTGAACGCCACGATTTCCATATCGGGGTGGTTTTGCAGCGCGGCGCGGAACACGCCGCGGCCTATGCGTCCAAAGCCATTGATGCCTATGCGGATGCTCATGTCAATCTCCCTGTTGCCCCAGCACGGTTTGCACGGCCTGGGCCACGTGTTCTGCAGTAAAGCCGAAATGCGCCAGCAGCTGGCCGGCCGGCGCCGATTCCCCAAAGCGGTTCATGCCGACGACGCCGGCGCAGCCGTATTTCCACCAGCCGTCCGTGACGCCCATTTCAACGGCGATGCGCGGCACGCCCGGCGGCAGCACGGCTTGCTGATAGTCTGCATCCTGGCGATCAAAGACGCTGGTGCTGGGCATGGATACCACGCGTACCGCGGTGCCTTTGTCGGCCAGCAGCTTTTGTGCCTGCACGGCCAGGCCCACTTCGGAGCCGGTGGCAATCAGGATGGCCTGCGCTCTTTGGTCCAGCCCGGCGTTGCGCGGCTCGCTCAGCACGTAGCCGCCGCGCTCCACGTAGGCCTCGCTGCGCTTTTTCAGGTGCGGCAGGGCCTGCCGGCTCAGCAGCAGCGCCGTGGGCCGGTTGCGGCTTTGCAGCGCGGCGGCCCAAGCGTATCCGGTCTCGGTGGTGTCGGCCGGGCGCCACACGTCCAGCCCCGGGATCAGCCGCAGGCTGGCCGCCTGCTCCACGGGCTGGTGCGTGGGCCCGTCCTCGCCCAGTCCTATGGAGTCGTGCGTGAAAACCAGGATCACGCGCTGCTGCATGAGCGAGGCCATGCGGATGGCGTTGCGGCTGTAGTCGCTGAAGGTGAGGAAGGTGCCGCCGTACGGAATGAAGCCGCCGTGCAGCGCAATGCCGTTCATGATGGCGGTCATGCCAAACTCGCGCACGCCGTAATTGATGTGCCGCCCGGGCCGGGGCGCGGATTCGGCGCCGTCGCCCTGCTGCGCGTCGGTCATGACGACGGCGCCGCTGTCCTCAAAGCGCAGCGGCGGCGTGCTGGCGGTCTCGGTGAGGTTGGAGCCGGTCAGGTCGGCGCTGCCGCCCAGCAGCTCGGGCAGGGCGGCGGTCAGGTGCTCGAGCATGCGCTGGCTGGCCTTGCGGCTGGCCATGGCTTCCCGCTTCTCAAAGGCCTCGTCCAGCATGTCAGACACCACGCGCGAGAAGTCGCCCGGCAGGATGCCGGCCATGCGCCGCGCCAGCTCGCCGGCGAGTCGGGGGTGGTCTTTCTTGTACGCGGCAAAGCGCGCGTCCCAGTCGGCCTGCCGCTGCGCGCCGGCGGCCCGCGCATCCCAGTCGGCGTAGACGTCGTCCGGAATTTCAAACGGGGCATGCGGCCAGCCGATCTGCTTGCGCGTGGCGGCGATTTCTTCTTCGCCCAGCGGCGCCCCGTGCGCGTCGGCGGTGCCCTGCTTGGTCGGTGCCCCCTTGCCTATGTGCGTCTTGCAGATGATCAGCGTGGGCTTGCCCGTGGCTTGCCGGGCCTGTGCCAGCGCCTGGTCCACCGCGTCCACGTCGTGGCCATTGATGGGGCCGATCACGTTCCAGCGGTACGCGGCGAAGCGGCCCGCCACGTCGTCGACGAACCAGGGCGCCACCTGCCCGTCTATGCTGATCCCGTTGTCGTCGTACAGCGCCACCAGCTTGTCCAGCTTCCAGGCGCCGGCCAGCGCGCAGGCCTCGTGGCTGATGCCTTCCATCAGGCAGCCGTCGCCCACAAAGACCCAAGTGTGGTGGTCGACGATGGCATGGCCCTCGCGGTTGAACTCGGCGGCCAGCAGCTTTTCGGCCAGCGCCATGCCCACGGCGTTGGCCAGGCCCTGCCCCAGCGGCCCGGTGGTGGTTTCCACGCCCGGTGTCAGGCCCCATTCCGGATGCCCGGGGGTCTTGCTGCCCAGCTGGCGGAAGTCCTGCAGCTCGGACAGGGGCAGGTTGTAGCCGCTCAGGTGCAGCAGTGCGTACAGCAGCATGGAGCCGTGCCCGTTGGAGAGGACAAAGCGGTCGCGGTCCATCCAGCCGGGGCTGGCCGGGTTGTGCTTGAGGTGCTGGGTCCACAATGCCACCGCCATTTCGGCCATGCCCATGGGGGCGCCGGGGTGGCCGGACTTGGCTTTCTGCACGGCGTCCATGGCAAGCGCACGGATCGCATGCGCCATGCGGGTGGGTTGGGACATCTGGGAACTCCGGGACGATGGGTCGGGGACAACCTTGAGATTCTAAACGGCGCCCTGCGCCCCTCCGGAGCGGCGCGGACATGGACCCGATCCTGCGCAATCCGCAGCACAGTGCCGCGCCCTGTGTTAAACATGAGCCATCCTGATGGCAAACACAACCCGGAGGCACGGACATGCGTTTTTCTCCATGGCACTTCATTTCGCGCATCCTGGCGCTGGTCTGCGGCCTGGCGCTTGCGGCAGCAGCGCACGCCATGCCCCAGCAGGCCCTGGTTGAACTGGCCGAACAGATGCAACCGGCCGTGATCGAGCAGCTCGGCGAACTGGTGCGGATCGAGTCGGGGAGCAGGCAGCCAGCCGGCCTGGCGCAGATGGCCGACGTGCTGGAGGCACGCCTGCAGGCGCTGGGCATGCAGGTTGAGCGCCACCAGGCCACTGCAGGTGTTGGCGCCGACATCCTGGTCGCCACCATTCACGGCAGCGGCAGCGCCAGAATCATGCTGCAGGGATATATGGATACCGTGTACGGGCCGGGCATCCTGGACGAGCAGCCGTACAAGGTGGACGGCAACCGCATCCAAGGCCCCGGCAGCGCCGACGACAAGGGCGGGCTGGCGCTGATGCTGGGTGCCCTGCACATGGCCCGGGCCACCAACTGGAGCGACTTTGACACCGTCACGGTGCTCGTGAATCCGGACCATGAGGTCGGCTCGCCCGGCTCCAGGGACCTGATTGCCGATCTGGCCAGCCGGCACGACGTCGTGCTCTCGTTCGAGCCCGGCGCCGTCGGTGCGGATGCAGCCAGCCATACCCTGCTGCTGGGCGCCGCCGGCGTCGGCAACGCGCGGCTTGAGGTCACCGGCCAGGCCGCGCACGCCGGCGACGCGCCCAGCGAAGGGCGCAACGCGCTGTACGAGCTGGCGCAGCAGCTGCTGGCCACGCGGGACATCGCCACGCAGGTGGACGGCGCGAGCCTGCAGTGGACGGTGGCACAAACCGACGGCAACCCGTCCGGCCAGGTCCCGGCCAGCGCGCATGCCGTGGCCGATGTGCGCATCACCGAAGCGGGTGCCGACAAGGCGCTGGCCGCCGCGCTCAAGACGCAGGTGCAGGGTGGCCAAATGGTGCCCGGCACTGAAGTCTCGGTCAAGCTGGACATGCTCCGGCCCCTGTACCAGGCCACAAACGAGAGTCGCGCGCTGGCTGAAAAAGCGCAGGCCATCTACAGGGAGCTGGACCTTAAGCTGACGCTGGTGCCCATGGCCCGCATCGGCACCGACGCCGCGTTTTCCGCGCAGTCGGGCCAGGCCGCCGTGGTCGCGGGCCTGGGACTGGCCGGCGCCGGCTACCACGCGCACGATGAATACGCCGATGCCGATTCCATCGTGCCGCGGCTGTACCTGACGATGCGGCTGCTGCAGGAGATCGGCGCGGGCCGCTGATCCCGGCGCATGGGCCCGGCGACCGCCCGACCACTGAGTTAAGCTTGGCGCGGTTTTCATCATTCCGGAGCGCCACCTTGTACCACCAGACGGCAACCCCAGACACCAACACATTGCCGCCTGCGGTCCCGCCCGGCTTCCGCCCGCTTGAGGCGGGCGGCCCGTTCATGGGCGTCAACGGGCCGCTGTATCTGTATCACGAGGGCGAGGTCGTGAAACTGGGGCTGCGCGTGCAACAGCGCCATGTCAACCCCATGGGCAACATGCACGGCGGCATGACGGCGACCTTTTGCGACATGCTCTTGCCGCTTTCGGTGCACCACAAGAGTCCGGAGGTGGGACACCGCTTCTTGCCCACGATCAGTCTGCAGATCGACTATCTGGCGCCGGCGCCGCTGGGCTGCTGGCTGGAGGGCACGGGCGAGCTGCTGCGCGCCACGCGCAGACTGGTGTTTGCGCAAGGCCTGGTCACGGCCGACGGCGTGCCCTGCGCCCGTGCCAGCGGCGTGTTCAAGATCGGCCCCGAATTCCCGGGTGGTGTTCATCCGTGAGCGCCACGCGTGCGCTCATCCTGGCGGCCGGCCGCGGCCAGCGCATGCGCCCGCTGACCGACACCTGCCCCAAGCCGCTGTTGCCCGTGCGCGGCAAGCCCCTGCTCGACTGGTGGATCGCGGCGCTGGCGCGCGCCGGTGTGCGCGAGCTGGTCGTCAATACCGCGTGGCTGGGCGATCAGATCCACGCGCATCTGGCCAGCGTGCAGCAGCCCACGGTGCACTTCTCCGACGAGGGCGCCGATTTTGGCCACGCGCTGGAGACGGCCGGTGGCATCGCCCGCGCGCTGCCGCGGCTGGCCCCGCACGCCGGCGACGTGTTCTGGGCCGTCGCCGGCGACATCTTTGCGCCTGATTTTGAATTTGCGCCGGCTGCGGTGCAGGCGTTCATCGCCAGCAGCAAGTTGGCGCACCTGTGGCTGGTCCCCAACCCGCCGCAGCATCCGGACGGTGATTTCTGGCTGGCACCCGACAGCTGGGTGCACGCGCAGCCCCAGCCGGGCGCGCAGCCGCTCACGTTTGCCGCCATCGGGCTGTACCGGCGCGCGCTGTTCGAGCTGCCCTGGTCGGACATCCCGGCCGGCAACCGCGCCGGGACGTCCGCGCCGCTGGCGCCGCTGCTGCGCAAGGCCATGGCTGCAGGGCAGGTCAGCGGCGAGCCGTACCCGGGCTTCTGGGCCGACGCAGGCACGCCCGAGCGCCTGGCGGCGCTCAACCAAAGTTGCCGCAGTACCATCTGAAAATGCAAAGAGCCCCGAATTTGCCCTACGCCGCACGCCGCGCGCGGCTGGCCGCGCAGCTGGGCGCCGATGCGCTGGCCATCGTTCCCACCGCGCCGCAGCAGCAGCGCAACCGCGACAGCGACTTTCCGTACCGGCCCGACAGTTATTTCTACTACCTCACCGGATTCACCGAGCCCGACGCCTGGCTGCTGCTGGACGGCAGCGGCCGCAGCACGCTGTTTTGTCAGCCGCGGGACCCGGACCTGGAGACCTGGACCGGCTACCGCCTCGGCCCCGACGCCGCACCGGACGCGCTGGGCGTGGACGCAGCACATGCGGTGGATGAGCTGGACGGGCTGCTGCCGCAGCTCTTGGCCAACCGCGCCGCGGTCTGGTTTCCGTTTGCCACCCACGACGGCCTGCAACTGCAGGTCGAGGACTGGCTGCAGGCGGTGCGGGCGCAGGCACGCAGCGGCGTGCTGGCGCCCGACGCGCAGCGCGACCTGTGCGCGCTGTTGGACGAGATGCGGCTGGTGAAGGATGCGCACGAGCTGGCGATCATGCGGCGCGCGGGCCGCATCAGCGCGCGGGCGCATGTGCGCGCCATGCAGCGCAGCGCCCGCATGCTGCGCGCCGGCGAGACCGCACGTGAATACCACCTGGAAGCCGAGCTGCTGCATGAGTTCCGGCAAAGCGGCGCGCAGTTCCCCGCGTACACCAGCATCGTCGCAGCTGGCGCCAACGCCTGCGTGCTGCACTATCCGGCCGGCGATGCGCTGCTGCGTGACGGCGAGCTGGTCCTCATAGACGCCGCCTGCGAGCTGGATGGCTACGCCAGCGACATCACGCGCACGTTTCCGGCCGGCGGCCGCTTTACGGACGCGCAGCGCACGCTTTACGAGCTGGTGCTGGAAGCGCAAAAGCAGGCCGTAGCCGCCACCCGCGCCGGTGCCCGCTTTGACGACCCGCATGATGCGGCCGTGCGCGTGCTCACGCAAGGCATGCTGGATCTGGGCCTGCTGGACAGCAACCGCGTTGGCAGCGTGGATGAGGCCGTGGCGCAGCGCGCCTACGCACGCTTTTACATGCACCGCACCAGCCACTGGATGGGCATGGACGTGCACGACTGCGGCAGCTACGTGGAGCCGTCCGAGCGCGATCAGATCACCGAGCAGCGCGACCCCTTGTCCGGAAAGCAGGTGCAAAAACGCCCCAGCCGCATCCTGCAGCCGGGCATGGTGCTGACGATAGAGCCGGGAATCTACGTGCGCCCCACCGAGGGCGTTCCAGAAGAATTCTGGAACATCGGCATCCGCATCGAGGACGACGCCGTGGTGACGCCAGACGGCTGCGAGCTGCTGACGCGCGACGTGCCCGTGGCGCCGGACGAGATCGAAGCGCTGATGCGCGCTTGAGCAGGTGCCGCAGCCCCGCATCGTCAGCATCAGCACCGGCCCGGCAGCACCACTCCGGACGCTGGGCGGGCGCAGCGTGCTCAGCGGCATCGCCAAGACGCCGGTCGATGGCCCGGTGGCGGTACGCCCGCTGGGCCTGGAGGGCGACGAGCAGGCCGACCTGGAGGCGCACGGCGGCCTGCGCAAGGCAGTGTACGCGTACCCGCAGGAGCACCTGCCATTTTGGGTGCAACAGCGGCGCGAGCACGGCGTGGCGCCCTTTGACGCGCCGCTGGCGCCGGGCTTCATCGGCGAGAACCTGCTGCTGTCCGGCCTGCTTGAAGGGGATCTGTGGATAGGCGACACGCTGCACTTTGACGGCAGCAACTGCGTGCTGCGCGTGACCTGGCCGCGCGAGCCCTGCTACAAGCTGTGCGCGGTCATGGGCTTTGCCACGGCCGCGCGGACCATGGCCAGGCAGGGCAAGACCGGCTTCTACATGGCCGTTGACCAGGTCGGCAGCCTGCGCGCGGGAATGTCCATCCGCGTCACGCCGGGACAGCGCGGCCTGTCGCTTGCCGAGGCCACCCGCTCCCGCTGGGCCAAGCAGCGCAACCCCTAGTTCAGGGCCTGGCTGCGTGCGCGCCCGGCGCAAGCTCCCAATCGGCCAGAGGGCTGGCTTCCTACAGGCGCAACAGGCCGCCACACCGCTGTTTCTTCGAGCACACTGACCCCGACCGCAGCAATGGCCCCGTAACAGCTTCTGCCCCTGTGCCCGTCCTGAGAAGCGCAGGACCGAGCATCGCAGGCTGCCCCAATGCGCGAGCATTGGGGACACGGGCAACGGGGACGCCTTCTTTTGCGTCCTTTTCCTGGCGTCAAGCAAAGAAGGTGCGCCGCCGGGCGCAGGTCCCGGCTGCACGCCGCGCACCGGACCGCGACTCCCCGAAAATGTATCCTTGGCTGCGCATCGTCGTCAATGGGCTTGCGCAATGAGGTATCGTGTGTATGGCGGGCCGGCAGCGGCCAGGCGCATCTTCTAGCAAGCGGCGAATCCACCCGCGGCGTGCGGGCGCAGTCCGGCTCGGGCGGCTGTGGCTGCGGCAACGTTGGCCCGGTTCTACCCACCGCGGGTCCGTCACATGGATCTGCAAGCCATTGTGGAGGAAAGTGATGAGTACAAAAAATGCCATCGTCGTTGCCGTCGACGGTTCGCCCGCGAGCCAGACCGCCGTGCGCTGGGCTGCAGCAGCGGCGGCGCAGCGCCGCAAGACCCTGCACATCGCCGCATTCTGGGACCTTTTGCCGATGGTCCCGGCTGCGCACGACGAGGCGGTCAGGATCGCGCTGCGCGGTGAAGCAAGCGACAACGCCGAAGCAGCGCGCAAGCTGGCGGCCGAGATCGCGCCCGAGCAGCCGATCGAGCATGCGGCGCACGAGGGCCGTCCGGCCGAGGGGCTGATTGCCATGAGCCGCGATGCCGCCATCATCGTCATGGGCGCCCGTGGCCTGGGGCTGCTCGGCGGCGCGCTGATGGGGTCGGTTTCCGCAGCCGTGCTGGGGCATGCTACCTGCCCGGTCGTCATCGTGCGCGAGGACATGCCGCTGGACGCCATTGCTCCGGACGCGCCGGTGGTCGTGGGGATAGACGGCTCGGACAACAGCCGCCAGGCGGCCGAAGCGGCCTTCCTGGAAGCGGACGCGCGCGGCGTGGCCGTGCACGCGGTGGCCAGCTGGCTGGACCGCAACATCTACGCGTCGCCCGCTGCGCTGCACGCACTGAGCAAGCACGCCGAGAAGCTGCAGGCCGAGCAGCAGGCCATGTTGCAGAAGTTCCTGCGTGGGCTGAGCCGGCGCTACCCGGACATAGCGCTGCAGCAGATCGTCAGTCAGGGCGCACCGGCTGACGCGCTGGCCGACGCGGCGCAGACGGCGCAGCTGCTGGTCGTGGGGTCGCATGGCCGGGGCGGTTTCATGTCCACCGTCCTCGGCTCCACCTCGCGGGCGTTGCTGCACAAGTCTCCCTGCCCGTTGATGGTGGTGCGCCCGCAGTCTTGAGCGTGTGCGGGGGCGCGCTCCGCTGCGGCGTGCGTCCACCGATAGGATTGGTTGCTCGCGGGCCGGTATCGGCTCTCGTGGCGGCCGGGCTCCGCCGCGTCGGGGAGCAGGTGCGCGACGGATTTCCAGATGCTTGAGCGAGCCCGCCCGGGGTGTGGCCGGTGGCACGGCTACCGCGGCCGCGCCTCAGCGCGTGGCGCCGGTTACCGTCCAGGCACTGCCCCGGATGCGCCAGCCCAGCGTGGCCAGCCGCGCGCCCAGGAACCCGGCAACAAAGGCAAGCATGAGCCAGGCCAGGCCGGCGGCGCCCGTGGGTGCCGCCCAGAGCACCACCAGCGCAGGCGGCAGGAACGCGGCGAGGTTGACCACGCCGGCCAGCCCCAGGTAGCGCATGTCGCCCGCGCCCATGAGCACGCCGTCGAGCACCCAGACCAGCGCGCCGAGCGGGACCGACAGCCCCAGGATGGCCAGCGCCGGCGGCAGCACGGCGCGCACGGCGGCATCTTGCGTGAACAGGTAGCCAATGACGCCGCTGCCAGCCAGCAGCGCCAGCCCCAGGAGCAGGCCGGCGCCCACGCCCCAGCGCAGGCAGCGGCGCAGGATGGCGCGCGCCTGCGCTGGCTGGCCGGCACCCAATCGGTGGCCGATGAGCGCCTGCGCGGCAATGGCCAGCGCGTCCAGCGCAAACGCCACGGTGGCAAACAGCGTCATGGTCACGTGGAAAGCAGCCAGCTCGGCCGGCCCCAGCCGCGTTGCCACGTAAACGGCCAGCAGCATGGCCGCGCGCAGCGTCAGCGTGCGCAGGAACAGCCAGCCGCCGTCGGCAGCGCCCAGCCGGACGCCGCGCCAGTGCGGCCACCAGCGCGCGCCCGTGGCACGGCGGTGGCGGGCGATGACCCACAGGTACGCGGCGACCATGCCCCACTGCGCCAGCACCGAGCCGATGGCAGCACCTGCAATGCCCAGCCGCAGCCCGTACATGAGCAGGTAGTTGAGCGCGATGTTGGCGCCAAACCCCACGCTGGCCACCCACAGCGGCGTGCGCGTATCCTGCAGGCCGCGCAGCAGCCCGCTGGCGGCAAAGACCAGCAGAATGGCCGGGACGCCGGCCATGGACCAGCGCAGGTAGATGGCCGACTGCGCGGCCACCTCCGGTGTGGCGGAGAACGCCGCCACCAGCGCCGGCGTGGCCAGGGCGCCTGCGACGGCAAGCAGCAAGCCCAGCGCCAGCGCGGTCCACAACCCGTCGACGCCCACCGCGACGGCGCCGCGCCTGTCCTGCTGGCCCAGCCGGCGCGCCACCGCGGGCGTGGTGCCGTAGGCCAGGAAAATCATCAGTCCGGCCAGCGTCTGCAGGACTGCGGCCGCAAGCCCCAGCCCGGCCAGTGCCGGGCCGCCCAAGTGGCCGACCATGATGGAATCTGCCAGCAGGAACAGCGGTTCGGCAATCAGCGCGCCCAGCGCGGGCAACGCCAGCGCCAGGATCTCGCGGTCCAGCGGCTGCAGGCGCCATCGCGGCCGCTGGCGCGTCATCGGGCTTTGGTTGCGCGTGGCGGCTCAGGCGGCATGGCCCTGGCGCGTCCGTGGCCGGCTGTCCATGCCGTCCAGCGTGTCCGGCGCGCGCGCCGCATCGGCGCCGACGAAACCGCCGGTCTGCCGCTGCCACAGCCGCGCGTACAGGCCGTTGCTGGCAATCAGCTCGTCGTGCGTTCCCACCTCGACGATGCGGCCGTCGTCCATGACCACCAGCCGGTCCATGCGGGCGATGGTCGAGAGCCGGTGCGCAATGGCAATCACGGTCTTGCCCGCCATGAGCAGGTCCAGGCTCTCCTGGATCGCCGCTTCCACCTCGGAGTCCAGCGAGCTGGTGGCCTCGTCCAGCAGCATGATGGGTGCGTCCTTGAGCAGCGCGCGCGCAATGGCGATGCGCTGGCGCTGGCCGCCGCTGAGCTTGACGCCGCGCTCGCCCACCAGCGCGTCAAAGCCGGTGCGCCCGGCGCTGTCGACCAGCTCGGGGATGAACGCGTCGGCACGGGCCTTGCGCACGGCTTCGCGGATGTCCGCGTCGCTGGCGCCGGGCCGGCCGTAGAGGATGTTGTCGCGGATGGAGCGGTGCAGCAGCGAGGTGTCCTGCGTGACCACGCTGATCTGCCCGCGCAGGCTCTCCTGCGTGATCGCGGCAATGTCCTGGCCGTCTATGGTGATCCTGCCGCTGTCCAGGTCGTGCAGGCGCAGCAGCAGCTTGGTCAGCGTGGACTTGCCCGCCCCCGAGGGGCCGACCAGGCCTATTTTCTCGCCCGGCGCAATGCGCAGCGTCAGGCCCCGAATCACCTCGTGGCCGGCGCTGTAGGAAAAGTGCACGTCCTTGAAGGCAATGGCGCCGGTGCCGACCCGCAGCGGCACCGCGTCCGGCCTGTCCTGCACCTTGCGCGGCTGCGAGATGGTCGTGATGCCGTCCTGCACCTTGCCCACGGCTTCGAACACGCTGTTGACCACCATCATGATCCAGCCGGACATGTTGCTGATGCGGATCGCCAGCCCGGCGGAAAACGCAATTGCGCCCGTGGTCACGCTGCCCTGGTACCAGAGCACCATCGCCAGCCCGGTGGTGCCGGCGATGAGCAGGCCGTTGAGCGCGGTGATGCTGGAATCCAGCGCGGTGGTGATTCGCGTCATGTGCGCGAGCTTTTGCGTTTGCTCGAGCACGGCGTCGGCCACGTACTGCTGCTCGTGCGCCTGGTGCGCGAACAGCTTGAGCGTGAGCACGTTGCCGTAGCCGTCGACGACCCGGCCCATGAGCTTGGAGCTGGCAGCCGACGCCTTCCAGGCGCGGTGCTTGAGCCGGGGGACGAAGTACGCCAGCATGGCCACGTACAGGCCAAACCACAGCAGCAGCGGCAGCGCCAGCCAGAGGTCGGCCTGCGCAAACAGCGCCAGCGCGCTGAACACGTAAACGACGGCGTACCACAGCGCGCTGGTCACCATCATGGTTGATTCGCGCACCGCGGCGCCAGTCTGCATGATGCGGTTGGCAATGCGGCCGCCATAGTCGTCCTGGAAGAACGCCATGCTCTGGCCCATGACCCAGCGGTGGTTCTGCCAGCGGATGCGGTTGGTCAGCGCCGGCACGATGGCCTGGTTGGTCAGCAGCCCACGCAGGAACGTAAAGAAGGGCCGTGCCGCCACGACCACAAGCGCCATCAGCGCAAGTTCAAGCCCGTGCCGGCGCAGGAAGCCGGGCCCGGGCCCGTCAGCCGCCATGTCGACAACGCGGCCGATGAAGGCAAACATTGCCACCTCGATGCCGGCGACAAAGAGCCCGGCCACCAGCATCGCCAGCAGCACCGGCCAGACTTGCCGCAGGTAGAAGAGGTAAAAGCCCCAGACCGTGGTGGGCGGCATGCCGCCGCTGGGCTCGGGCAGCGGATCGATGAGCGATTCAAACCAGCGGAAGATCCTGATTCCGGATTCAGCAGTCGGCCGTTTCTTTGTGTTCATGTCTTCTTGTGATCAAAGGGAAAGCCATGCTTGCACAAGTACACCATTTTGATGAACACGCTGTGCGTTCAAGCGCATCGAACTGCTGAATCCGGGAGGATTGCCATCCTCTCACACCGGCGGCCGTGCTGCTGCGGCCGCTGCCGCCAGCTGGGCCCTTGCGTCGGGCAGCATGAGCGCCGTTGCGCCGCCAACCAGCAGGATGGCCACCGAGCCGCCAAAGGAGATCCAGTGCGTGCCAAACACCTCGAAGCCCCAGCCGCCCAGCCAGGCCGCGAGCATGCCGGCCAGCTGCTGGCACAGGAAGGCAACGCCATAGAGCACGCTGATCAGCCGCACGCCATATATGTCGGCCATGATGGCAGACGACACCGCCATGGAGCCGGCCCACACCAGCCCGCCGACAAAGGCCACGCCGTACAGGCCCTGCCTCGTGGCCACGAGCATGAGCGCGACAAACGCCGCGCCGCGCACGAAGTAGATCGCGGCCAGAATGTACCGGCGTGGAAAGCGATCGGCCATGCGCCCCAGCACCAGCGTGCCGGCAATGGCCACCAGGCCAATCAGGCCGATGCCGTACGCCGCGGTTTGCGCGCTGAACCCATGGTCCACCAGCATGGGGATGCCGTGCGTTCCCAGCAGCGTCATGCTGTAGCCGTTGGCCAGCAGGCCGATGGTGATGAGCCAGAATGGCCGGCTGGCCAGCGCGGACCACAGGCCGTAGCGCGGCTGCACTGCGCGCCGCGGCAGCGGCGTGGTCCGCGCCGCGCTGCCGTCGGCCTCGTCCGGCGGCTGATCGTCCATGACCAGCAGCGTTCCCGGCACGGCGATGAGCGCGAGCAGCAGCACGTATCCACCCAGCGCCCAGCGCCAGCCCCAGAGGTCAACGGCCCAGGTCAGCGCCGGCGTGACCACCGCCAGCCCGGCCATGCCGCCGGTGGACAGGAAGAACAGCGCCATGCCGCGCTGGCGCACGAACCAGGTGCTGACGATCTTGGTCAGCGTCACCGGGCTGACCAGCGCCAGTCCCAGCGACAGCACCACCGAAAACGCCAGCGTGAACGTGAGCGTGCCGTGCGCCGTGGCCGCCCACAGGCCGCCGGCCAGGATCAGCGCCGTGCCGAGCAGCAGCACGCGGCGCGTCCCCACGCGCCCCACCAGCCAGCCCACGCCCGGCATCACCAGTCCGTACACCAGCAGGGCCAGCGCGACGATGCTTGAGAACAGGCTGCGGCTGAGCCCCAGGTCGTCGACGATGGGGAGGAAGAACGGCCCCACCGCCAGCCGCAGCCCTATGGACAGCAGCACCAGCACCGTTGCCACGGCAACGATGTTCCAACCAAAGTACCAGCGCCCGCGCTGCAGGGCGGGCGCGTGCTGAGCAGAATCAGGCAAGGGGAAACGCAAAAAGACAAGGCCCGCGCGCGCCCGCGGCGGGCAGTGCCACTCCGCTGTGGCGTGGACGCGGGCCGCTGCACCGACCGGGCCGGCGCAGACAAGACACTTATTCTGTCACGTCGGCGCGCGCCCTGCTGCGCGACCGCAGGCGTCGCTACCTCCACAGCTGTGCCAGTCCCAGCCGGAGCAGACCCAGCACCACGGGTGCCACGTACAGGCTGCGCACCTGCATCCACATGCTCACCGGTTGCACCATGACCGGCGCCCCCTGAGCAGGATCTGGCGATGTGCGGATCGATAGGTCAAGTGGGCCATGCTCAACCGGGATGCTCTGCTTGATCCGTCGCCAGCTATCGTTGCACCACCCCTGCTCCATCGTCAAACAGCGCCCTTTGCGGCCCCTCCAGATCGAGCAGCCAGCGCTTGCGCGGCAGGCCGCCGGCGTAGCCAGTGAGACGGCCGCTGCTGCCTATGGCGCGGTGGCAGGGGATGATGATGAGCAGGGGGTTGCGCGCGACGGCGGCGCCGACGGCGTGCGCGGCTTCGGGGCGGCCCATGCGCTGCGCGAGCTGGGCATAGCTGGCGGTTTCACCCCAGGGGATTTCAGCCAGCGCCCGCCACACCTCGGCCTGGAACGCGGTGCCGCCCAGCGCCAGCGGCAGCTTGAAGGTGCGCAGGCTGCCGCGCAGGTACGCCTTGAGCTGGCCGCGGGCGTCGCGCAGGATGCCGGCGTCGCGCTCCTGCCAGCCGGCGTCGTCCAGGTCGACCGCCCTGGCCTGGTCCGAGAACCAGCCGCCGGTCAGCGCGTCACCCCGCGCGGCAAGCACGAATTCGCCCAGGGGCGTGTGAACGCGCTGAAAGTCCATGCCGGCAGCTTGCATGCCGACAATCTAGCAGCAATTGGCGCGGGCGTGGCGCTTTGCTTGCAGCCCAAGCGGCGCTGCGCGCTGCCGCAGCCGCAGCGACGTGGTTCAGCGGAACACGACGGTGCGCCTGCCGTTGAGCAGCACGCGGTGCTCGGCGTGCCACTTGACCGCGCGCGCCAGCACCAGGCTCTCGGTGTCGCGGCCGGTGGTGGTGAGCTGCTCGGGCGTTTGCCCGTGGTCGACGCGGGTCACGTCCTGCTCGATGATGGGGCCTTCGTCCAGGTCCGTGGTGACGTAGTGCGCGGTGGCGCCTATGAGTTTGACGCCGCGCTCGTGCGCCCGGTGGTAGGGGCGCGCGCCCTTGAAGCCGGGCAGGAAGCTGTGGTGTATGTTGATCGCGCGGCCGGCCAGGCGCTGGCACATGCCGTCCGAGAGGATCTGCATGTAGCGTGCCAGCACCACCAGTTCCGCGCCTGCCGCCTCGATGATTTCCAGCTGCCGGGCCTCTGCCTCCGCCTTGTTCCCGGCGTGCACGGGCAGGTGGTGGAACGCGATGCCGTAGCCGCTGGCCAGCGGCTCGAAGTCGCGGTGGTTGCTGATGATGGCGCGGACGTCCAGCGGCAGCAACCCTGAGCGGCAGCGAAACAGCAGGTCGTTGAGACAGTGCCCCTGCCGGCTCACGAAGATGACGGTGCGCGTGGGCGCGTGCGCGGCGTGCAGCTGCCAGCGCAGGTCCAGGCGGGCGGCCAGCGCGGGCAGCGCCTGGCGCAGCGCTTGCAGGTCCGCCTGCTGGCTGACAAACTGCACGCGCATGAAGAACTGGCCGGTGGCGGCGTCGTTGAACTGCGCGGCTTCTTCTATGTTGCCGCCGCGTTCCAGCAGGAAGCCCGAGACGGCGTGCACGATGCCCGGCCGGTCGGGGCAGGACAGCGTCAGGATGAAGCGTTCTTGCATGGTGAGTGGGAGCGATGGCGGCAAAACAGGCGGCGCCGGGCTGCGTGTGCAGCGCCGGCGCCAGTGGCTTGCGAGTGTATCCTCTTGCCACGCGGCATGCCGCAGCAACCCCTGCTCTGGTGCAGTCTGAAGAAGATGCCAGGCGGCCTGGGCGGGCAAGACCCACGACTACGACCACAGCGTGACGCCATGATTGGATCCATCGCCATCCTCCTGCTGATGCAGCTGGCCGGCACCCTGCTGGTCCAGGCCAGTGGCCTGCCGTTTCCGGGGCCGGTGGTCGGCATGCTCCTGCTCTTTGCCTGGCTGCTCTGGCGCGGCGGCGTGCCCAGGCCGCTGGCGCGGACCACACAGCCGCTGCTGGACAACCTGGCGCTGCTGTTCGTTCCGGCGGGTGTGGGAATCATCGCGCACTGGCGCGCGGTGGAAGGGCGCCTGTGGGCGCTGGCGCTGGTGCTGATTGTCGCGGCAGCGATCACGCTCCTGACCACCGCGTGGACGCTGCACTGGCTGCTGGGCCGGCACGCGGCATCGGCGTCAGACAATGCGGACGAGCCATGGAGCTGACCGCAATCTGGGTGTATCTTGCGCAGCAGCCGCTGCTGTGGCTGGCGGTGACGGTGAGCGTTTTCTGGGCTGCGCGCTGGCTGTACCTGAAGAGCGGCGGCGTTGCCCTGCTGCACCCCGTGCTGGTCTCGGTGGCGGTCATCGTCGGCCTGCTGCTGGCCACCGGCACCCGCTACAACCAGTATTTTGACGGCGCCCAGTTCATTCACTTCCTGCTCGGGCCGGCCACGGTGGCACTGGCGGTGCCGCTGATCGAGCAGATGCCGGCGCTGCGCCGCCACTGGCTGCCGATTTCGCTGGCGCTTCTGGTGGGCGCGCTGGTCGGCATCTTCTCGACCATCGCCCTGTGCTGGCTGGTCGGCATAGACGGGCAAATGATGCTGTCGCTGCTGCCGCGCTCGATCACCACGCCCATCGCCATGGGCGTTTCCGACGAGATCGGCGGCAGCGCCGAGCTGACGGTGGTTTTTGTCGTCATGACCGGCGTGCTGGGCGCGGCATTTGGCGTGCAGCTGCTGGGCCGCCTGGCCCGGCGCGATCCCATAGCCACCGGCTTTGCGCTGGGCGTGACCTCGCACGGCATAGGCACGGCGCGTGCCTTTGAGCACAGCGCGCAGGCCGGTGCCTTTGCCGGACTGGCCATGGGCCTCAACGGCGCGCTCACCGCCGCGCTGATTCCACTGGTGGTCTGGCTGCTGTTTTGACCGTGTTGGCGACCAGGTGTTGCCTGTGGCAAGCAGGCGTTTCTCCGGGCGCCCGTCCATCTACAATGTGCACGTTGTGCGGGCGGCCCGCCGCGGGCGCCACCCGGACAGACCTTGACACCAACTGGAGACCGTTTCATGAAGTTCAAACAAATCGCGCTGGCAGCCGTATTTGCCCTGGTGGCCTCGGCGCCGGCGCTGGCCGACGTGAACATAGGCGTCAGCGTCTCGGCCACCGGGCCGGCAGCGGCGCTGGGTATCGCGGAGAAGAACACCATCAGCCTGCTGCCCACGGAAATCGGCGGCGAGAAGGTCATCTACCACGTGCTGGACGATGCCAGCGACACGACCACGGCGGTCACCAACACGCGCAAGTTCATCACCGAGCGCAATGTCGACGCCATCGTCGGATCCTCGACCACGCCGAATTCGCTGGCCATGATAGACGTGGCTGCCGAAGCCAAGACGCCGATCATCTCCATGGCGGGGTCGGCCATCGTGGTCGAGCCGCAAGACGGCAAGAACAACAAGCGCTGGGCGTTCAAGACGCCGCAGAACGACGCGCTCATGGCCGGCGCCGTTGCCGCGCACATGAAGAAGCAGGGCGTCAAGACGGTGGGCTTCATCGGCTTTTCCGACGCGTACGGCGAGGGCTGGTACGACGAGGCCAAGAAGGCCATAGAGGCAGCGGGCATGGAAATGGTCGCCAGCGAGCGCTATGGTCGCACCGACACTTCGGTCACCGGGCAGGTGCTCAAGCTCATGGCGCTGAACCCCGACGCCGTGCTGGTGGGCGCATCGGGTACGCCAGCGGCGCTGCCCGAGACCACGCTCAAGGAGCGCGGCTACAAGGGCCAGATGTACCAGACGCACGGCGTCGCCATCCGCGACTTCCTGCGCGTGGGCGGCAAGGACGTCGAGGGCACGTTCCTGCCGGCCGGGCCGGTGCTGGTGGCAGACCAGCTGCCAGACAGCAACCCGGTGAAGGCGTCGGCGCTGGAGTACATCAACGCGTACGAGGCCAAGTACGGCGAGGGCACGGTGTCGACCTTTGGTGGCCATGCCTGGGATGCCGGCCGGCTGCTGAGCGCGGCCATCCCGGTGGCGCTGGAAAAAGCGGAGCCGGGCAGCGAGGAATTCCGCGTCGCGCTGCGCGACGCACTGGAGAACGTGCACGACGTGGCCGGTGCGCAGGGCGTGTTTGACATGTCGCCTACAGACCACACGGGGCTGGACGAGCGCGCGGTGGTCATGGTCAAGATAGAGAACGGAGACTGGGTCTATCAGCCGGATTGACGCGCCCTTTGCACGCACGACGCGGGCCGGGCCCCGATGCGCAGATGGTTTGGGCTCGCGCATGACGGATGACCTCGCCGCTGCGCGGCATCAATGACTGCGGCTGCGCCGCCATGACGGGGAGGTTGAGCGTGGTGGGCACACGCTGGACGCTGAACGCTTGACGCCAAACCTTCATGGGCCGCCACCGCGGCCATCATCAACGGCCCGCAGCGCCGAAGTCATCCGTCATGCGTCTGGGTGTTGCTGAGTATCGTTTTCAACCAGGTCAGCTCTTGCGTCCGCCTTCATCATGAATACTCAGATCGCGCTCATGCTGGCGCAGGACGGCGTCGTCACCGGCGCGGTCTACGCGCTCATGGCGCTGGCGCTGGTGCTGGTGTTTTCGGTGACGCGGGTCATCCTCATCGCGCAGGGCGAATTCGTGACCTACGCCGCGCTGTCCATGGCCGCGATCCAGGCGGGCGCGCTGCCCGCCATCATCTGGCTGCTGATGGCGCTGGCGCTGCTGGTGCTGCTGGTTGAGCTGTGGCGCCAGGCGCGCGGCCTGCCGGTCGATTGGCGTTCGACGCTGCTGTGGACGGTGCTGCTGCCGGCGCTGGCCGCGTTGCTGGCCTGGGGGGTCAAGCCACAGAACGTCTGGGGCCAGATGCTCACCGCCATCGTGCTGGTCACGCCCATGGGGCCGTTGCTGTACCGGCTGGTGTTCCGGCCGCTGGCGCACGCGTCGGTGCTTTTCCTGCTCATCGTCTCGGTGGCGCTGCACTGGGTCATGGTCGGGCTGGGGCTGTATTTCTTTGGCGC
>Ga0172382_10002967_pt1 | contig 27388 bp, 26 predicted proteins | sample Leawel138RmetaG_FD_122245 | JGI IMG/M metagenome (GOLD analysis project Ga0172382, IMG submission 122245) | Leachate microbial communities from a municipal landfill in Southern Ontario, Canada - Leachate well 138R metaG | ecosystem: Engineered > Solid waste > Landfill > Unclassified | place...
GAAAGAGAGGGAACTTTATCGGTCGAAAATCAATTTCTTCACCAATGTTGCCCACGAGATCCGTACGCCGCTCACTTTGATAAAAGCACCGCTCGATCAAGTGTTGATGACTGAGGACGTATCTGAAAGTGTGAAGGATAATTTGCAGATAATGAGTAAAAATACGGGTAGATTGCTCAATCTGACCAATCAGCTGCTGGATTTCCGCAAGACAGAGTCTGAGGCATATCTGTTAGATCTTCAAACCCAAAACGTGACGGAGTTGATCAGGGAAACCATACTCCGCTTCACACCGCTGGCAAAACATAAAAATATCACCCTGGAAGCAGATTTGCCCGAACAGGATATGTTTGTTCAACTTGACAAGGAAGCTTTCCTTAAGATCATCAGTAATCTGTTAAACAATGCCATGAAGTATTGTGATCGTTTTGTCAGACTGGAAGCAACAATAAAAGAAAATGAAAAGAAAGAGTTTTATCTGCTTATCGAGAACGACGGAGAACTGATATCCCCAGCATATAAAGAAGAGATTTTCAAACCCTTTGTGCAGATAGATTCTGATCGGGATAACAAAGTTTCGGGAACAGGAATCGGACTGGCGCTGGCAAGTTCATTGGCCGAACTGCATGGAGGCTCACTGACACTCGTGAACGATGATCGTTATAATCGGTTTTTTCTGAAACTGCCGGTTGGAAATGTAGATCATAAAGAGATACATGTCCGGGAACAGGAGATAAAGGAAGTCCGGATTGACAAGGTTGCCGGAGTACCAAGAAAAGAAGCTACCCTATTGTTGGTAGATGATGATGTGGAGCTGCTTCAGTTTGAATCAAAATTTCTGTCGGCTCATTATCATATATTGACTGCAGAAAATGGTGTTCAGGCCATGGAACAACTCAGAAAATCTGCAGTAAACCTGATTGTTACCGATGTGATGATGCCCGAAATGGATGGTTTCGAATTCACGCAAAATGTGAAAGCGGATGTGGAATTTAGTCATATCCCGGTTATCCTGCTTACTGCCAAGGTGATGGCTCAATCCAAGGTGCAGGGGTATGAGTTGGGAGCTGATGCTTATCTTGAAAAACCATTTTCAGTGGAAGTACTGTTGGCCAGGATTGAAAACCTGCTTCAGAGCCGGGAAAAACTTCGGGAGTCATTTCTTAAAAACCCTTTCATCGGTGCTGCCACGGTTGCTTTAAACAAATCTGATGAGGCATTTATTAGAAAACTAAATGAAGTAATACAGGAAAGTCTGTCTGAATCTGATTTCAATGTAGAAGATATGGCGGAACGATTTAACATGAGCCGGCCCAATTTCTACCGGAAAGTAAAAGGGGTATTGGACCTGACGCCCAATGAATACATTCGGGTAGAACGACTCAAGAAAGCAGCCCAGCTATTAAAGCAGGGCGATTATAAAATAAATGAAATCTGCTATATGGTAGGATTTAACTCTCCTTCTTATTTTGCAAAGTGTTTTCAACAGCAATTCGGCCTGCTCCCGAAGGATTTTCAGGAACAAAAATAACTTTGAGAGGAAATTGCTACTTTTTGACGAATATTTCGTAAAAAAATATATTAAATACAGGTATTTTCGTAGTATGAAACGAGCATGATAATTATTATCACACAAGTATATGATTAAAGCGAGTTCCATACGACCTTAATGTAAAAAATTAAATATTATCGTATGAAATGAGTATGTTAAAGAGTTATACCCATGAATATATGAAAAGATATAAACCCTAAAAATTTTTTTATGAGAACAATTGTTACTTTATTATTTACATTACTTTTAACTTTCAATCTTGCGGCCCAATGGCAGCCGGCAGGAGACAAAATCAAAACCCGCTGGGCAACCGAAATCGATGTCAATAACGTGTTGCCCGAATATCCAAGACCAATTATGGAGCGTGCCGAATGGCAAAACCTGAACGGACTCTGGAAATACGCCTTACAGCCTGTCGGTAAACAAAAACCGACTGGTTTTGAGGGAGACATCCTGGTGCCTTTCGCCATTGAATCGAGTCTCTCGGGCGTTCAGAAGCATGTTGGCAGAGACAACGAACTGTGGTATCAACGTGAATTTGAGGTTCCCTCCAAATGGAAAAACAACAAGGTGTTGCTGCATTTTGGCGCTGTAGATTGGAAAGCCGATGTGTGGGTGAATGATGTGAAAGTGGGTCAACATACCGGTGGTTATACACCATTCTCTTTTGACATTACCCCGGCACTGGTCAACGGTAAAAACAGCCTTGTGGTAAAGGTGTGGGATTCTACCGACCAGGGATATCAGCCCCGCGGCAAGCAGGTGAACAGACCCGAAGGTATCTGGTATACACCTGTTACAGGCATCTGGCAGACGGTCTGGCTGGAGCCTGTTCCGGAGACATATATTGAAGATCTCAGGATAACACCCAATATTGACAACAACACACTGAAAGTACAAGCGCTTACAAATGTGGTTTCGCCGACACAAAAGGTGGAAGTAAAAATCATGGAGGGGGGTAAAGTGGTTGCTTCATCCCAAGCCATCAACAATCAGCCTGTGGAGATTATCATGCCGGAGAATGTGAAGCTCTGGTCGCCCGACAACCCTTTCCTCTACGATGTGGAAGTGGTACTCCGGAACGGATCCAGACAAATGGACAAGGTGGAAAGTTATGCTGCCATGCGCAAATATTCCACCCATCGTGACGACAAAGGAATTGTACGTCTCCAGCTGAACAACAAAGACTTGTTTCAGTTCGGTCCGCTTGATCAGGGATGGTGGCCCGACGGACTCTATACCGCTCCCACCGATGAAGCGTTGGAATATGACATCATCAAAACCAAGGATTTTGGATTTAACATGATCCGCAAGCATGTGAAAGTGGAACCGGCACGCTGGTACACCCATTGTGACCGCCATGGCATCATTGTATGGCAGGATATGCCCAACGGTGACAGAGGTCCGGGATGGGACAGCCGTAATTATTTCAAAGGTCCCGAGAGCATGCGTACTGCAGAATCGGAAGCCAATTACCGCAAAGAGTGGAAAGAGATCATGGATTATCTCTATTCCTATCCTTCAATCGGCGTATGGGTACCTTTTAATGAAGCATGGGGACAATTTAAGACCATCGAGATTACTGAATGGACCAAACAATATGATCCTTCCCGTCTGGTAAATCCTGCCAGTGGTGGAAACCATTATCCCGTAGGTGATATGCTCGATCTGCATCAGTATCCCGCACCGCAGCTCTATTTGTATGATGCACAGCGTGCCACGGTATTGGGTGAGTATGGAGGCATTGGCTGGGCCAACAAGGAACACCTCTGGGAACCCAACCGCAACTGGGGTTATGTGCAGTTCAACAGTTCAAAGGAAGTGACCGATGAGTACATAAAGTATGCCGAGCAACTGAAACAACTTATTCGTCAGGGATTCTCTGCAGCAGTGTATACCCAGACGACCGACGTGGAGGTGGAGGTGAACGGGTTGATGACCTACGACCGCAAACTGGTAAAAGTAGACGAAGCAAGGGTGAAAAAGGTGAATCAGGAAATTTGCAATATCCTGAACGATTAGCTTTTCCCTGTTTACTGTGAACACACTCGTCTCTTGCAAAACAGAATAGCAATGCATCAGCTCTCTCATCTGCACGACAGTTGAGAGAGCCTGTTTTTTTGTCTTATCAAAGAACTTACAACATATGATACACTTTTTTTCGCTACTCTTCTTCCCCTTGCTGTTCCTCTCGTGTAAAACGCAGGAGCTGCCTGCAGGGAAGCCTGTTGAAACAGGGAATACCTATAAAAATCCTGTCGTTAACTACAGTCTGCCTGATCCCACAATCATTAAAGCAGGAGATGGGAACTATTATCTTTATGCCACGGAGGATATAAAAAACACGCCCATCCATCGATCCAAGGATCTGATAAACTGGGAGCTGGTGGGAACCGCTTTCACCGATGAAACACGTCCTACGTTTGAACCCCGTGGCGGACTGTGGGCTCCGGATATCAATTATGTCAACGGTAGGTATGTGCTCTACTACTCCATGTCGGTCTGGGGAGGGGAGTGGACCTGTGGTATAGGTGTGGCTATCGCCGACAAACCAGAGGGACCCTTCACCGACCAGGGAAAACTTTTCCGCAGCAACGAGATTGATGTAAAGAATTCCATCGATCAGTTTTATATCGAAGAAGGCGGTAAAAAGTATCTCTTTTGGGGGAGCTTTCGCGGATTGTATGCCATTGAACTGTCGGATGACGGTCTCTCCCTGAAACCGGGCGCGGAGAAGCGGCAAGTGGCAGGAACGGCCTATGAAGGAGTTTATATTCACAAACGGAACGGATTTTATTATATGTTCGCTTCCATCGGGTCCTGCTGCGAAGGATTGAAGAGCACTTACACCACTGTTGTGGGACGATCCAAAGATCTTTTCGGCCCTTATCTCGACAAACAGGGACGGTCGATGATGGATAATCATCACGAGGTGGTCATCGGAAAAAACGAGCAGTTCGTGGGTACGGGACACAATTCCGAGATCGTACAGGACTCAAAAGGAAAGGACTGGATCTTTTATCACGCAGTTTCCGTGGACAATCCCAAAGGACGCGTGCTGATGCTGGATCAGGTTCGCTGGGAGAACGACTGGCCCTATATTGCAGGAGGTACTCCTTCACTCAAGGCTGACAGACCTGTTTTTTAGTCTGGTCGTGCTTTTATCATCCAATATGATCCACGCCGACACAACGTTTTCCTACCGGGTTGGGAGATATTTTTAACGGTTTGTGCGTTTTTAAAAAAGAAATCATGTAAATTTGTGAAAAGAAGAGCGTTCCGGACAAACTTTAAATATAAATTTGAAAAATTATGAGACTGAATCAATTGATCCTGCTGCTGGCAATCGTTGCCGTGGCCGGATGTACCCAAAAACAAAAAGAGGCTCCCATGGAGCAGGCTACACTCTCGGGACTGAAAAAGAGTGATTTTCAATCGGTGGTAAACGGTGATTCCACCAATCTGTATGTACTGACGAATGCCAACGGTGTTGAGGTTGCACTGACCAATTATGGCGGACGCATTGTATCTGTGATGGTGCCCGACAGGGATGGCAACATGAAAGATGTGGTCCTCGGATTCAACAATGTTGATGATTACGTGAATGTGAACAATAACTTTGGAGCGACAATCGGCCGTTACGGCAACCGGATCGCCAACGGGAAGATTATGGTGGAAGGGGTGGAATATCAACTGCCACAGAACAACTTCGGCCACACACTGCACGGTGGTCCTGAAGGGTTCGACAAGAAAGTGTTCAAAGCAGAGCAGATCAACAACCAGACCGTGGTGTTCAGTTATCTCTCAAAAGATGGTGAAGCCAACTTCCCTGGCAACCTCGACATGAAAGTGACCATGACGCTGACCGACGACAATGCCATCGACCTGCAATATGAAGCCACAACCGATAAGGAGACCGTGGTAAACCTAACCAACCACTCCTACTTCAACCTGAGCGGCGATGGAAACAACACCATCCTCAACGACTCGCTTACCATCCATGCCGATGCGTTTACTCCGGTGGACGACACCTTTATGACCACCGGCGAGATTAGCCCGGTAGAGGGTACACCGATGGATTTCAGGACACCAGCAGCCATTGGTGCACGGATTAACGACTACGATTATGCACAGTTGAAGAACGGCGACGGGTACGACCACAACTGGGTGCTGAACACCAAAGGCGATGTGACGCAGGTAGCTGCCACCGTTTACTCTCCTGCAACAGGTATTGTTCTGGACGTTTATACCGACGAACCGGGCGTACAGGTTTATACAGGTAACTTCCTCGATGGTACCGTAACCGGAAAGAATGGTGCCGTATATGCTAAACGCAACGCCATCTGTCTGGAGACACAGAAATATCCCGATTCACCCAACAAAGCCGATTGGCCATCACCTTATCTGAAACCGGGTGAAAAGTACACCAGCCGGTGTATCTATAAATTTTCAGTGAGGTAGTTGTTGTTCTTAAATTAATTATGAGTATGCAAAGCTTGTCCGATCTTCCTGTCTGGCTGATTATCGTGATCGTCATACTGGCCCTGTTCGACTCGGTGATGAAGCTGATCGCACTCTGGAAAGCAGCCCGGAACAATCATCTGGCCTGGTTTATCTGTTTGGCCATTTTCAATACCATTGGTATTCTGCCAATCGTTTATCTGGTACTGAACAAACAAAGAGCATTTCCAGCAGCTGACTAACAGTTAGCTGTAAAGTTTTCAGGAGAGGATGAATCACGCACAGAGTGATTCGTCCTCTCTTTTTTAGTATATAGTATTTTTTTATATATATTCATAGCTCGCTCTATTTAACTCACGCTAAAATTCAATATTTATCTATATATATCCCTGAAAACGATCACTTTTCATGATGAATTTAAAAAATATAAAAATAAGAAATATATCAATATTATTATTTTAATTTGTAATAACATATTTTTAGAGCCAGGAACTGATGATGATAATTGCACTACTTCTGGTTCCGACACTTCTATTCAGTATGGGACTTATAATGTTGTGCCAAGTACATTTAATGGATAATCAGGGTATTATGAGATATCAGGTGTAGTTGGACGAACTAACATAAAAATTCATGCGGGAAATACGGGTGATGATGCTACAGGTTGCTTTTTGCCAGGTACTTCAGGTACTTACAATTCTGAACCCGGAGAATCTTATGTTTCTGAAAGTAGTTGTAAACTACAAGAACTTACCAACTTCTTTAATCAGTAAGGTGATAGCGGTATAACAATGAACATTTCATATTAATTGATAAACTATGAAAAAAAAAATTGTAATAGGAATTGTTGTTGTCTTCATTTCAACAATTTATTTAAATGGACAGTCTTTATCAGTAGATACAGCAAAATTAAATAGTAATTACAACGAGCTTGTAAACAATCCGAATACATTTGAGCGGCAAAAAGCGTTTTTTGAAGCTTTCCCAAGCAATTGGATTGAGTTTATTGTAACTTATAATTTTCTTATGCCTGAACAGGCCGAAAATCAAATAAAAGCATTTGGGGAGCGTGTAACTTTAATCCCAGATTCTATTTACTGTGAGAAACTGATAGAAATAGCTGTTGGGGGAATATACAAAGCAGATGCCGCAAATTTTTTTAAATCCTTGCTACATAGAAAAATGTGGAGTAATACGGAAGGTATGCTTGCAATAATTTCCACACTTCGTAAAGGACATCAAATGCAATTTTGGCAGTACTATTGGTCAAATACTGTAAAAAGCAAACGTTTGGAAACAGAATACAAATATTTATTGAAATTGAATTTCGACACTTACCAAGAAGAAATGAAAATCATGGAAATAGCATTTGAATTTTTTTATGACGGTGTAAATATTGATGGAGGATATTTGAAATAAAATCATATAAAGTGAAGGTTCTACGATGTGCATCTTTTATACAAAATGAGTATTTTACTTAATAAAGAAATGGGTGAGGGACATAGTGATCTGGAATCCGGCCAAAGTTATACAATTTCATACAAATTCCGTTTTCCTGAACGGTTCATCAGTGCCTGAATTCTTCTTCAATATGACGTAAGAAGTTTTATTCCGAGATTTGAAATATATAGAGAAGAGTATAATTTAAGGGAGGTAAGAAACAAGACCTATATTCCTCAAGTACTAAGAGAAGAATAATTGGCGTTTAAAATATGGTTCAGGAAGAAAAATCGAATTTACATGCTGTAATTGCCAAACAGCCGGAAGAAGAATCTTCAGAAAGATCCGAAGAAATGCAATCCATTATTGAGCGGATGCCTACGCGATGGACGAAATGGGTCGCCCTATGTGTAGGGGTTTTAATGGGTGTTATCCCTGCTGCTAGGTTTTTGATTCAATACCCCGATACGGTGGACGGACAGATATTGGTAACTGCCGTGACGTCGATATGTATGGAATTACATGTCTCACTTGGTAACATTATGGAAAATAACCACTCCATCCGAAGCAAAAAAGAGACTGGAGGAACATCAAGGTATGTAATATACTGATTTACAGTATTAATATTTAACTGGAATGGCATAGAGACGATAATTAAAATTAAAAATCCCGTAATAGCATTAAATAAACTAATTATGAAAAAATATTTGTGGATAATAACATTGATGACTTTAAGTGCATGTCAGTATAATAGTACAAAGAATACTCCCTTCAATAAAAATAGTACTGTAAATGAAAGAACTGACTTAAACAAAGACTCATTAAAAATTAAAAGTGATACGAATGTATTTTGTTCCCATTTTCATTTACTGGCAGAATCTGCTGATAAACTTTATATCGAATTGGACTCAATATATTACTTGATGCATAGTTCACCTTTGAAACAATTTAAAAATTTTAAGGATATCTATGATGATTATAGTATACAGCCTGTAGAGTATGTAGCTACAGCAGGCACCGTTTTACCCTTGGATAACAGATATTACTGTTTATGGTGGTTAAAAAATAAAACACTATATCTAAGTGATGTTTTATTTTTTTCGGTTAGTAATGATCAAATAAATAGCGTTTTTCCAAATAAGGAACATTATAAGTTAATGGAACAGCTTACAGGAGTCAAGTTCAATAAAAATATTACTGCTTTACCAAATATTTATAACCGATCTTCAATAATAAATAATGAAGGGATGATGCCTGCTTTATGGTTTTCTGATACTCTTTTTGTTAAAGAGTCAAAAGAAAATGATGAAAGTTACGAGGAATGGAAGGAGAAATCATGTAAACAGTTGGTATTCAAGAGCGGGAAGCTACGGGAAATAAAGCAGTATTAAACCCTAATTATAAATTAGAGAAACAACATGTTATTGTAAATTCGCGTTTTTCTCTCATTTTTGGTTAACGGCGGATGTAGATATGTTTTATTTATAATAACAGATAAGATGAGACTCAATTTTAATTTTTTATTTTCGATTATTACAGTATTATTATTGCATTTCTTCCCTTTATTACTTCTTGGTCAAGAGGATATATTAGTCACGTTTACTTTTAAATCGCCTAGGGAATATATATGTAAAATACAGAATGTAACAGATCACAAAATGACCGTTTGGTTTGGAACCGACAGTGATGGTGATGGGAATAGTGAAGTTCGTTTTGATGAATTGGTTTTAGAAAGAGATACTTTTCAAAATGTCTTCTACCCCTTATGGAAATCTCCGGAGGTTACAAATTATACTGTGCGTCTTGAGCCTGATCAAACGTATGCAATTTCGTATCAAGAAAGTTTGGATCAGCGTTTTATTAAAGCAAAAGTTTTTATAAAGTATTTTGTGAATTCTCCCAACCCGAGAGTTGGTTTCTTTGAAAAAGCTTTTGACTTGACACAATTGCGAGAAAAACATATAATTAGATATAGACACTAGGGTCCCATTAACAATTGAGACCTTGAGACAGTTCGAGAAAACTGTCGTTGATGGAGAAAAAGGGACATTATTTCAACCTGGTGTCCTCGCAGATGGCATAAATGAGTTTACCTTTGAGAGATTGGATGATTATCTGATAGCTTAAATGTATAAACTTTTATATATTTGTCAGAGTTAAATATCTTTTAGAGTGAAACACCAATTCTATAATAAACATAACTGCATGAAAACAAAAATTTTACTTACCATCGTGATGACCTTATTGATCGCTCCACAGTTGCTGTGGTCAAAACCAAAGAAGGAGAAACAGGAGTTCTATCAGCTTACCGTGTACCATTACAATACCGACAATCAGGAAAAGATGCTGGATAATTATTTTCAGACAGCACTGATTCCGGCCTTGCATAATATGGGAGTTCAATCCGTCGGAGTTTTTAAGGCAATTGCAAATGACACTTCCGCAAATAAGTCCCTGTACGTTTTGATACCGATGAAATCTTTGAAAATGATTGATAAAATAAACGGAAAACTACTCAAAGATGAAAAATTTAAATCGGCAGGTAAAGAATACCTGGCTGTAAAATATAATTCCCCTGCTTACATGCGCATGGAAAAAATATTACTTAAGGCTTTTCATTTGTCTCCTGTCATGAAACTACCCAAGCTGACCTCTTCCAAAAAAGAGCGTGTATATGAGTTGCGGAGTTACGAAAGTGCAAGTGAAAACCTGTTTCGTAACAAGGTGCATATGTTCAATGAAGGCGGTGAAATTGATATTTTTACCAAATTGGATTTTAATGCTGTGTTTTACAGTGAAGTGATTGCCGGATCGCAAATGCCGAACCTGATGTATATGACTACATTTGAGAACAAGGCCGACAGGGATGCACACTGGGCTGCTTTCAGGGAGGATCCCGACTGGAAAGAACTCTCTGCACGACCGGAATACAAAAATAATGTTTCTCGCAGTGTAATCACATTTCTTCGTCCGGCAGAATATTCAGATTTTTGATGATAGGAAAATAGACATCACATTAAATCAGCTTCTGCTCGAATGCTTTCCTGACAAGCACGGCAGTGTTTTTGGCATCCAGTTTCAGAAGTAGGTTTTTGCGGTAGCTTTTGATCGTTTCCGGACTTAGAAAGATGCGGTCGGCTATTTCTCCGTTGGTTAATCCCTCGGCTACCAGTTTCAGCATTTCCCGCTCACGTTGGCTCAGCCACAGCTGAGTCTCTTTGGGCCGTTTCATGAGCAGATCGACTTCGTGACAGAGGAAGGTCTCACCATTGGCGACGTGCTCTATTCCCGCAAGCACTTCTTCGGTCAGTGCATTTTTAATCAGGTAGCCCGAGGCGCCGTTTTCCAACATCTGCCTTACCACACTGTATTCGTTGTGCGTAGTCAGTGCCAGCACATAGAGTTCGGGATATCGTTTTTTGAGCTCCTTGCAGAAGTCCACCCCGCTGATATCCGGCAAGCCCACGTCAAGGAGCAATACATCGGGTTTCCAAAAACCGATGGAATTCCGGCAATCGGCGGCGTTGTGCGCTATCCCAACCACCTTCGCTATTCCTGAGTCTTCAATAAGAATCTGTAATCCGTCCGTCAGAATCTTATGGTCGTCCACAATGGCTACGTGAATCATGCTGTTCATTTTTTTGTCAATTCCAGTTCCACATGTACTTCTGTTCCGTCTCCCGAGTAGATATCCAGTTTACCTTGAAATGCCTCTACCCGCTGTCGAATGTTCCGCAATCCCATCCCCTCGGTGATCGTTTGCCGGTCGAACCCCTTGCCGTTGTCCTGTACGGTGAAGGATATCCGGTCGTGTTCCTGCACCAGCTGTACATTGATCTGCGTTGCCTCGGCATGTTTCAGCGCATTGTTGACCAGTTCATGGATACAGCGGTACACCATGATCTCCATTTTGCCTGGCAACCGGGCCTCATTCCCGAAATAATGGAAATTGACTGTCGGGATGGCTGCACAAAAATCTGTCAACGAAACTTTCAGTCCATAGCGCAGCAACGATTCCGGCATCATATGGTGCGCCACACGTCGCAGTTCCTGTATGGAGTCGTCCAACATGCCCAGGGCAGTCTGGAAACGCGAAACATCCAGCGACTCCAGCAGGGCGTCGCCTTTTACTTGTGGCAAGTTCATCTTGATAGCTGACAGCATACCGCCCAGTCCGTCGTGCAGGTCTTTGGCCAGACGCCTCCGTTCGGCGGCTTCGCCATCGAGTGTTGCCTGCACGGCCACCAACTGTTTTTCCTGCTCCAACCGTTGGTTTTTCTCTTCGGCGTATTTTCGGCGGCTCACGGCCAAACGGTATCGTATCATCGCAAAAGCCAGTGCGATGAGCAAAATGACCGCTCCGGCAATGCCCAACCAAATATATAACTGTTGTTGTTTTTCCAAGGCGGAAATCTTGAGTTCTTTTTTTTCGGTTTCATATTTTATTTCCATGGCCGACATGGAATTTTGGAACACTTCATTGGTGTAACGATCGAGTGCTTCCCGATATTTGTCCATATATTCATGGGTAAGTTCCGGGTATCCAAGGTAAGCGTTGCCAATAGTCAGGTTTGCATAGACGTTTCTCGTAATGTTGATGTCGGTCGAATCGGTGGCCAGACTTTCCATGGCCAACTCAATTGATCTGGCATATTGACCCTGGTGAAGATAGATATTGGATACAATATTCAATGCTTGGGCAATGATGAGGGGAAAGCCCAATTCCTTTGCCTGCAGGACAGCTTGCATTGCGATGGGTTCGGCTGCGCGATAATCATCGTGATAGTAATACACTTTTGCAAGCGTCTGTAATGCCAGGTTTTCTGAGTATTTGTTGCCAGTCTGCTGAAAGATAGCAATCGCTTTTTTAGCGTAATCGATCGATTCCTCTTTCGGCTTCTCCAGATAAAGACCCATGTCACTCAAGGATATATACGCAGCCGCCAAGCCTTCCTGATCATCAGTTTCGATCGCCAGCTTTATCGCTTGCTCAAAATAGACGATTGCCTGTTTATAATTGATCATCATCTGATAAATACCCCCGATATTGGAATAGACCATGCCAAGACTATGTTTATCGTTGAGCGATTCAAGAAGTTTTGCAGCTTTCAGATAGTTTGCGATGGATTCGTCATACCGGCTTTGTACGCGATATATGTTGGCACGCGCATTATAAATGGAGGACTGCATTTTTGCATCGTCTAGTTTTTCAACAATCGTTTGGGCATTTTCCAGATAAACCATCGCTGTGTCGAGTTTACCATCCATGTAATAGGCTATGCCGATATCTTTCAGGAAGGTGCCGACCATCTTTTCATCCCCAGTCTTCCTGGCGAGTAGGAGTCCCTGTTTGCCGAAATCTATCGAACGACCTGCGTCAACACTGTTATAGAACCAATTGAGATCGTTCAGTATTTCAATTTTCTCCTTGTCTGTCAGCTTCATCGTCTTCAATACCTGCTCCAAGGAATCCAGATTTTGGCCAAAACACATCATCGGCATAAACGCTACAGACAGGCATATCCACAAGCGGAGTGCCTTCCGTATGTCTCCATATATATAACTTTTCATCATCGCGTTTGATAAAGAGGGTTTATCCTGATTATTCATAAGACAAAGGTAGTCGTAACTACTCCTGCGAAAAACCCCCTTTGGGGGATATTGGGATAAATTTGGCGAATCTACCTTTGCATCCATCAAATGATGAAGTGGCAGCAATGGATGCAACAGGTCTTCATCGGGATAAAAATTATAAATATATAAAAAAAATGGAAACAACGTTCAGAAAATTAGTCATGATGTTATTGGGGGCAATTGTCCTGTCTAGCTGTAGCGAAGATGATATCCAACTCGAAGGACCGAATACCTCCTGTGAAATTATTGAAGTAACTGGAACTATCAGTGAACCCACGGTCTGGAAAGAAGGTTTCGTTTATGTCATCAATGGTTCAAATGTAAGGGTCACTTCCACACTCACCATTGAGCCGGGCGTGATCATCAAGATGAAGGATGCCCGGATTGAAGTGGTCAATGGTAAAATTATCGCAGAAGGCACGGCCCAGAAGCGTATTGTCTTCACCTCACTGGCCGATGACCGCTACTGTGGTGACAGCAATGGAGACGCTGCAGCCTCAACACCAGAAAAAGGTGATTGGGAACAAGTCTATCTGTCCACCTCTGCAGGAAGTGTGTTTCGATATGTGGATATATTTTATGCGGGTCAAAGTAGCGGAGGCAATACCAAAGCCTTCAGTATTCAAGGTCAATCAGCTGCTTCCTTTACTTTTGATCATTGCCGAATAGCACATACTTTATATCTCCCGGGATCTTCATCCTATGCATTTTACGGCACGTCTGCAATGAAAGATGCAAGCGTTAGCAGATTTACCAACAACGCCTTCTATGATAACGGAAGACCCATTTATTTTGATGCCTTCTACCAGCTGGATCCAAGCAACCTGTTTCATAACCCGGAAAAACCGGCCATGATCAACTCCCATAATGGAATTTATTTAAACCTGAACACGGGAGGCAGTGGTTTATCGGTGAACTGGAATAATACAGAAGTACCGTATGTCTCAGAATACGTAAGTGTGATGCAAGTGCATCCCACGGCAACCATTCACATCAAGCCCAATGTAATTGTAAAGTTTGCGCATCCGGGCGGTGGAATACAGTCCTACAAGGGTAACGTACATGTTGACCCCACGGCGATCCTGACTTCCTACAAAGATGACGAACGCGGCGGTGATACCAATGGAGATGGAAGCACCACTACTCCTTCAACAGGAGACTGGAAAGGATTCCGATATACAGATGGTGGTACCATCGCTTATTGGATAACTGGAACGAATATCCTGTATGCAGGTAATGAATGATCTATTTAAAACAACCGAATCTATTGAAAACTATCTTTATAAATTTAAAAAAAATGACGAAAAAAACAATCTTTATTCTTATGGCAGTTATTATTGCCATCGCTGTGCAGGCGCAGCAATTTCAGAAAGGAACTACTATAGCCAATGCCGGTATTGGTTTGGGAACTGCTTTAGGCGGTCTCGGAAAAGCCCGTCCGGCCATCTCCCTGTCCGTCGATCACGGCGTGTGGGAGGTCGGAGGCCCCGGCATGATCAGCCTCGGTGGTTATATAGGTAATACCGGATACAAGTACACCGACATGGGCTATACCGCCAAATGGAACTATACCATCGTAGGTGTACGGGGTGCCTATCATTACAACGGCTTTACCCATATTCCGGAGCTCGATATCTATGGGGGAGTGATGCTCGGTTATAATATTGCGAAATACTCCTCAGATAGTGGTGATGACTCGCTGGGCAGTAGCTATGGCAGCGGTCTTGGTCTTTCCGGTTTTCTTGGGGGACGCTGGTTTTTCACCGAGCAACTAGGTGTCTATGCTGAGCTGGGTTACGGAGTATCCGCACTGAATGTGGGGGTTACGTATAAATTCTAAAGAAACAGGAATATACCCCGCCTACTTTTCAAAAGACAAGCCCTCTGAAGATTTTCAGGGGGCTTGTGGTACTTTAAACTTTACAACTTTTGACTCAATCATCTGATGTTTAACATCACGGTTTCATCACATTTTTTGCATAATATCTGCACCAGTCTCTAAGTCCGCAGATTTCGCATTTGGGTTTCCGTGCCACACAGATATAGCGGCCGTGTAAAATGAGCCAGTGATGCGCTTTTGAGAGTAACTCCCGTGGAATATATCTGACCAGTTCCCGCTCGGTTTCGAGCGGTGTTTTGGAATTGTCAGTCAGCCCGATGCGGTTGGCTACCCTGAAGACATGGGTGTCTACGGGCATGGCAGGCGTATCGAAGGCAACGGCCAGCATCACATTGGCCGTTTTGCGGCCCACCCCGGGGATGGTGATCAGTGAGTCGATATCTGTCGGGACTTCACCTCCAAAGTCGGAGACCAGTTTCCGTGCCATGCCGACCAGGTTTTTTGCCTTGTTGTTGGGATAGGAGCAGGAGCGGATATACTCGTAAACTACTTCCGGGGTTGAGGCAGCCATCACCTCCGGTACGGGGAATGCTTCAAAGAGTGCGGGTGTGATCATGTTCACCCGCTTGTCGGTACACTGGGCAGAAAGAATGACCGCCACCAGCAACTGATAATTGTTTGTGTAATGCAACTCCGTCTCGGCCGATTCAGCATTTGCCTCAAACCAGCCGAGCACTTTTTCATAGCGTTCCTTTTTTGTCATAGCCTGATTAAAAATAATCACTCAAGGATTTAGCTGTACGCATACCATGCGAAACGTAAATTAATCATTATTTTTTGAGATCATCCGATAGCGGAATAAAGCGTGCACGCAGGTCAGGATTTCCCATATCGGGATCGAGCGGATAGATCGGACGTGTTAAACGTTTGTAGGGAAGACGCAGCAGATCCTGATCCACACCACCCGGGGTGAGCGCCATGAGCCAGTCGCCCCGCATATCGTATAACTCGGGCACCAGATACCCGATCTTTACCACCAGAATGTCAGCTTCACGTGGCTTCAATCCCAGATCGGTGAACTGCTTCTCGTAATGGTAAGCATTCCTTTTTTCGGTGACAATGGTGTATATGTTGCCACTTTTCACCACCACTTCGTTGTTGGTGCTGTCCGCTTTTACAGCTGTCACGATTCCTTTCAACTGAATGGGCGGTGCAAAACGGTTGTCCACTTCTGCACCGGCAGTGCCTTCCACCTCTGCGCCCACACCGGCTTCAATCGCTTTCATTACAAACTCTGCACCGGGAAGGGAAGCATAGATTAGTGTCTTGCCACTCTTTTGCAAGGCCGGATGTTTGAATAATTCCTGCAGTGTCCAGGTCACATCACCCGCACCACCGGCGGTGGGATTGTCACCCATATCGCTGATGATAAATGGCTTCTTGTCGCTGACCAACGCCTTTTCCAACGCGTCACCGAGGTAGGTGGTGGGAGCCACGAATTCAAATTCTTTCCGTACATCCCAGAAATGGCGTGCCAGCTTCCCTGCCGCTTTGGCTACTGCTTCCTTATTATCGCCATAGGCCATCACCACCCCGTGGTTACGTGGTTCGTCGGCCCAGGGGTAGGACATCCAGATGGCTGCATCAATTACGTTGTCTCCATCCAGGACTCCCGGAATGTCGGCATACAGACTTTTCCCCGGTTCAATGCGGGTGCTCGTCTTTTCCCCCGGAAGCAGAATGGGGACGGGAATCCATGCTTTATAAGCAGGTTTTCCCTTGCCACTTTCCAGTCGGTTCAGCAGGTTGGTCACTGCCCTTTTTTTCGATTCGATGGCATCTTCGTGGGGTGCCAGTCTATAGCAGGTAATCAGATCGCTGTTTTGTGCGAGCCGCGGTGATACGCTGCCATGGAGATCCATGGAGGTGGAGACCAGCACGTCGTTGCCAATTACCTCACGGATACGAAGCAGAAAGTCACCTTCCGGATCGTCGAGACCCTGTACGCTCATTGCCCCATGAATGTCAAAGAAAAGTCCGTCGAGCGGCAACGTTTCCTTTAGCATATCGAGTGTTTTTGTCACCAGCGACTCGTAGGCTTCCCGCGTGACAATCCCGCCAGGCATGGCGTGTCCGCGTAGGGTGGGGAGCCAAACGGCACGGTCGATAATACCTGAATCGGCTTCAAAGAAGCGATAATAGGTGAAAACTTCGTCACCTGTACGCGACCGGAAAGCCTCCTCGTTCGATACTGCTGGCGAGAAGGTGCTCGACTCGATGGCGATGCCGGCAATGGCGATGCGTGGCAGCTCCTTTTGGACATTGCTGCTGCAGCCGAGGCAAAGGAGCATCAGCAGAAGTGAGATGGAGAAAAATATTTTTTTCATTGTGCGGAATTTATGATTGTTGGTTGTTGATGACATGAATTGTGTGTGTGGCGACAAGACAGGCGGTCTCGGTGCGAAGTCTTGTTTCTCCGAGGCTGACAGGTTCAAAACCGTTCGCCAGAGCATTGCTGATCTCCTCCTGGCTGAAATCACCCTCGGGACCAATCAGGATCGTTGCATTTTCTCCTTTCCGATATGTTTGAGCCAACGGCTTTTTCGGCAGATCGTGACAGTGGGCGATAAATTTTCTCCCTTCAGAAGGATGGGTTACAATATCGGCAAAGCGAGTCAACTCATCAATAGCAGGGAGAAAAGCCTGTTGCGATTGTTTCATGGCCGACACGGCAATCTTTTCCAGCCGTTCTTTTTTCAGCTCTTTCCGTTCGGAGTAACTACTCAATAGGGGAGTAAACCGATCAATGCCTATTTCGACAGCTTTTTCCACAAACCATTCGTTTCGCTCCATCTGTTTGGTGGGTGCAAAGCCTATCTGAAGCAGGAAGTCCCGGTTTTTGGCCATTTCTGTCCGATGTTCAATGCGAATGATGCAATGTTTCGGGTGCGCTTCCGTGAGTACGCATTCATAGAAATAACCCTGCCCGTCGGTCACGGTCAGTGCGTCGCCTTCCCGCATTCTGAGGACTTTAACACAATGTTGTGATTCCTGTAGTGGCAGTTGCGGAGAGATTGCAATATCAGGGCAATAAAAGAGCGTATCTGACATCTTGTTTTCTTTCAGGATTTATTTTCTCGCCGGTTGATTTCGTCGCGCAAACGAGTAGCCAGCTCATAATTTTCCTCATGTACGGCATCCTTCAGACGATTCCTCAGCGTGTCGAGATGAAGATCTGACAATTCTTCTTCCGACTGTATGCCTTCATCCGGAATAAGCGGTTCGGGAGTACCTGTCGGAGATTGTTCATCGAAGACGATGGCCATGTTCTTCATGATCTCTTCCGTTGTGTAGATGGGTGAATGGGTGCGTATTGCCAGGGCTACGGCGTCGGAAGTGCGTGAGTCGATGCGATACTCTTTGTCGTTCTGGCGCAACAAAAGTTCAGCGAAGAAAGCACCATCTTCAAATTTGTAAATCAGGGCTTCAACCAGCTCTATGCCAAGTTGTTCCCAGATTGAACAGATGAGATCATGTGAAAGCGGTCTTGGTGGTGTAATACCCTCCATGACGATGGCGATGGACTGGGCTTCGGGAGTCCCGATAACAATGGGAAGACGGCGCACACCGCTCTCTTCGGCAAAGATGAGTGCATAGGCTCCCGCCTGTACCTGACTGAAGGAGATTCCCAGGATAGAAAGTTTTATTTTTTTAGTCCCCATGATTTTTTTTGTTCTATTGCTTCAAATGTACTATTTTTTGCGCATATGGAAGCCTGCAAAACATTTTTTTTAAAAAAACAGGCTTATTTGGATGGGAAGTGATAAAAAAATCCTATCTTTGCACCCGATTACAATACGGTGGTTGTAGCTCAGTTGGTTAGAGCGTCGGATTGTGGTTCCGAAGGTCGCGGGTTCGAGCCCCGTTTTCCACCCACATCTCACTGTAAGTGAGATTCTCATTTTCTTTAGATTTGTTTTAGGTGATCACGTATTCTCTCAATACGTGATTTTTTTTGCGCTTTTTAAAAAGTTCTTCTGCGGAATTCAGCACAGACAATGGCGGTGGCTGCTGCCACATTCAACGATTCAGAGGTGGTACGGTTTAAAGGAAAGTTGGGAATGAAGAGTCTTCGGTTGATGGCAGCCGCTATGTCAGGCCTGATGCCTTTACCTTCGCTGCCCATCACGATGATGCCTTGTTCCGAAAGCGTATCGGAGTAGATATTTTCTCCATCCAGAAAGGTGCCGTAAACAGGCAGGTGATTATGCTTTCGTAAGAAAATTCCGATATCTGTGTAACTGACCCCTACACGGGCGATGGCGCCCATGGTCGCCTGTACCGTTTTGGGATTAAACAGATCAGCGGTGTCGGGTGAACAGACAATATGATCAATGCCAAACCAGTCGGCAATGCGGACGATGGTACCCACATTTCCCGGATCCTGGATTCCGTCGAGGACAAGAAATAACTTTCTCTCCGGTTGAATTTCTTCCACAATGTTTTCGGGCTGGTAAAAGACAGCGATGACCTGCGGTGCTGTCGCCAGCAAAGTTGCCTTTTTGAGTTCACTTTCGCTCGCCTCTACAATTTCTTCAGCGCTTATGCCAGGATGCGCCGATAGCACTTCCGGTAGTGCTGCAATCAGCTGACAGCGGCATGTCTCCAGCAAATCGAAGACGAGCTTCGTTCCTTCTGCAATGAAGGTACGATGCTCATCGCGGAACTTTTTTTCTTTGAGAGACCGGATATATTTTATTTTGTTGTTGCTTAAACTCATGATTTTTTGGCTATCAGCAGTCAGCGTTCAGCTATCAGCTTTTTAGAATACATGTTTTTCCCAGCAGCGGTTCGGTTTTCAGTGACTGCCTCTGGTTTTACTGTCTTGCTTCTTTTTTCTCTTCCCGTTTACTGAGTGTAAAAGTAACAATTTTATCGTAACATTTTGTATAAAAAATGCGCTGAACAAAGAAAATGAATGAGGAATGTCATAAAATAGAGCAAACATATCATTCTTGTAAGGTAGATAATTTCAAAAAATGGTTATCTTTGCGGTGATTAGTTTTGAAGCGTTAACTGATGGTTGAATTTAATTTATAACAATATAACAGGTATATTTCCAAGAACTTATGAACGAAAAAGCAATTATGAACAAAGCTGCCGATAATATCAGGATACTTTCGGCTTCGATGGTGGAAAAGGCAAAATCGGGACATCCCGGAGGTGCAATGGGGGGAGCAGATTTTATTAACGTCCTTTTTTCAGAATTTTTGGAGTATGATCCCGAAGATCCCACGTGGGTGTCGAGAGACCGTTTCTTCCTCGATCCAGGTCACATGTCGCCCATGCTTTACTCTGTCCTTTGTTTAAGCGGTAAATTTTCGTTGGATGAACTGAAGGAGTTCCGGCAATGGGGCAGCCCGACACCGGGACATCCTGAAATAGACTTGAGCCGGGGTATCGAAAACACATCCGGCCCACTGGGACAGGGGCATGCCTTTGCTGCCGGTGCAGCCATTGCTGCCCGATTCCTGCAGGCCCGATTCGGCGAGGTGGTAGATCATACCATCTACACTTTTATTTCCGACGGCGGCATTCAGGAAGAGATATCACAGGGCGTAGGACGAATTGCAGGGCACCTCGGATTGAGTAATCTGATCATGTTCTACGATTCCAATGCGATACAGCTGTCGACAACCACCTCCGAAGTGACCAGTGAAGACGTGGCGAAGAAATACGAAGCCTGGAGATGGAACGTGATTACCATTGATGGCAACAATGTGGAAGAAATCCGCAAGGCACTCACAGATGCCAAAGTCGAAAAAGAAAGACCCACCCTGATCATTGGTAATACCATAATGGGACGTGGTGCGCTGGCTGCGGACTGTACTTCATTCGAATGCCAGGTCTCTACCCATGGACAGCCGCTAAGCGCTGCGGGTGCCGACTTTGATCAAACGATCAAAAATCTGGGTGGTGATCCGGAAAATCCTTTTGTAATCTTTCCTGAAGCGAAGCAACTCTATGAAAAACGAATGCTGGAGCTGAAAGAAATTGTATCTGCAAAAAAAGCAAAGGAGAGTGCATGGGAAAGTGCAAATCCCGAACTGGCAGAAAAGAAAAAGAAATGGTTCTCTCGTGAACTTCCTGAAATAGATTGGAATGCCATTCAGCAAAAACCGGGAGTCGCCACCCGCGCTGCTTCCGCCACTGTATTGGGGGTACTGGCACAGCAGGTGGAAAATATGGTGGTTGCTTCTGCCGACCTTTCCAATTCCGACAAGACAGACGGATTTTTGAAATATACAAAAGCATTTACGAAAAACGATTTCTCAGGAGCCTTCCTTCAGATTGGCGTTTCTGAATTTACCATGTCATGTCTCTGCATTGGAATGAGTCTGCATGGTGGTGTAATTCCCGCATGTGGAACCTTCTTTGCATTCTCGGACTATATGAAGCCCTCCATTCGCGTGGCAGCACTAATGGAAACACCGGTCATCTTTATATGGACACACGATGCATTCCGCGTCGGAGAAGATGGACCTACTCATCAGCCTGTGGAACAGGAAGCGCAGATCCGTCTGCTGGAGAAACTACAAAACCACCACGGACACAACGCCATGCTCGTACTTCGTCCGGCCGATGCAAATGAAACGACTGTCGCATGGAAGATGGCACTTGAAAATACGAAAACCCCCACCGGGTTGATTCTCTCCCGTCAGAACATCAAAGATCTGCCTGCCCGGGAATCTCGCTTTGATGAAGCCCTTCAGGCCGACAAGGGTGCTTACATCGTACAGGATGAAGAAAATTACGATGTGATCTTGCTGGCTTCGGGATCGGAAGTGGCCACCCTTGTGGAGGGCGCCGATTTGCTGCGGGCCGACGGGGTGAAAGTACGTATTGTCTCCGTTCCTTCCGAAGGATTGTTCCGTGCTCAATCGGCAGAATACCAGGAATCAGTATTGCCGAAAGGGAAAAAGAAATTTGGTATGACTGCCGGTCTCTCTGTCACACTGGAAGGGTTGGTAGGCGCCGACGGATCAGTCTGGGGAATGAACTCATTCGGATTCTCCGCACCCTACCAGGTACTTGATGAGAAACTGGGATATACAGGTAACAATGTATATGAGCAGGTGAAAAAAATCTTGTAACAACAAAAAACGATTGATATGTCACTATTCGATCATTCAGAAAAACCCATCGGGATAGGATCCGATCATGCCGGTTTCGACAGGAAACAGCAGATCATTAAAAAACTTGAAGAGCAAGGTATTCCTTATAAGGATTTTGGAACCTATTCTTTAGACAGCACTGATTATCCCGACTATGCACATCCACTGGCAACGGCTGTTGAAAGAGGCGAATGTTATCCTGGAATTGCCATATGCGCCTCCGGAAACGGTATCAATATGACGGTGAACAAGCATCAGGGGATCCGGGCGGCATTGTGCTGGAATCCGGAAATTGCCTATTACGCACGAGCACACAACGATGCCAATATTCTCTCGCTTCCAGGTCGTTTTCTGAACGACGAAGAAATATATGAGATCCTCGTGACCTTCCTGAATACACCCTTTGAAGGAGGGCGCCACCAAAGAAGAGTCGACAAGATTCCGTGTGACTAACGTTTTGCTGATTCCTCCTGTTTTACCCATGTTTCCGGTATTTATACGGGAAATGAAATTTTTGATCCCATGATGTGGAAGAAACATTCCGGTCTGCTCCTGCTGTCATTGCTTTTGATGCAGGGCTGTGAGATGACTGACATGCAATTCGGTAATCATCCGCGAGGCAATTTTGATGCATTGTGGACCATTCTCGACCGGAATTATTGTTTCTTCGAATATAAGCATATCGACTGGGATTCGGTCTACGTGAATTATAGTGCGCGCATCACCGAAGATATGAGCAACGACGCACTTTTTAAGCTTATGGGGGAGATGCTCACCGAGCTGAAAGATGGACATGTGAACCTGGCCGCATCGCACGATATCACCCGTTACTGGCAATGGCAGGATGATTTCCCGGTCAACTTCGACCCAACCGTACAGAAGCATTATCTGGGAACCGACTTTGGCATAGCATCCGGTTTACGGTATAAGATTCAGGAAGATAATGTGGGCTACATCTATTACGGTAGTTTCTCAGATGACCTGTCGGAAAGCAGCCTCGATCAGGTGCTGAACAGGATGGCCATCTGTCACGGGATTATCATTGATGTACGGAACAACGGAGGTGGAAGCCTTACCAATGTAGAAAGAATAACCAGCCGCTTCTTCAATGAGCGGAAGCTTATTGGTTATATCTCTCACAAAGTAGGACAGGGGCACAACGACTTTTCGCCGCTTTATCCGAAATATGTGGAAAGCTCCGATCGTGTTCGTTACCAGAAGCCTGTTGTAGTGATCACCAACCGAGGATGTTACAGTGCCACCAACGAGTTCGTGAGCATCATGAAATATGCACCCAACGTGACGGTGATGGGTGACAAAACCGGTGGCGGAAGTGGATTACCCTTTACCTCCGAGCTGCCCAACGGCTGGTCCATCCGCTTTTCTGCGTCACCCATGTTTAATGCAGAAAAGGAACACATTGAGTTTGGCGTGGAGCCTCACATCCATGTGGGTATGCAGGATAGTGACAGGGCAAAAAACAGGGATACCATCATTGAAGCAGCACGTGAACTGATCAGAAAAGGAAAATGAAATGTTTTTGATGAACATGTTCAGTCAAGAGATCTATACCAAAAGAAGAAAACAACTGAAAGAGTCATTTCAGACAGGTTGTTCGTCGGGAATGGCGAGAGCAGTATCAACTATGTCGATAATACCTACTTTTACCGGCAGGACAGTACCTTCCTTTATTATTTCGGTCTCAGCAAACCCGGCCTGATTGGCTGGATCGATCTGGATGCAGATAAAGAATGTATCTTCGGGGATGATCCCACCATCGACTCTATCGTGTGGACCGGCTCTCAGCCCGCTATCAGAGAGTTGGCGCAATTGGCCGGAATTGGTTCTGCAGGGAGCCTGTCTGACTTCAGGAAGATGATCCACAATACAGACCCAAGTCATGTCAGGTATCTGCCTCCCTACAGGGGTGAGCATGTGTTGCAACTCTCTGAATACCTGGGCTATCATCCCAGCGAAGTGGCACGCAGGAGCAGCGCTTCCCTCATTATGGCAGTGGCCAATCAGCGAAATATTAAATCGGATGAAGAGATTGACGAGATAGACAAAGCGGTTTCCGTGACTGCCGATATGCATCTGGCCGCCATGCATTTTGCCTGCGAAGGGATGACTGAAGCGACGGTTACTGCCAAAGTTCACGAGGTGGCGATAGCTGCACGAGGAAATCTTTCGTTCCCCATCATTGGCTCCATAAACGGTCAGTTTCTGCACAAAGGTTTTAATGAAATGGCATCCAATCTTGAAGTAGAGATGAAAAAACGAGCCGATCACTGGAATTCATTGGAATATCCTTTTGGCAGTGAAATGCCCTGGGATTCTACCGGGCAGGAAGAAGTGTATATGTGGACCTCCTACTTTGGTTATGCCGATAAAGCAGATGTAACCCTCAATGCGGTGCTTGCTTATATGCCAACGGTGCCACACTGGGGATATAACGGCAGTGCCCGCAGATACTGGGATTTTGTATACGGAGGAAAGCTGGCCAGAATAGAAAGACAACTGCATCATTACGGTTCCGGGTTGAATGCGATTCCCGTGCTGGCAGCTTACCGCGATAACCCCGATGATTTCTATCTCCTGCGTGTGGGCCACGCTGGTTCCATGGGGCCTTTGGCCAACACTACCCGGGACGGTTTTGGTCCGGCTGCCTTTCATTCATATCCCTCCACACTGGATATAGACGGCTATGCTGGTGACTATGGAAGCGGTTTTTATGGATACGCGGTAAACTCTTCAAGCTATATCTATCATCACCCCGAGTTCGGGTGGGTTGCTTTTAGCGGTAACCTCACACAGGAGGGCGACTGGATAAAAACTGAGATTACTACGGCGGGGAAAAACAGCGTCTTTATCGCTCCTGAATCGTTGGAAATAAATGCAGTATCCGGAAAAATCAGACAGGTTGATTATAACCCGTTAACCGATGAAATGGTGATTGAATTTAGTGGAGATGCACAATTTGAACTACATCTTCCAGAAGATAAAAAAATCCTGTCTGAAAAAAGTCTGCAGAAAAATAAAAGAGGTTATTACGAGATAAAAAAGGGCAAAAAGGAAAGATCCATATTCCGGTTTAAGCTTTCAAATAATAAAATAAAGCAGCAATAGTCTTCAATGAATCAATCAAATTACAGCATATTATTTATAAAAAATATCTATAATTAATTCTATTTAAAAAAAATAATCTTTCTTTGTTTCCCCTATAAGTGTTTTTTTGACAGTTTTACTGTACACTTATTCGAAAGATGTCTATTGACCAGACAGCCTTCAGTGCGGATAACCGCCTGAAATACGTTCTTTTTCAGACACTGCCGGAAATAGAACCATTGATGATCCCATGATCACTTGTTCACGTCTACTAAAATTTCCTGCGAGATTAAAACAAGTAATTTTAACCATTATAACTGTTTTATCGTATGCAAAACAAGAAGATGCAATTGTCCTTCATGATGTTCTTTCAATTCTTTATTCAAGGCTCATGGTATGTGACCATGGGGACCTACTTGGGAAAAACACTCGGATTTAGCGGTATACAGATAGGTCTGGCGTACAGCACGGCTGCCATAGCCTCTATCATTTCACCCGTTATTGTGGGGATGATTGCGGACCGGTTTTTTTCTGCTAACAGGGTCCTGGCTTTTTTGAATATCGTTGGTTCACTGTTGCTTGTCTGGATCACCCGAATCGATTCGTTTTCTCTTTTTTTCCCCGTTTTGCTGCTTTATAGCATATGCTTTATGCCCACCATGTCGCTGACCACCTCCATTTCATTTTCCAATCTGGACAATCCCGCCGGGGAATTCTCCCGGATCCGTCTCTTCGGGTCCTTTGGATGGATCACTGCCGGGCTGATCATCAGCGCCATGGGTCTGGAAGCTACTTCATCTCCTTTTCTGATCGGTGCAGGTATCTCTTTGCTGGCAGGAATATTTGCACTGGTTCTTCCGTACAAGGCCCCCGTAAAAACAACCGGAAAGACGACGATCGGCCAGATCCTGGGCTTTGATGCATTCAGGCTGACCCGTGACAAATCGTTCCTGGTGTTGCTCGTCTTCTCTGCACTTATCTGTATACCACTGGCTTTCTATGATTCATTCACCAATCTCTTCATCACCGACGAAGGAATTGAAAATGCCGCTGCAGCCATGAGCCTGGGGCAGATTACGGAGGTGATATGCCTCTTTTTATTTCCTTTTATCTTTGTAAAATTACGGTATAAAGGGAGTCTCGTTGCCGCTATGGTTGCCTGGATAATCATGTACGGGTTCTTTAGCATGGGGGCATATTCGCAAGAGACAGCCTTCCTTTATACCGTACTCCCGTTGCATGGGTTCTGCTTCACCTTTTTCTTTGTAGCCGGCCAACTGTACGTGGATGAAAAAGCACCGGCGTCATTGAGAAACGCAGCACAGGGGCTTATCACTTTTGCAACGTATGGTGTGGGCAAATATACAGGTACGCTGGTCGCCGGTAATGTCGTCGACCGCTATACCGTTCAGCATGTCTACAACTGGACAGCCATATGGATGGTGCCTTTGATAATGACCATTATTTTCACAGTGGGATTTGTCTTGTTATTCCGTGAAAATCTGAAAAGGAAACAAGAAAATAATGAACCTTTAAAACTGAATGTTTATGATTAGATGAAAAGAAAGTGCATTGTTATGCAAACAGTTGCATATCTGGTGAAAGTAATTCAAAACCCATTATTTTATTACAGAAAACATGAAAAAAAAATCAACACATTTCAACTTACAAAGTAAGTTTGCAGAAAACTCCTTGAAGATTTTAGTGCTCCTGTTTCTTGTTCTCTGTTCCTTTACATTATCCGCACAGGTAAATGTAAGGGGAACGGTCAGTGATGAAACGGGAGAGCCATTGATTGGCGTGAATGTAATCGTGAAAGGCACGACCATCGGTACCGTTACCGATGCGGAGGGTGCCTATGCTTTAGAAGTTCCGGGTGCCAGTTCGGTGCTGGTTTTTTCCTATATCGGATATCTCTCCGCAGAAGTGACCGTAGGTACCCAGACAACCATCAACCAGACACTGAGAGAAGATTTAAGGATGATGGATGAAGTAGTGGTCGTAGGTTACGGTATCCAGAAGAAGGAAACAGTCACCGGATCAGTCTCCTCGGTAAAGGGCGATGAACTCATCAAGTCACCCGTAGCCAACCTCTCCAATGCCATTGCAGGACGTATGCCGGGTGTGATTACCCTGCAGCGCTCGGGAGAACCGGGTTACGACGGATCAACGATTCGCATC